>Ga0182749_1001350_pt1 | contig 19474 bp, 14 predicted proteins | sample eDN3rd37CKraftMG_FD_128875 | JGI IMG/M metagenome (GOLD analysis project Ga0182749, IMG submission 128875) | Enriched Miracle-Growth compost microbial communities from Emeryville, California, USA - eDNA 3rd pass 37_C Kraft MG (version 2) (version 2) ...
CAAGCCGCGCGCGGTGGTGGCGGAAGCAGCGGCCCGGCCGGCGCTGATGGAGCTGCAGGCCGAGCAGGAGCGGCTGATGCAGCGCATCGGGCTTGCGCCCGAAGGCCGCAAATACACGCCGCATGTGACGCTCGCGCGCCTGCGTGAATCGTCGAGCCGCCAGGTGGCGGATTATCTCGCCGTGCGCGGCCTGTTCCGCACGCCGGACTTTCCCGTCGAACGCTTCGTGCTGTTCTCCTCGCGCAATTCCACCGGCGGCGGGCCCTATGTGGTGGAGGCGAGTTATCCGCTTCTTACCTCCCCCTGAAAGGGGGAGGTCGGCGCGCTTGCGCCGGGTGGGGGGCAATCGCAATTCGTCCGATGACCCCACTCTGACCCTCCCCCTTTCAGGGGGAGGGAATACTGCTCGGCATATTATACTTGGCGTACCCAAGGGTGGCGCTGCCGTGAGTAGCGCCATTGGCCACATGCGCTTATCGTTCCCGCGCCCTCAGGGTTGGGGTTGGTGGCCGAGCATACTCTTTTGCGGAGTGCTTCACGGTGTCATGCTTGGCGAACAAGAGAGACCGCTTCGCGGATGCGGTGCGAGAAGAACCAAGCAGTTTTCAGGGTGCAGCCAAGGGTGCGGGCGATCTGGTTAGAACTGATGCCCTTTTTGGACGACGCGAGCAGGAAAATCGCTTGCAGCCAATGGCGAAGCGGCACATGCGAGGACTCGAATATGGTCCCGATCTTCACGGTGAATGGCTTGCGGCACTGGTAGCACTTGTAGGCCCCAATGCGGGTCGATTTGCCGCCCATCTTGGAAATGCGCTCGGTGCCGCCGTCGCAAATGGGGGCACACGGGACCTTCCGGCCACACGCGCTTTTCAACGTAGGCGTACGCCGCTTCTTCGTCGTGGAAGTGATTGTCTGAAAGGGTCGACTGCATGGCCCGTCTCCTCGGGTATGCAACCTACACACCTTGTTGGGTACGCCAAGGAATTCTATTCGGACGACCAGAAAAACAAAAACCCCTGGATTTCCAGGGGTTTTTCCGGATTCGATTGCTGTCAGGACGGCTTATGCGCCGACTTCCTTATTAAAGTTCATCCGAACCTCCGTCCCATTCGAGGGTGTTGCAGCAAGCTACGCGCTTCATCGGGCAGAATCAAGGTAGCCCTAGATCGCTAAGATACGGTAATCAAACACTTCTTTTCCTGGTGCAAGGTCCTTAAGTTCCAGAATTTTCTTTGATTTTCCGTGGGGTAATTGCTCATCGATCCAAGTTGTTCCCCCATCCACCGACACCTTAATTGCCACCTGATGCTCGGCTGGAACCCAGTTCTCGAATAGTAAAGTTAGCGACTGCGTATATCGGCTGGGAACATGGGTGTTCGGCTCGTCATCAGCGCGAATCCAGAATTCCATAAGCGATTCCACGTCGCAGCTGCAGTCCGGTTCAATGCGGCAGCTGATCGGTCGAGATACCGTGGAGGCAAACTCCTCCGAAGACCCAACTGGTTCGCCCGCAACTCGTGCAAAGACCAATCGATTCGGTTCGCCCCCGGCCGGGCACGGCGTTACTTCCTCCCGAACCAGATTCGAGGTGTACGTCGTCTCTACGTCGTCAATGTAGCTTCGGACAACGATCTCGCTAGTCGCAGAAACACGAAATTTCCGTTCGCTCGCGTTGAAAGAACGAATAGTGACTTTGAGCATTGTGCTTTCCGCATAGTGCTCAAGGGTCTTTCCGATGCGCCCAACTATGTAGTCGATGTGCCTGCCAGTTTGTCGTCGGAATAGAATTCTGGCTCGTGAATCGAAGGACTCGCGCTCTGGGCGAGCCAAGGAGACAAACGCAATAAGCGATCCCGCGACCGCGAATAAGGCAACACCAGATACCCAACTGGCGAAAACAGCCCCGAAATGGGTCGCAGGATTGAGGCCCCACCCTTCCCAGTAGACGAATGCGGTCGCGAGTAAGACCGCTGCCGTGACGCCTACGATCACCCAAGCGCGCCAATCCACCCGGCGCACCTTCTGCCGACATGTAGCAAGCAAGTTCTGCATGTCGTGTGTGTATATCGGACGGTAGTCCCCGGCAATGGCCACAACCAGCGGCCGGGTACGTCAGTATAATATGCTGGACACTGCTACCCCGCCCTCACCAATCTCGCCTGGGCCTCGAGCATCGCGTTGGCCACGCCCCACGCGTCCTCGCTCCATTCGCGCAGCAGCGACAGCGGCGTGAACCGGGCCGGGTCGACCTCGGCGACGACGTCGCCGAACTTGAAGCGGAGGTCGGCGGCGAACTTGCGGGCGAGCTGCTGCATGCGCCGGTTCTCGGCGAGGCACTGCATCTGCAGCGCGGTGACCCCGCGGTTGCGGGCGGCGAGCAGGATGCGCTCGAGCAGCACCGAGCCGACGCCCTGGCTCTGCCAGGGTTGCTCGACGCTGAAGGCGGCCTCGGCCTCGCGGGTGAAAGGCGCGGGCCGCCGCAGTTCCGCGGCGCCGCGCAGGGTTCCGTCGATGAAGACGCCGTAGACCACTGCGCCGAAGTCGCCGATGCTGCGGGCATGTTGCGCAATAAAGTCGTCGCTCACGGTGCCGGAGAAGCGGCGGTGCCGGCTGTCCGGGTCGAGGCGCAGCAGATGCTCGCGGTAGGCGTCGGCCTCGCCGATCCAGAGCTTGCGGACGATGGCGTCGGGCGGCAGCAGATGGTCGTGCATGGCGGGTCTCCTCGCGATCGGAGCCCTCGGCGGACGTTTCCGGCCGGCGGAGCGCGTTGAGCTCGCGCGGTTCCTTTGGCCTGCTCTGTATATGGTGCGCCGCAACAAAATATGAGACCCATCAGGGCCGGTGCGGCCTTGGGCCGCAGAAAACGCATGGCTCGTCAAGGGATTAACACGATGCCGCCGGCCGTTGCTGCAGGCCATGCTGCGGTCCTGATGCAGCAAATGCTGCAGCATCCGCAGTGCGTGCGGTGCAGCATGGCTGCCGCATCCTGCAGCAAAGGGCGCAGCAAATGCGGGTTCCGGCGTCGAACCGGCCCGAAGGTTTGATTTCTTCGCCGGTCCGGTCCACCTAGCAGTCGCCGCCCGCCGGCTCATCCGCGCCCCGCGTCCACTCCTCCCGGTCCATGTCCGACAGCTTCGCCACCCGCTACGCCGCGCTCGTCACGTCGGGCAAGATCGAGGCCGATCCCGCCCAGGCCGAGCTCGTGCGCCGGCTGGTGGCGCTCGAGAAGGCGCTGGCGCAGCACCGGTTGGCGCGCAAGTCGTCGTCGCTCGGCTGGCTGTTCTCCCGCCGCGAGCCGCCCGGGCCGATCAAGGGCCTCTACGTCTACGGCGACGTCGGCCGCGGCAAGACGATGCTGATGGACCTGTTCTTCTCGTCGAGCGAGGTGAGGCGGAAGCGGCGGGCGCATTTCCACGAATTCATGGCCGACGTTCATGAACGCGTGCGCGAGTATCGCCACCAGCTGAAGCTCGGCACCATCACCAATGGCGACCCGATCCGCCACGTGGCCGACGAGATCGCTGCCGAGACGTGGCTGTTGTGCTTCGACGAGTTCCACGTCACCGATATCGCCGACGCCATGATCCTCGGCCGGCTGTTCACCCGTCTGTTCGAGCAGGGCGTGGTGCTGGTGGCGACTTCCAACGTCGCCCCGGACGACCTCTACAAGGAGGGGCTCAACCGCGCGCTGTTCGTGCCGTTCATCCGGCTGCTCACCGAGCATGTCGACGTCGTCCGGCTGACCGCGCGCACCGACTACCGCATGGAGAAGCTCTCGGGCGTCACCACCTGGTACGTCCCCGCCGACGAGGACGCCGAGGTCGCGCTCGACATCGCCTGGCAGAAGCTGACGGGCATGCTCGACGGCGAGCCGGTCGACATCGCGCTTGCCGGCCGCGTGCTGCGCGTGCCGGAGGCGGCGATGGGTGTGGCGCGCTTCGCCTTCGCCCAGCTCTGCGAGCAGCCGCTCGGGGCCGGCGACTACCTGCGGCTGGCGCGCGAATTCCACACGCTCATCGTCGACCACGTGCCGGTGATGGATTACGCCGACCGCAACGCCGCCAAGCGTTTCATCATCCTGATCGACACGCTCTACGACCACGCGGTGAAACTGATCGCCTCGGCCGAGGCCGAGCCGGCCGAGCTCTACACCGCGGAGGACGGCTACGAGGCGCTGGAGTTCAAGCGCACCGTCTCGCGCCTGATCGAGATGCGCTCGGAGCAGTATCTCGCCCTGCCGCACGGCGCCCGCGCCCATGCCGACCAGAGCGGCACCGGCGGCATCGTCGAGACCTGAGGCTCTCAGAAACTCGAGCCGATCAGCAGCACGACGGCGATCGCCATCAGGGCCGCCGAGAGCCAGCCGAGGACTTTCAGCCAGCGCGGCAGCTTCACCGCCTGCGCCTCGCGCCGGCCGGACACGACGATCATCATCGCGATCATGATCGGCACGGCGACGATGCCGTTGATGACCGCGGACCAGAACAACATGGCGATCGGGTCGATCTTGGTGGCGAGCAAAGCCGAGCCGCCGAGCGTGGCGGCGGCGACGATCGCATAGAAGCCGATGGCGCGGCTCGCCGGCAGTTCGAGGCTCCCGCGCAGCTTGAACACTTCCGCGACGGCATAGGCGGCCGAGCCGGCGAGCACCGGCACGGCCAGCATGCCGGTGCCGATGATGCCGGCGGCGAACAAGGCGAAGGTCAGCGGCCCGCCGATCGGGCGCAAGGCTTCGGCCGCCTGCGATGCGGTGTCGATGTGGGTGACGCCGTTGGCGTGCAATGTCGCCGCCGTCGTGACGATGATGAAGAACGCGACGGCATTGGAAAAGAACATGCCCGTCCACGTGTCGATCGAGATGCTGCGGAACGAATCGTCGCGCAGGCGCGCGGGGCCGTGCCGGTGGCGGTGGCTGAGCCGCGATTCCTCCGCCTCCTGCGAGGCCTGCCAGAAGAACAGATACGGGCTGATGGTGGTGCCGAACACCGCGACGATCATCAGCAGCATGCCGTGGTCGATGGCCAGATTTGGAATGAACGCCGCGTGCGCCACCTCCGCCCAGGGGATTTTCACGCTGAAGGCGGCGGCGACGTAGAACAGCAGCACCATCGTCATCAGCTTCAGATAGCCGGCGTAGCGGTGGTACGGAATGAAGATCTCGGCGACGAGGCACACGACGCCGAACGCGACGGCATAGACGAGCGCCGATCCGTCGACGACGAGTTGCAGCGCCTCGCCCATCGCCGCGAGATCGGCGGCGATGTTGACGGTGTTGGCGACGAGCAGCGAGGCCACCAGCAGATACAGCGCCCAGGCGGGCAGGGTCTTGCCGATGTTGCGCGCCAGCCCGCGCCGCGTGCCCCAGCCGATGCAGGCGCTGATGATCTGGATCGCGGCCATGAACGGCAGCGTGAGGAACACGGTCCAGAGCAGCGCAAAGCCGAATTGCGCGCCGGCCTGCGAGTAGGTGGCGATCCCGCTCGGGTCGTCGTCGGCGGCGCCGGTGACGAGACCGGGGCCGAGTGCCCTCCAGATGCCGCGCATGCAGACCGCTTATCCCCCGCGAATCCCTGCGGCGGGATGATGCGGCGAGGCTCGGCGCGCGAAAAGAAAAAGGCGCGTCAAAGCCGACCCGCACGCTGCGGCGCACCACCATTTATTGCGCCGCAATGCGGTTTTTCTCGATTTTTCGTGCGCTCGGCACTGGACAATCGGCGCGCCGGCTGCTGGTATTATGTATACATGATACCACGAGGCTCCTACGGGGTGCCTTGTCGCCTCCGGCCTAAGGGTTTAACCACCGACGCGGCCGCGCTCCGCGGCAGCACCCTAGCTCTGAGAGTTCTCCCACCATGGCCCGTAACAAGATTGCCTTGATCGGCTCCGGTCAGATCGGCGGCACCCTGGCCCACCTCGTCGGTCTGAAGCAGCTCGGCGACGTCGTGATGTTCGACGTTGTCGAAGGCGTGCCGCAGGGCAAGGCGCTCGACATCGCCCAATCCTCGCCGGTCAACGATTTCGACGCCAGGTTCACCGGCGCCAATTCCTACGACGCCATCGAAGGCGCCGATGTCTGCATCGTCACCGCCGGCGTGCCGCGCAAGCCGGGCATGAGCCGCGACGACCTGCTCGACATCAATCTGAAGGTCATGGATCAGGTCGGCGCCGGCATCAAGAAATACGCGCCGAACGCATTCGTCATCTGCATCACCAATCCGCTCGACGCCATGGTCTGGGCGCTGCAGAAGTCCTGCGGCCTGCCGCACCAGAAGGTCGTCGGCATGGCCGGCGTGCTCGACTCGGCGCGCTTCCGCTACTTCCTCGCCGACGAATTCAACGTGTCGGTCGAAGACGTCACCGCCTTCGTGCTCGGCGGCCACGGCGACACGATGGTGCCGCTGACGCGCTATTCGGCGGTCGCCGGCATTCCGGTTCCGGACCTCGTCAAGATGGGCTGGACCACGCAGGCGCGCGTCGACGAGATCGTCAAGCGCACCGCCAATGGCGGCGCCGAGATCGTCAACCTCTTGAAGACCGGCTCGGCCTTCTACGCGCCGGCGGCCTCCGCCATCGCGATGGCCGAGAGCTACCTGCTCGACAAGAAGCGGGTTCTGCCCTGCGCCGCCTATCTCAACGGCGAGTACGGCATGAAGGACCTCTATGTCGGCGTGCCGGTCGTCATCGGCGCCAAGGGCGTCGAGCGTATCGTCGAGGTCGATCTCAACAGCGCCGAGCGTTCGGCGTTCGAGAAGTCGGCGGGTTCGGTTCAGGGCCTCATCGAGGCCTGCAAGAAGATCGCGCCGAGCCTGGCGTAAGGGGCGCGTGTCCCGGGCGCAGCGCACCGCGTGAGCGGTGCGCTGCAGAACCGGGACCGTCGAAGAGACTGAAGTTGTAACGGTCCCGGTTCTGCGGCGCGTGATTGCATCCCGCGCCGCGCCCGGGACAAGGGAGAGAGGCCGAGGGCCGCGCATGAACATCCACGAATATCAAGCCAAGGCGGTGCTGCGCGAATTCGGCGTGCCGGTGCCGCGCGGCATTCCCGCCTTCACCGTCGACGAGGCGGTCAAGGCCGCCAACGATCTCGGCGGCCCGGTCTGGGTGGTGAAGGCCCAGATCCATGCCGGCGGCCGCGGCAAGGCCGGCGGCGTCAAGGTCGTCAAGTCGGTCGACGACGTGAAGAAGGAATCGGCCCGCATCCTCGGCTCGACGCTGGTCACGCACCAGACCGGCCCGCAGGGCAAGAAGGTCAACCGCCTCTACATCGAGGAAGGCTCGGCCATCGACCGCGAGCTCTATCTCTCGGCGCTGATCGACCGCGAAACCTCACGCGTCGCCTTCGTCGTCTCGACCGAAGGCGGCATGGACATCGAGCAGGTCGCGCACGATACGCCGGAGAAGATCCTTACATTTTCCGTCGATCCGGCAACCGGCATTATGCCGCATCACGGCCGTCGCGTGGCGCAGGCGCTCAAGCTCACCGGCGATCTCGCCAGGCAGATCGAGGCGATCCTGCCGAAGCTCTATGCCGCCTTCACGCAGAAGGACATGAGCCTGCTCGAGATCAATCCGCTCGTCGTCACCAAGGACAACAAGATCGTCTGTCTCGACGCGAAGGTCGGTTTCGACGGCAACGCGCTCTATCGCCACCCCGACGTCGTCGCGCTGCGCGATTTGACGGAAGAGGACGAGAAGGAGGTCGAAGCCTCGAAGTTCGACCTGAACTACATCGCGCTCGACGGTTCGATCGGCTGCATGGTCAACGGCGCCGGTCTCGCGATGGCGTCGATGGACATCATAAAGCTCTACGGCATGGCGCCGGCGAACTTCCTCGACGTCGGCGGCTCGGCCACCAAGGACAAGGTCGCGGCCGCGTTCAAGATCATCACCTCCGATCCGAACGTGCAGGGCATCCTGGTCAACATCTTCGGCGGCATCATGAAGTGCGACGTCATCGCCGAAGGCGTCGTCGCCGCGGTGAAGGAAGTCGGGCTGAAGGTGCCGCTGGTCGTGCGGCTCGAAGGCACCAATGTCGAGCTCGGCAAGAAGATCATCGCCGACTCCGGCCTCAATGTGACGTCGGGCGACGATCTCGACGATGCCGCGCAGAAGATCGTCAAGGCGGTGAAGGAAGCGAAGGCGGCGTGATGTCGTTGATTCGCAACTTTGCTCCGTCGTGCCCGCGCCCGTCGCGGGCACCCACGTCTTCCTTCAATTCCACGCGACAAGGCGTGGATGGCCGGCACAAGGCCGGCCATGACGACTCCGGAAAGGCGAGAGTCTGATGTCCGTCCTCATCGACAAGAACACCAAGGTCATTTGCCAGGGCTTCACCGGCAAGAACGGCACCTTCCATTCCGAGCAGGCGATCAAGTACGGCACCAAGATGGTCGGCGGCACCTCGCCGGGCAAAGGCGGCGGCACGCATCTCGGCCTGCCGATCTTCGACACGGTCGCCGAGGCGCGCGACAAGACGGCTTGCGACGCCTCCGTCATCTACGTGCCGCCGGCCGGCGCGGCCGACGCCATCTGCGAGGCGATCCAGGCGGAGATCCCGCTCATCGTCGCCATCACCGAGGGCATCCCGGTGATGGACATGGTCAAGGTCAAGCGCGCGTTGTCGGGCTCCAAGTCGCGCCTCATCGGCCCGAACTGCCCGGGCGTGATGACCGCCGGCGAGTGCAAGATCGGCATCATGCCGGGCAACATTTTCAAATCCGGCTCGGTCGGCATCGTGTCGCGCTCCGGCACGCTCACCTACGAGGCCGTGTTCCAGACGAGCCGCGAGGGCCTCGGCCAGACCACCGCCGTCGGCATCGGCGGCGATCCGGTCAAGGGCACCGAGTTCATCGAGGTGCTGGAGATGTTCCTCGCCGACCCGAAGACCGAGTCGATCATCATGATCGGCGAGATCGGCGGCTCGGCCGAGGAGGACGCGGCGCAATTCCTGAAGGACGAGGCCAGGCGCGGCCGCAAGAAGCCGATGGCCGGCTTCATCGCCGGGCGCACCGCGCCTCCGGGCCGCCGCATGGGCCACGCCGGCGCGATCATCTCCGGCGGCAAGGGCGACGCGGAGTCCAAGATCGCCGCCATGGAGTCGGCCGGTATCAAGGTGTCGCCGTCGCCGGCGCGCATCGGCAAGACCCTGGTCGAGGTGCTCGGGCGCTAGACGCCCGCCGGCCCGGCCGCGAGCTTCCCTGAACGCCGTATGCCCGCCCCCGTGGCGGGCATACGCATTTCAGGGCGCGACATTTCGGCGCTTCAACCGGCTGCCGGCGTGGCTGCGAACGCGGCCCCGCCAGGGGAACGGACGCCATACTCGCGGTGTCATCGTGGGTAGGCACGCGTTTCCGTGGCCGATGCCGGCCGCAAAGGGCCGGCATGGCCATGAATCAGTATTCACCTCTTGGGCTTTCGTTGACTTACAGAGGTCATAAATAGGGGTACAAGACCTCTGCGTTGCCCGGATCCGGACCGCCCGAATCGGGGTCGACGCTGCGCGTATTTCCACACCCCGCGCCCAAGGACCGACCGAAAATGTCCCGCCAGGACGCCAATGCCCTCTTCGCCCGCACCTCCTTCCTCTACGGTGGCAACGCCGCCTATATCGAAGACCTCTACGCCCGCTACGAGAGAGACCCCGCCGCGGTCGATGCCGAGTGGCGCGACTTTTTCCAAAGCCTGAAGGATGACAGCGCCGCGGTCGCCAGGAACGCCGCCGGCGCTTCGTGGCGGAAGCCGAACTGGCCGCTGCGCCCGGACGGCGACCTCGTCGCCGCGCTCGACGGCAACTGGGCCGAGACCGAGAAGAAGCTCGGCGAGAAGATCGCGGCCAAGGCCCAGGCCAAGGGCGTCGACCTCTCCTCCGCCGACGTGATGCAGGCGACGCGCGATTCGATCCACGCGCTGATGCTGATCCGCGCCTACCGCATCCGCGGCCATTTCCACGCCAAGCTCGATCCGCTCGCCATCCAGGAGGAGCCGAACGAGGAAGAGTTGATGCCGGCGTCCTACGGCTTCACCGAAGCCGATCTGGACCGCAAGATCTTCCTCGACCAGGTGCTCGGCCTCGACTTCGCGTCGATGCGCGAGATCGTCGCCATCCTGCGCCGCACCTACTGCCAGACGCTCGGCGTCGAGTTCATGCACATCTCCAATGCCGCGCAGAAGGCGTGGATCCAGGAGCGCATCGAAGGCCGCGACAAGGAGATCCAGTTCACCCGTGAGGGCAAGCGCGCAATCCTCAACAAGCTCGTGGAGGCGGAAGGCTTCGAGAAATTCCTCGACGTCAAGTACACCGGCACCAAGCGCTTCGGTCTCGACGGCGCCGAGTCGCTGATCCCGGCGCTCGAGCAGATCATCAAGCGCGGCGGCAATCTCGGCGTGAAGGAGATCGTGATCGGCATGCCGCATCGCGGCCGCCTCAACGTGCTCACGCAGGTGATGGGCAAGCCGCACCGCGTGCTGTTCCACGAATTCAAGGGCGGCTCGGCGACGCCGGAGGAGGTCGAAGGCTCCGGCGACGTGAAGTATCACCTCGGCGCCTCGGCGGACCGCGAGTTCGACGGCAACAAGGTGCATCTGTCGCTGACGCCGAACCCGTCGCATCTCGAGATCGTCGATCCGGTCACGCTCGGCAAGGTGCGCGCCAAGCAGGACCAGCATCACTGCCCACCCGACGACCGCACGGCGGTGCTGCCGCTCCTGATCCACGGCGACGCGGCTTTCGCCGGTCAAGGCGTGGTGGCGGAATGCTTCGGCCTGTCGGGGCTGAAGGGCTATCGCACCGGCGGCTCGCTGCACTTCATCGTCAACAACCAGATCGGCTTCACCACCTATCCGCGCTACTCGCGCTCGTCGCCGTATCCGTCCGACGTCGCGAAGATGATCGACGCGCTGATCTTCCACGTGAACGGCGACGATCCGGAAGCGGTGACCTTCGCCGCCAAGGTGGCGACCGAATACCGGATGAAGTTCCAGCAGCCGGTCGTCATCGACATGTGGTGCTACCGGCGGTTCGGCCACAACGAGGGCGACGAACCCTCGTTCACCCAGCCGCTGATGTACAAGAAGATCCGCTCGCATCCCTCGACGCTGGAGATCTACGCGAAGAAGCTGGTCGCCGAAGGCGTCGTCACCGAGGGCGAGATCGAGAAGATGAAGGCGGACTGGCGCTCGCGCCTCGACGCCGAACAGGAGGCCGGCCAGGGCTACAAGCCGAACAAGGCCGACTGGCTCGACGGCCGCTGGGCGGGCCTGAAGGCCGCCGGCGACGCCGAGGATCCGCGCCGCGGCAACACCGGCGTCGACGCCGCGGTGCTGCGCGACGTCGGCAAGACCATCACCAGCGTGCCGGAGGGCTTCAACGTCCACCGCACCGTGCAGCGCTTCCTCGACAATCGCGCCAAGGCGATCGAGACCGGCGAGGGCATCGACTGGGCGACCGCCGAGGCGCTCGCCTTCTGCACGCTGCTGAAGGAAGGCACGCCCGTGCGCCTGTCCGGTCAGGACTCGGAGCGCGGCACCTTCTCGCAGCGCCACTCGGTGCTGTTCGACCAGCAGACGGAAGAGCGCTATGTGCCGTTCAACCATCTCGCCGACGGCCAGGCGCGCTACGAGGTGCTCAACTCGATGCTGTCGGAGGAGGCGGTGCTCGGCTTCGAGTACGGCTATTCGACCTCCGAGCCGAACACGCTCACGCTGTGGGAGGCGCAGTTCGGCGACTTCGCCAACGGCGCGCAGGTCGTGTTCGACCAGTTCATCTCCTCGGCCGAGCGCAAGTGGCTGCGCATGTCCGGTCTCGTTTGCCTGCTGCCGCACGGCTACGAGGGCCAGGGCCCGGAGCACTCCTCCGCCCGTCTCGAGCGGTTCCTGCAGATGTGCGCCGAGGACAACATGCAGGTCGCCAACTGCACGACGCCGTCGAACTACTTCCACATCCTGCGGCGTCAGCTGAAGCGCGAGATCCGCAAGCCGCTGATCCTGATGACGCCGAAGTCGCTCTTGCGCCACAAGCGGGCGGTGTCGCGGCTCGACGAGATGGCGACCGGCACGACGTTCCACCGCCTGCTGTGGGACGACGCGCAGTATCTCAAGGGCGAGAAGATCAAGCTCGTCGCCGACGACAAGATCCGCCGCGTCGTCCTGTGCACCGGCAAGGTCTATTACGACCTCTACGAGGAGCGCGAGAAGCGCGGCATCGACGACATCTACATCCTGCGCATCGAGCAGCTCTATCCGTTCCCGACCAAGGCGCTGGTCCAGGAGCTCTCGCGCTTCAAGCAGGCCGAGATCGTCTGGTGCCAGGAGGAGCCGCGCAACATGGGCGCGTGGTTCTTCGTCGACGTCTTCCTGCAGTGGGTGCTGAACAATATCGGCGCCACGCACAAGCAGGCGCGCTACGCGGGCCGCCCGGCCTCTGCCTCGACCGCGGTCGGGCAGATGTCGAAGCACCTCGCGCAATTGAAGCAGTTCCTCGACGAGGCGCTGGGCTGATCAATCGCGCGCCGTCATGCCCGGCCTTGTGCCGGGCATCCACGTCTTGACGAGCGTGCAATTTCCAAAGACGTGGATGGCCGGGGCAAGCCCGGCCATGACGAAAACATTTAGGCACGAGACACATCATGGCTGACATCCGCGTCCCCACCCTCGGCGAATCGGTCACCGAAGCGACCGTCGGCAAGTGGTTCAAGAAGCCGGGCGATCCGGTTGCCGTCGACGAGCCGCTGGTCGAGCTCGAAACCGACAAGGTGACGCTGGAGGTGCCGGCGCCGGCCGCCGGCGTACTCGGCGACATCGCGGTCAAGGACGGCGCCACGGTGGCCGTCGGCGCGCTGCTCGGCTCCATCACCGAGGGCGGCGCCGCCGCGGCCTCAGTGAAGTCCGCCACCGCGACCAGGCCCGCCGCGTCCGCCACCGGCGCGCCGGACGAGAAGACGGCCAAGACTAAGCCGATCGGCGCCGGCCCGGAGCAGCCGCAGCCGCGCGACATAGGTGCGGGCGCGCCCGCGTCGTCCTCGCAGATGCCGTTCCCGCCCTCGGTCAAGAAGCTCGCGGCCGAATCGGGCGTCGATGCCGGCAAGGTCGAGGGCACCGGCAAGCACGGCCAGGTGCTGAAGGGCGACATGCTCTCCGCCATCGAGCGCGCCGCCGCGCAGCCGACGCAGGTCGCCGCGCCGGTGCAGATGCGCGCGCCGTCGCCGGCCGACGATGCCGCGCGCGAAGAGCGCGTGCACATGACGCGTCTGCGCCAGACCATCGCCCGCCGCCTGAAGGACGCGCAGAACACCGCCGCGATGCTCACGACCTTCAACGAGGTCGACATGACCGCGGTGATGGCGCTGCGCAATCAGTACAAGGACCTGTTCGAGAAGAAGCACGGGCAGAAGCTCGGCTTCATGGGCTTCTTCACGCGCGCCTGCATCCAGGCGCTGAAGGAGATCCCCGCGGTCAACGCCGAGATCGACGGCACCGACATCGTCTACAAGAACTACTATCACATCGGCATCGCCGTCGGCACCGAGCGCGGCCTCGTCGTGCCGGTGGTGCGCGACGCGCAGGACAAGTCGCTCGCCGAGATCGAGAAGACGATCGGCGATCTCGGCCGCCGCGCCCGCGACGGCCAGCTCAAGATCGAGGAGATGCAGGGCGGCACGTTCACCATCACGAACGGCGGCGTCTACGGCTCGCTGATGTCTACGCCGATCCTCAACGCGCCGCAGTCCGGCATCCTCGGCATGCACAAGATCCAGGAGCGGCCGATGGTCGTCGCCGGCAAGATCGAGGTGCGGCCGATGATGTATCTCGCGCTCTCCTACGATCACCGCATCGTCGACGGCCGCGAGGCGGTCACCTTCCTGGTGCGCGTCAAGGAGTGCCTCGAGGACCCGGCGCGGCTGGTGCTCGACCTGTGATGTTTTCTCCGTCATGCCCGGCCTTGTGCCGGGCATCCACGTCTTGCTTTGTGAAGAGGCGTGGATGGCCGGGACAAGCCCGGCCATGACGACGACCGAGAGTCCGGAGTTCAATTCATGTCCTACGATCTCATCGTCATCGGCACCGGCCCCGGCGGCTATGTCTGCGCCATCCGTGCCGCGCAACTGGGTCTGAAGACCGCGGTGGTCGAGAAGCGCTCGACCTTCGGCGGCACCTGCCTCAACATCGGCTGCATCCCGTCGAAGGCGTTGCTGCATGCCTCGGAGCTGTTCGAGGAGGCGGGCCACGCCTTTGCCAAGATGGGCATCGGCATTCCCGCGCCGAAGCTCGACCTGAAGCAGATGCTCGCCTTCAAGGATCAGGCGGTCGACGGCAACACCAAGGGCGTCGACTTCCTGCTCAAGAAGAACAAGATCGATGCCGTGATCGGCGCCGGCCGGATCGTCGCGCCGGGCAAGGTCGAGGTCACCGGCGCCGACGGCAAGACGCAGACGCTGGAGACGAAGTCGATCGTCATCGCCACCGGCTCCGACGTCGCCAAATTGCGCGGCATCGACATCGACGAGAAGCGCATCGTCTCCTCGACCGGCGCGCTGGCGCTGCCGGAGGTGCCGAAGCATCTGCTCGTCATCGGCGCCGGCGTCATCGGCCTCGAGCTCGGCTCGGTGTGGCGCCGGCTCGGCGCCAGGGTGACGGTGGTGGAATTCCTCGACGGCGTGCTGCCCGGCATGGACGGCGAAGTGCGCAAGAACGCGCAGCGCCTGTTCGAGAAGCAGGGCATGACGTTCAAGCTGTCGTCGAAGGTCACCGGCGTCGACACGTCCGGCAAGACGCTCAAGGCCAAGGTCGAGCCGGCGAAGGGCGACGGCAAGGCCGAGACGATCGAGGCCGACGTCGTGCTCGTCTCCACCGGCCGCGTGCCGTACACCGAAGGCCTCGGCCTCAAGGAGCTCGGCGTGGCGATGGACGAGCGCGGCCGCGTCGTCGTCGATCATTATTTCGCGACCAGCGTGCCTGGCATCTGGGCGATCGGCGACGTCATCGCCGGCCCGATGCTGGCGCACAAGGCCGAGGACGAAGGCGTCGCCGTCGCCGAGATCCTCGTCGGTCAGGCGGGCCATGTGAATTACGACGTCATTCCATCGGTCGTCTACACGATGCCGGAGATCGCCGCGGTCGGTAAGACCGAAGAGGAATTGAAGGCGGCCGGCGTCGCCTACAATGTCGGCAAGTTCCCGTTCACGGCGAACGGTCGCGCCAAGGCCAATCAGCAGACCGACGGCTTCGTCAAAATCCTCGCCGACGCGAAGACCGATCGCGTGCTCGGCGTGCACATCGTCGGCTCGGATGCCGGCAACATGATCGCGGAAGCCTGCGTCGCCATGGAGTTCGGCGCGTCGGCGGAGGACATCGCCCGCACCTGCCACGCGCATCCGACGCTGCCCGAGGCGGTCAAGGAAGCCGCGCTCGCGGTCGACAAGCGCGCGATTCATATGTGAGCCCCTTCTTATCCCTCCCCTTTCAGGGGCGGGATAGAAGCGCGCCGCCGCAGCCCGTAGGCGTGGATTGGCCAGGCGGACTCCGCCATTCGCGCGGGCGGCGCGTGACGCTAACGCGCCCTGCGCCTCTGCGATGAAGAGCGGGATCGTCCGCTGGCGCGGACGATGACGGCGGGGCTGGGCGAGCAAGCCGAAGGGCTTGCGCCTTCCGGCCGACGGGGCGGGTTGTGGCAGGCCCGCCGGAGGGCGGGAAAGCTGTGGCGGAACTGCCATTCCGGCCGCTCTCTTGCCCGGGGGCCGCCGGGTCTATAATCACCCTCAAAGCCAATCGAGGAGAGTTCCCCATGTCGCAGACGGCCGAGAAGCGCGACGCCAAGCCGCCCATGCTGAAGGACAAGGATTTCCAGTGGGACGATCCGCTCGGCATCGAGTTCGAGCTGACGGAAGAGGAGCGCATGGTGCGCGACACCGCGCGCGGCTTTGCCGACGACTACCTGATGCCGCGCGTGATGGAGGCCTACGCGCAGGAGAAATACGACCCGCAGATGCTGCCGGAGATGGGCAAGCTCGGCCTGCTCGGCCCGACCGTTCCGGAGCAATACGGCGGCGCCGGTCTCGGTTACGTGTCGTATGGCCTGATCGCGCGCGAGATCGAGCGCGTCGATAGCGGCTACCGCTCGGCGATGTCGGTGCAGTCCTCGCTGGTGATGTACCCGATCTACGCTTACGGCTCCGAAGCCCAGCGCATGAAATACCTGCCGAAGCTCGCCACCGGCGAGTTCATCGGCTGCTTCGGCCTGACCGAACCGGACCACGGCTCCGACCCGGGCTCGATGGTGACGCGCGCCGAGAAGGTCGCCGGCGGCTATAAGCTCAACGGCGCCAAGACCTGGATCTCCAATTCGCCGGTCGCCGATATCGCGGTGGTGTGGGCCAAGCTCGACGGCGTCATCCGCGGCTTCGTTGTCGAGCGCGGCATGAAGGGCTTCGCCACGCCGAAGATCGAGGGCAAGCTCTCGCTGCGCGCCTCGATCACCGGCGAGATCGTGCTGTCGGACTGCGTCGTGCCGGAGGAGAACCTGCTGCCGAACGCCAAGGGCCTCGGCGGCCCGTTCGGCTGCCTCAACAATGCGCGCTACGGCATCGCCTGGGGCGCCATGGGCGCGGCCGAGTTCTGCTGGCATCGCGCGCGGCAATACGTGCTCGACCGCAAGCAGTTCGGCCGGCCGCTCGCCGCCAACCAGCTGGTGCAGAAGAAGCTTGCCGACATGCAGACCGAGATCGCGCTCGGTCTTGCCGGCGCGCTGCGCCTCGGCCGCATGATCGAGCAGGGCCGCGCGGCGCCGCCGTCGATCTCGCTGATGAAGCGCAACAACTGCGGCAAGGCGCTCGACATCGCCCGCGTCGCGCGCGACATGCACGGCGGCAACGGCATCTCGGAGGAGTACCACGTGATGCGCGTGGCCGCGAACCTCGAGACGGTGAACACCTACGAGGGCACGCACGACATCCACGCGCTGATCCTCGGCCGCGCCCAGACCGGCATCCAGGCGTTCATGTGAGGATGTGGTGAAATTTCGAATGCGCTTGTCGCGAAATTCGAGGCGCTTCCCCAAGCTCGTCATGCCCGGCCTTGTGCCGGGCATCCACGTCTTTACGTCCTTGCAGCAAGCAAGGCGTGGATGGCCGGCACAAGGCCGGCCATGACAGCCGAGGGGTCGGGGCGCTGGTAATGGACCTCCACATCGTCGCGATGCTCGCGGGCGTCGGCGTCATCGCCGGCATGATCGCCTCGATGGTGGGCGGCGCTGCGGTGGTGGTCTATCCGGCGCTGATCGCCTCGGGCCTTTCGCCGCAATTCGCCGCCGCGTCCAATCTCGTCGCGCTGATGCCGGCGACGATGCTCGCGGCCTTGTCGGATCGCTCGAAACTGCCGCGCTTCAACCGCGCGTTCGTCGAGCTGGTGTTCGCCTCGGTCGCCGGTGCGGGCGCCGGCGCGATCCTGCTGATGAACACGCCGGGCCGGGTGTTCGAGATGGTCGTGCCGATCCTGCTCGGCTTCGCCACCGTGATCTTCGCGCTCGCCGACCGCATCGGCACCTACATCCGCAAGCGCGCCGCCCACAAGGGCCGCGAGGTCGAGTTCAACGTCTCGAGCCTGAAGGTGCTGCTGCCGGTGTCGTTCTACGGCGGCTATTTCGGCGCCGGCGTCGGCGTGCTGATCCTCGCCGTGTTCTCGATCGCCACCGCCGGCGACTATCGCTCGGCCAATGTGGCGAAGAACTTCGTCACCAGCCTCAACGGCATGGTGGCCTCCGGCATTTTCATCGCGCAGGGCGCCGTCGCCTGGCCGCAGACCTTGTCGCTGATGGCCGGCATGATGATCGGCGGTCTCGCCGGCGCCTATGTCGCGCGCGTCATCCCGGCGCGCGTCGCGCGCGGGATGATCGTGGTGGTCGGCGCGGTGCTGACCGTTGTCTTCGCCAAGCTCTACTGGTTCGACCCGGCGTGACGCGCGCTACAGGCCTTGCGCCTGCACCTGCCGCGCCAGATCGACGACGCGCGCGGTCATGGCGCTCGCCGGATCGGCGAGCGGATCGATGACGGTGAAATGGTTGCCCGGCGGCGCCTCGTAGCGCGTCGTCGCCATGCCCTGCCGCCACGCCTCGGCAACGGTCTTGCTCTGGCGCAGGAACTCGTTCGATTCCTCGGCGCCGACCACGGCATCGAGCACGCGCCCGGCCGGCACGCGCCAGTAGAGCGGCGACAGGTCGTGCGCCGTCGCGTCGGTCAGCTTCAGGTCCTGGTTGACCGAGATTTTCGCCAGCGGCGCCAGATCGAACACGCCGGAGACGGCGTAGCCCGCGGGCACCAGGTCCTCCGGCGCGTCCGGCGCGACCGTCTTCCAGTCGGTCGCCACCAGGCAGGCGGTCAGATGGCCGCCGGCGGAATGGCCGAAGGCCACGAAACGCTTCCGGTATTTGCGCCAGAGGAACAGCCCGGCCGCGCGCATCTCCTCGACGATGGCCGCGATCGAGACCTGCGGGCACAAGTCGTAGCCGGCGACGGCGACGGTGACGCCGTGCGCGTTCGGGCCCCTGGCCATCTGGCTGAAGCTTTCCGGCCCGAGCGAGCGCCACCAGCCGCCATGGATGAACAGCGCCAGCGGCGTCTCCGGCCCGTCGTTGGCGGCCGGGAAGATGTCGAGCGTCTGCCGCGGCGATGGCCCGTATTTCAGCCCCAGCGCGGCCTGCGGCGCGGCCTTGCGGTAGTCCGCCCCTTCGCGCTCCCAGCGGGCGAAGATTTCGGCATGCTCCGGCACGCGCGCACGGTTGTTGTATTCGGCCTCGTAGTCGACGCTCATCGCTTCCCCTCCGCATTGTCGCCCGCACAGTGCGGCAAAAGTCCCGGCTCCGGCAAGGCGACAGTCCTGCGAAAAACGGATACATCAGCGGCATGAAAGTCGACGGCAAACCGATGCGCACGATCTGGGTCGAGGGCGATGGCGCCGCCTGCGGCATCATCGACCAGACCCGCCTGCCGCACCGTTTCGAGACACTGCGGCTCGCGACGGTCGAGGAGGCGGCCCACGCCATCCGCGCGATGCAGGTGCGCGGCGCGCCGCTGATCGGCGCCACGGCCGCCTATGCCATGTGGCTCGCCATGCGCGCCGATGCCTCCGACGAGGCGCTGGAGCGCGCCTATGCGCTGCTCCTCGCCACGCGGCCGACGGCGATCAACCTGAAATGGGCGCTCGACGAGATGATGGCCGTGCTGCGCAACCGGCCGCGCGCCGAGCGCGCCGCGGCGGCGCTGCAGCGCGCCGGCGAGATCGCCGACGAGGACGTCGCCATCAACCAGGCGATCGGCCGCCACGGCCTCGAGCTGATCGAGGCCATCGCCGCGCGCAAGAACGGTGCGCGCGTCAACGTGCTCACCCACTGCAATGCCGGCTGGCTCGCCACCGTCGACTGGGGTACGGCGACGGCGCCGGTCTACATGGCGCACGACAAGGGCCTGCCGGTCCACGTCTTCGTCGACGA
>Ga0182749_1001351_pt1 | contig 19472 bp, 16 predicted proteins | sample eDN3rd37CKraftMG_FD_128875 | JGI IMG/M metagenome (GOLD analysis project Ga0182749, IMG submission 128875) | Enriched Miracle-Growth compost microbial communities from Emeryville, California, USA - eDNA 3rd pass 37_C Kraft MG (version 2) (version 2) ...
GGGCCGGGCCCGCCGCCGCCGCCGCCGCATATACGCGCCATGGGGCATGTCCCCACGGGAAAGGAAGAAGTTCTTCCAGACCGGCGCCGAACGCCTTTGCAAGCTGTAAGGGGCGGCATGGCAGCCCCGGAATATGATTTCATCATCGTCGGCGCCGGCTCGGCCGGCTGCGTTCTCGCCAACCGGCTGAGCGCGGACCCGGCGACGCGCGTTCTTCTGATCGAGGCGGGCGGGCATCATCGGCATTTCCTGCTGACGATGCCGCTCGGCTTCCTGCGCGCGCTCAGGATGCCGCGCTTCACCTGGCCGATGATGTCGGAGCCCGAGCCGCATCTCGACGGACGGCGCATTCCGATCCCGCGCGGCCGCGTGCTGGGCGGGTCGTCCTCGATCAACGGCATGTTCTACATGCGCGGCCACAGCCTCGATTTCGAGACGTGGCGGCAGATGGGCTGCGACGGCTGGGGCTTCGCCGACGTGCTCCCTTATTTCAGGCGGATGGAGACGAGCTGGCGCGGCGCGGGGCCGTGGCATGGCGATTCGGGGCCGCTCCATGTCGCTCCGGTCGATACCGAGCGGCTGCTCCACCACCCGCTGATGGCGACGGCCGAGGCCGCCGGCTTCCACCGTTCCGACGACCTCCACGGCGAGGTGGAGGAGGGGTTCGCGCGCGGCGAGCTGACGATCGATCCGCGCGGGCGGCGCGCGAGCACGGCGCGCGCCTATCTGGAGCCCGCGCTCGGCCGGCCGAATCTGACCGTCATCACCCACGCGCCCACCCGCCGCCTCGTCCTGGAGGGCAAGCGCGCGGTGGGCGTCGAATATGCGCACGAGGGCGAGACGAAGATCGCGCGCGCCGGGCGCGAGGTGATCCTGTCGGGCGGCGCCTATCATTCGCCTCAGCTCCTGATGCTCTCGGGAATCGGGCCCGCCGACGAACTGGCGCGCCACGGCGTCGCGCTCGTTCACGATCTGCCCGGCGTGGGGCGCAATCTGTCCGAGCATCCGCGCGTGCCGGTCCACTTCACGCTCAGGAAGCCGGTGAGCTTCCTCAACGAGCTGCGCGCGGACCGCGTCGCGCGCTGGGTGGTGCAATGGGCGATCGCCGGGACGGGCGCGTTCGCCAGCCAGGTCAACAGCTGCAACATCGTCGTGCGCACGCGCCCCGGGCTGGCGCAGCCCGACATCCAGCTCTGGAGCAATCCGGTGCGCATGGATGCCCGGATATGGTTCCCCCTGCTCCGCAAGCGGCAGGAGGATCGGATCACCGCCGACGTCATCCTGCTGCATCCGCGCAGCCGTGGCCGGGTGACGCTGAAATCCGCCGATCCGGCCGACTGGCCGGCCGTCACGCTCAACAATTTCGCCGATCCCGCCGATCTGCGCACCGCGCGCGACGGCATTCGCATCGCGCGCCGCATCTACCGCACCCCGCCGCAGGCCGACCTGACCGGCGAGGAGCTGCTGCCGGGCGAGGCGCTCCGGAGCGACGCGGAGCTGGACGCGCACATCCGCCGCACCGCGCAGGTGACGCAGCATCCGGTGGGCACCTGCGCGATGGGGCGGGGCAGCATGAGCGTGGTGGACCCCGAACTGCGCGTCCACGGGATCGGGGGGCTGCGCGTGGTCGACGCCTCGATCATGCCGACGGTGCCCGGCGGCAACACCAATGCGCCCACGATCATGGTCGCCGAAAAGGCGGCTGACATGATCCTCGGCCGCGCGCCGTTGCCGCCCGAGGCTCCGGCCGCCCCGTCGCGGGAGAGGATCGACGCATGACCGGGAACGGCGCGCGCGGCCCGTCCGCCTTCCGGTCCCCCTTCAATCCCTGATCCAGCGAGGATATCCATGAACGCTCCCTTCTCCGCCGACGCGCTGGCCTCCCTCCGCGCCGACCTCGCCGCCGCGCCGCGCCGGCTCTTCATCGACGGCGCCTTCCGCCCGGCCGTGTCGGGCGAGACGTTCGAGGTGATCGATCCGGCGACCGGCCGGGTCTTCGCCTCCGCCGCCTCGGGCGGGGCCGCCGATATCGACCTCGCCGTCCAGGCCGCGCGGCGCGTCTTCGAGGGGAGCTGGGCGCGCACCACGCCCGCCACGCGCGCGCGCCTGCTGATCCGGCTCGCCGAGCTGATCGAGGCGGACGGCGAGGCGATCGCGCTCACCGAGACGCTGGACAACGGCATGCCCTTCATGATGGCGAAGTTCGCCGCCGTGATGGGCGCGGCCGAGCAGCTTCGCTACAATGCCGGCTGGGCGACCAAGATCACCGGCGAGACGATGGACGTCTCCTGGCCCGGCGAATGGCAGGCGTTCTCGCTGCGCGAGCCGGTGGGCGTGGTCGGCGCGATCGTGCCGTGGAACTTCCCCTTCGTGATGGCCGTCGCGAAGATCGCGCCCGCGCTCGCCGCCGGCTGCACGGTGGTGCTGAAGCCCGCCGAGCAGACCCCGCTCAGCGCCGCGCGGCTGGGCGCGCTGATCGCCGAGGCGGGTTTCCCGGAGGGCGCGGTCAACATCGTCACCGGCTTCGGCGAGACGGCGGGCGCCGCGCTCGTTGACCATCCCGGCGTCGACAAGGTGTCCTTCACCGGATCGACCGCGGTGGGCAAGGCGATCGTGCGCGCGTCGACCGGCAACCTCAAGCGCGTGACGCTGGAGCTGGGCGGCAAGTCGCCGGTGGTGATCTTTCCCGACGCCGATCTCGACAAGGCGATCCCGGCGGCCGCGATGGGCATCTTCGGCAATTCGGGGCAGGTCTGCGCGGCGGGATCGCGCCTGTTCGTCCATGAGAAGGTCTATGACCGCGTGGTCGAGGGGATCGCCGCGCGCGCGGCGGCGCTGAAGGTGGGCGCCGGCATCGCGCCCGGCACCGAGATGGGGCCGCTCGTCAGCCAGGAGCAGCTCGATCGCGTGCTGGGCTATATCGGGAGCGGGGCAGGCGAGGGGGCCGCGATCGGCGTCGGCGGCGCGCGCATCGCGGGCGAGGGCTATTTCGTCCAGCCGACGGTGCTGACCGGCACGGCATCGGGCATGAAGGTGGTCGAGGAGGAGATTTTCGGCCCGGTGCTCTGCGCGATCCGCTTCGGCGACGACGATGTCGATGCGATCGCGCGATCGGCCAACGCCACCGAATATGGCCTGTCCTCCGCGATCTGGACGCGCGACATATCGAGCGCGCTGAAGCTCGCACGGCGGCTCAGGGCGGGCACGGTCAGGATCAACGGCGGCGGCGGGGTCGATCCGGCGATGCCGCTGGGCGGCTACAAGCAGTCGGGCTGGGGGCGCGAGAACGGCCGCGCGGGCGTCGAGGCCTATACCGAGCTGAAGGCGGTGACGATCGGGCTCTGAAGCCTGCCTCGCTAGCCTGTCCGGCGGGATGTGACGTCCCGCCGGGAACCGCCTTTCTTACAGTACCTTGAAATAATGGATGCGGTTGGCGCCGGGCACCTTTTCGGCGACGCCGACGAAAACGTGCTTCGACATCCAGTCGTGCGGCCCTTCGGGCACGTCGAATTTCGGGCTGACGCGCATGTAATATTCGGACGGATCGGCCGGCTCGTTGCGCGCCATGCGCTCGGCCGCCTCGGCGGTATAGGCCCAGCGGAAGCCGCGGTTCTGAAGATAGATGATCGTGCCGTCGTCCAGCTCGAGCAGGTAGCGCGCGTCGAAATCGATCACCCCGTCGGGGCGGACGAGCGGGAAGTCGCCGCCCGACATCGGCACGACCTTGCCCTTGATCCCCGGCCCCTCGATCGTCCCCTCGGCCGCATAGACCGCCGCGCGCGTCGCGCCCATGTTGGTCGGCTTCAGGAAATAGGGGCGGCTCAGCGTGATCGCGATCGAGAAGGCATATTCGAGCCGCGGCATGAAGGGATGGGGGGCATCGGTCATTCGGCAATACCTTTCAGTCCGGAAACGCGAGCCACCTTGATCGCGCATATCCGCCCTTCGCGCGGCCGACAGTGAACGAATATACGCGCCGCGCCCGCCTCGCCTTCCGGGATCGGTCCCCGGGGCGCGCGGCCTTATCCGTCATAATGGGTGTCGAGATCGCGGCGCAGGTCGCGCCCGGCGAGCAGATAGTGGACGGCCGCCCATGCGAAGACCAGCGACATCGTCGCGATCGCCCAGACGATGCCGCTGCGCGAGGCGGCCTGGCATGCCTCGGCCAGCGCGGTCGTCGCGCCGGCGGGCGCGATCCCGCCCGGGCAGGCGGCGATGAAGTTTCCGGCCGCGAAGGCATGCCGCGCGAAGGCGTCGCTCAGCAGGCCGATGACCGTCGGCCCCAGCCCGATCCCCACCAGCCCGAGCACGAACGCGACCACGAAGGAGGAGGAGGCGCGCATCGTCGCCCCCACCATGTTCTGGGCGAGCGCCAGCGTCGGCGTGAAATAGATGAACAGGCAGACATGGGCGAGCGCCAGCAGCGGCAGCGCGCGCGCGAGCGTCGGCTGGAAGGCGGCGGCTATGAAGAGCGGTGCCGCGAGCGCCTGCCCGATCGCCGGCGCCCACACCGCCCAGCGCCGGTCGAACCGGCTCGCCCAGGTGACGCCGAAGCCGCCGAGCGCGAGCCCCGAGGCCATGGCCGCCACCGCGAGCAGGCCCAGCGTCCGCCCCGCCTCGGCAAGGCCGATGCCATAGTCCGCGACCATGAAGCGGACGAGGAACTGGCCCAGCCCGTTCATGCCCATCGCGGCGAGCCCGCAGCCGATGAGGACGTGGCGCATCGATCGCTTGGCGAACAGGAAGCGCAGCGTGGCCATCGTGGAGGGCACATGATCGTCGGCCGGGCGGCGGTCGAACCGGCCGCGCGGCGGCTCGCGCAGGGTGAACAGCGCGACGAGCGCGATCAGGAGGCTGGGCGCGGCGAGCAGCATGAACCACGTCCGCCAGCCGTAATTCTGCGCGACATGGCCGCCGAGCCCGGCGCCGAGCAGCGCGCCGACCGGCCCGCCGAGCCATATCAGGGTGGTGGCCGCCGTCCGCCGTTCGGCGGGATAATGATCGCCGACCAGCGACGCCACCGGCGGGCCGAAGCCCGCATCGCCGACGCCGACGCCCACCCGGCAGACGAGGAACTGGGTGAAGCTCGCCGCGCGCGAGCACAGCCCGACGAAGCCCGCGAACAGCACCACCGAGACGGCGATGATCCGCGTCCGGCTGAACCGCTCCGCCAGCCGCGCGACCGGCAGGCCGAGCAGGGTATAGAAGATCGCGAAGCCGAAGCCCTGGATCAGGCCGAGCTGGGTGTCGCTCAGATGCAGGTCGGCCTTGAGCGCCGGCGCGGTCGCCGCCATTCCCTGCCGGTCGGCGAGGTTGAGCATGTTGATCGCGGCGAGCACGAACAGCATCCAGCCGCGATAGCCGCGCGAGAATCGGGCATCGACGGCGGACCCGCCGGTCTCCTCCGTCCCGGTCGCCAATCTGGTGGCCATGGGCTTGCTCCTTCCTGGCTCAGGCGGGGTCGATGCGGAAGATGCGTTCCGCGTTCGCATGGTAGAGCTTGTGGCGTTCTTCCCCGGTCACGGGGCCGAATCCATGAAATCGACCGCGGGCTTCATCGGCTGGTAGGGACCGTAGGCGGACAGGAGCGTGCGGATGGCCTGCACGTCGTCCTGCCGCGCCACGCGCCCGGTGAGCGCGGCCGGCTCCGCCCGGATCTCCGCCAGCGGGTGCGCGCTCATGGCCTGTCCGCGGCGCGGCGGCCGGAACCGGCGACGCGCGCGATCCTCGCGTGGAATGGCGCCATATCCTCTCCCGCCGGGATCGAGTCCCGATCAGTTCATTGATATATCAACGATACCGGCGAATCCGGCAAAGTCAATGCGGGGGCGGCGTCGGGCGCGGAGGGTGGCGCGCGGCGGCCGCGCGCGACGCTCAGAAGCTGTCGTCGGACAGGCAGCCGCTCGTGACCGCCCACAGGACGCGGTCCGCCGCCTCCAGGTCGGCGGCGGCGACATCGTCGACGAGATGCTGGATGAAATGGCCGATCGGCGCGCGCACATGCTGGAACAGCGCGGTTCCGGCGGGTGTCAGCGAAAAGAGCGGCCGCCGCCGGTCCGCCTCGTCGATGCGCCGCGTGACGAAGCCGCGATCCTCCAGCTCGCGCAGCACCCGGCTGACCTCCGCCCGGTCGACCGCCGCGCCGTCGGCGAGCGATCGCACCGTGCCTTCGGGACTCAGGCCGAGCTGCGAGAGGACGCGCCATTGCGGCAGCGTCAGGCCGCTGTGGCGGCCCAGTATCTGCTGGATGCGCCGATCGAACAGCCGCGAGGCCAGCACCATCCGATAGCCGAAATAGCTGAGACCGCCCGTCCGGAAGAGCGGCAGGAATTGCTCGATATTGGGTCTTGGCCGGCCGCCTTCCGACGCGGGGCTGGGGAGCGGTTCCGGCATTCTTCCTCCTTCTGATCGCGGACGGGCCCATGGTGTCCCGCATCGCGGGCTTTGCATAGCCGGGTTGACAAGCAGCGTCGAATCGTTGATTTTTCAACGAGAGGATGTCGACAAGACAAGCAGGCCCGAGCTTGCGCCCCAGGAGAGATGCAATGACCAGCCCGCGCACGATCGCCGTGCTCGATCCCCGCACGGGGGCCAGGGATTTCGATCTGGAGGTGGCGGATGGCGAGGCGGTGCGCGCCGCCGCCGGGCGCCTGCGCCGCGCCCAGCCGGGATGGGAGGCGCTGGGGGTCGAGGGGCGCGTCGCGGTGCTCGCGCGCTGGGCCGAGGTGATCGATCGCCGGCATCGCGACGCGATCGTCGCGGCGGATTCGATCGACACCGGCTATGGCCAGATCTCGCGCATCGCGCCCGACATGATGCTCGGCGTGCTGCGCGGGAACATCGCCGCGGCGCCGCGCCAGCTCGCCGCCGCGCTGCGCGAGGGCACGGCTCGCTCCAATCCGGCGGTGCGCTATGCGACGCTGCTCAAGCCCTATCCGCTCGTCGGCGTGATCAGCCCGTGGAACGCGCCGACGATGCTGTCGATGCTGCACGCGATCCCGCCGCTGTTCGCGGGCTGCGCGGTGCTGGTGAAGCCGTCGGAGGTGACGCCGCGCTTCGCCGCTGCCGTGCGCGCTTCGATCGAGGAGGTGCCGGAACTCGCCGCCGTGTTCGATTTCGTGCATGGCGACGGCGAGACGGGGCAGGCGCTGGTCGCCAATGCCGATTACATCTCCTTCACCGGCAGCGTTCCCAACGGCCGCCGCGTCGCCGAGGCGTGTGCGAAGCGGCTGATCCCGTGCGACATGGAACTGGGCGGCAAGGACCCGCTGGTCGTGCTCGCCTCCGCCGATCTCGACGATGCGGTGTCGGCGGCGCTGCGCGGCGCGGTGACGTCGACGGGGCAGGTCTGCTTCTCGATCGAGCGCATCTATGTCGCCGCCCCGATCCACGACGAATTCGTGCGGCGGCTGGTCGAGCGCGCGGCGCGGATCGAGCTTAACCATCCCGATCCCCATGCCGGGCAGATCGGCCCGTTCATCGGCCCGCTCCAGGCGGGCATCGTCGACGCCCAGCTCGACGACGCCGTGGCGAAGGGCGCCGCGATCGTCTGCGGCGGCCGGAGCTTCACGCTCGACGGCGGCCGCTACATGCGCCCCACGGTGCTCACCGGCGTCACCCACGACATGGCGATCATGCGCGACGAGACGTTCGGCCCGGTGATGCCGGTGATGCGTTTCCACGACGTCGAGGAGGCGATCCGCCTCGCCAACGATACCGATTACGGCCTGTCCGCGGCGGTGATGGCGGGATCGGAGGAGGAGGCGCTGGCCGTCGCCCGCCGGATCGATGCGGGCAATGTCAGCGTGCAGGACGCCTTCCTCACCTTCCACGCCGCCCAGGCGGAATCGGACAGCTTCGGCGCGTCCGGCGTCGCGGGCGGGCGCCACGACCTTTCCCGCTATGTCCGCCGGCAGGCGCTGCTGATCAACGGCGCGAAGCCCGCCTGCCTTACCGAAGAGTTGCTTCAGGCCGCCGAATAGGAGCCGCCATATGGAAATCACCTTCCCCGACATCCCGCTCTACGAGGGCTGGGGCAAGCCGCTGCGCACCGAATCCACCGTCGACGGGCTCGAGCTTATCGAGGGACATGTCCCGGCCGGGATCGCCGGGACCTGGTATCGCGCCGGGCCCGACCGCCAGTATCCCTCGCTGTTCGAGCAGGACGTCTTCATCGACGGCGAGGGCATGGCGCACATGTTCCGTTTCGAGGACGGCCATGTCTCCTATCGCAGCCGCTGGGTGCGCAACGAGCGTTTCGTCGCGCAGGAGAAGGCGCGGCGCGCGCTGTTCGGCCGCTATCGCAACCGCTACACCGCCGCGCCCGAGGCGCGGGGCCTCCATCCCGGCACCGCCAACACCAACATGCTGTTCCATGCCGGCCGGCTGACCGTGCTCAAGGAGGACGACCTCCCCTATGAGATGGACCCGGACACGCTGGAGACGGGCCCGCGCACCGATTTCGGCGGGCAGGTGGACGCCGTCAGCCTGAGCGCGCATCCCAAGCTCGACCTGATCCGCAACGAGCTGCTCACCTATTCCTTCCAGGCGAAGGGCGACGGCAGCACCGACATCGCGGTCTACATCTTCGGTGCCGACGGCGCCAAGGTCCACGAGATCTGGTTCAACGCCCCCTGGCCGGGCGTCGTCCACGATTTCGCGATCACCGAGGAGCATATCGTCATCCCCTTCTTCCCGCTGATCACCGACGTCGAGGTGCTGAAGGCAGGCGGCAGCTTCTACCAGTGGCATGACGACAAGCCGACCTGGGTGGCCGTCATGCCGCGCCGGGGAAGCGCGGAGGACATCCGCTGGTTCAAGGGGCCGACGACCAGCGCCGGCCACATGATGAACGCGGTGACGGACGGCACGCGGGTCCATCTCGACCTCTGCCTGTATCACGGCAACTGCTTCCCCTTCTTCCAGACGCCCGACGGGCGGACCTGCGACGCGCCGCCGCCGCAGCTCACCCGCATGACCTTCGACCTCGCGCGCAACGACGATGCGTTCACGATGGCGCCCGTCACCCCGCAGCCGGGCGAGATGCCGCGCACCGACGATCGCTATCAGGGCCGCCCCTATCGCCACGGCTACATGATCATGTCGCGCGCGCCCGACGGAACGAGCTCGGTCGGCCGCGTCGATGTGAACGACGGCGCGATCGACTATTGGGACCATGGGCAGAAGATCTCGGTGCACGAGCCGCAGTTCGTGCCGCGCGCGCCCGATGCGCCGGAAGGCGACGGCTGGCTGCTGGTGATCCTCAACCGGCTCGACCGGGGCCATAGCGAGCTTGCCGTTTTCGACGCGCGGCATGTGGCCGGGGGCCCCGTCGCGCGGCTTCACCTGCCGGTCCGTGTCCGCTCGACCTTCCACGGCAGCTGGGTGCCGGCGGACGCGCTCCGGACCGGACGATATGACATGGAGATCGCGGCATGAGCATGACCTGGCCGAACGGGATTCCGGCGACGATGCCGGCGCAGGACCGCGTGGATATCGAGGAGACCTATGCCCGCTATGCCTGGGGCATCGATCTCGCCGACGGCGATCTCGCGCTCAGCGCCTTCGCGCCCGACGGGGAGTTCGATCATCTCTGGCAGGGGCGGGTGAAGGGCCATGCCGCGATGCTGGAGGCGTTCAAGGAGCTTTGGTATGATCGCCAGCATTGGTGGTTCGGCCGGCATCATCTCTTCAACCATTTCCTGATGACGCCGACGGAGGAGGGCGCGCGCGTGCGCTGCTTCTTCCAGATCATCCAGTTCAACGTGGAATATGGCACCAATTTCGTCTTCGGCATCGGCACGCGCGACGACCGGCTGGTGAAGATCGACGGGCGCTGGCTGTTCAAGACGCTGTTCGTCAACGCCTGGCGATCGGCCGAGGATGTGCCGTGGCAGGGCGATATCGTCATGAAGGGCCGGCCGAAGATGACGCCGCCGAAGCATCGGGACGACGCGGCATGAGGATCACCGCCGCCATATCGCGCGACGGCGAGGCCGCGCCGCGCCTGGAGGAGATCGAGCTGGGCGGGCCGCGCGCGGGCGAGGTTCTGGTCCGCGTCGTCGCGGCCGGGATCTGCCACACCGATCTGCGCGCGCATGAGGGCGGCGCGCTGCCGACGCCCCGGCCGGTCGTGCTCGGCCACGAAGGCGCCGGCATCGTGGAGATGGTGGGCGAGGGCGTGACGCATGTGCGCCCCGGCGATCATGTCGTCATGTCCGGATCGAGCTGCGGCCATTGCCCGTCCTGCATCGACAATCACCCGTCCTACTGCCGCGAGGTGATGCCGCGCAGCTTCGGCGGGCAGCGGATGGACGGCAGCTCGGCGCTGTCGCAGGGCGGCGCGAAGGTGCACGGCCATTTCTTCGGCCAGTCGAGCTTCGCGACCCATGCCATCGCGGACGCGCGCGGCGCGGTGCCGGTGCCGGGGGACGTGCCGCTCGACATTGTGGCGCCGATGGGCTGCGGCATCATCACCGGCGCGGGCGCGGTGCTGTTCAGCTTCGCGCTGCGGCCGGGCCAGACGATCGCGATCTTCGGCACCGGCAGCGTCGGGCTGAGCGCGGTGATGGCGGCGCGGCTGGCGGGCGCGCGGCAGATCATCGCGATCGATCCCGAGCCGTCGCGCCGCGCGCTCGCCGAGGAGCTGGGCGCCACCGCGAGCATCGATCCGCAGGCGGGCGATCCCGCCGGGGCGGTGCGCGCGCTGCTGCCCGACGGCGTGGATTTCAGCTTCAACACCACCACCGCCGCGCCCGTGTTCGATGCCGCGCTCCAGGTGCTCGCGATGCGCGGGGTCGCGGGCTTCGTATCGGCGCCGCGATCGCCCTGGACGCCGTCGATGTTCCCGATCCTGACCGGCGGCCGTTCGGTGCGCGGCATCCTCGGCGGCGATGCCGCGCCGCAGGTCGCGATCCCGCTGATGATCGATTACTGGCGTCAGGGCCGTTTCCCGATCGACCGGCTGATCACCCATTACGACTTCGCCCGCATCGGGGATGCGTTCGACGATTGCCACCATGCGCGATCGATCAAGCCCGTGCTGAGGATGGCCGCGTGATGGACCGCGCCGCGATCCTCGCCCGCCTCGCGACATGGGGCTCCGCCTTCACGCCGGAGATGATCGCCGGCACCACGGGGCTCTACGCCCCGCTTGTCATGCGGCCGGACGAGCACCGGGTGGCGCGCGACCTGGCCTATGGCCCCGACGAGCGCCACCGGCTGGATATATTCCGGCCCGAGGGGCCCGTGGAAGGCGGCGCGCCCGTCCTGCTGTTCGTCCATGGCGGCGGGTTCGTCATGGGGGACAAGGGCGCGCCCGACGTGCCCTTCCACAACAATATCGGCGCCTGGGCGGCGAGCAACGGCCTCGTCGGCGTCACCATGAGCTACAGGCTGGCGCCCGCTCATCCCTGGCCCGCCGGGCGCGAGGACGTGGCGCGCGCGGTCGGCTGGCTGGCCGACGGCATCGCCGGCCATGGCGGCGATCCCGGCCGCATCTTCGTGATGGGGCAATCGGCGGGCGCGACCCATGTGGCCGATCTCGTCGCGGCGCCCGGCGACGCGGCGGGGCGGTTCGCGGGCGCGCTGATGATCTCGGGCCTCTACGACATCGCGCGGGCGGAGCGGAACCAGTTCCAGGCGGCCTATTACGGCCCCGACGAGGCGGGCTATGCCGCCCGGTCGAGCCTCGCGGGCGTCGTGCGCGGCGCCGTGCCCTGCCTGTTCAGCGTGAGCGAATACGACCCGGAGGATTTCCAGCGGCAGGCCGCGTGGCTGGTCGACGCGCATGTCGCGGGCCACGGGCGCTGGCCGGAGATGCACTGGCTGGCCGGGCACAATCATCTGTCGAGCGTCAGCCAGATCGGGTCGCCGCACGATACGCTGGGGCCGATCATTCTCGATTTCATCGCCGGAACGAAATGAGCGGCCGGGGAGCCGCCGGAACAACGAAGAAGGGGGAAAACATGAAAACGAAGCTGCTCGCCACGGCCGCGCTCGCGGTGTTCGGGGCGCCGTCCGTCATGGCGCAGGATGCCATCGCGGGGCGGGACGATGCGTCCGCGCAAGCGACGCAGGGCATCGGAGACATCGTCGTCACCGCCAACCGGCGTGTCGAATCGGTCCAGAAAAGCTCGCTCGCCATCTCCGTCGTCGGTGGCGCGGAACTGGCGCAGGCCGGCGTGACGCAGGCGGCAGATCTGGCGAGCCTCGTGCCCGGCCTGACCGTCAGCAACGGCGGCGCCACCGTGCAGACCTATCTGCGCGGCGTCGGCAGCTTCGCGACCGATGCCAGCGCGGAATCGGCGATCGCCTACAATATCAACGGCGTCTATATCTCGCGGCCCAGCGGCATCGGCCCGATCTTCTTCGATCTGGAGCGCGTCGAGGTGCTGAAGGGCCCGCAGGGCACGCTCTACGGCCGCAACGCCAGCGGCGGCGCGATCAACCTGATCACCAGGCGGCCGACCCAGGACGTCACCGGCACGGTCAGCGTCGATCTCGGCAATTACGACCTGAGGCGCGTCACCATGGCGGTCGGCGGCGGCGTGACCGACACGTTCGCGGTGCGCGCGGCGGCGCAATGGACCAAGCGCGGCGGCTATCTGTCCGACGGCTATAACGATCAGGACAGCATCTCCACGCGCCTCACGGCGCTCTGGACGCCGGTGTCGAACGTCAGCCTGCTGGTGACAGGCGAATATTCGCACCAGCAGGGCATGGGCGAGGCGCCGGTCAAGCGCTCGAGCCTGACGCCGGTGCCCTCCGATCATTGGCAGGGCCCGTCGGCCGGCAACATCCAGCAGCCGCCGACCGCCTTCATCCCCGGCGGCACGCGGATCAACGACGACGGCTTCCAGGATATCCGCGTCGCCGCGATCAGCGCCGAACTCAACGTCGATTTCGGGCCGGCGACGCTGACCTTCATCCCCGCCTATCGTGACACCGACACCCGCTACCTGACCTATACGCCGGGCTTCTATTTCGACACGCACGAGACGTCGCGCCAGCAGAGCTACGAGCTTCGCCTGGGCCATCAGAGCGACGCGCTGAAGTGGGTCGCCGGCCTTTATTATTTCAATGAGGACCAGACCCAGTTCTATGTCCTCCACGCCGATCCGATCCAGGACGGCACGGTGGATTCGCCGATCTACACCCGCAGCTACGCCGCCTTCGGCGAGGCCACCTACAGCATCACGCCGTCGCTGCGGCTGATCGGCGGCATCCGCTATTCGAAGGACAGGAAGCGGCAGGAGGGGCTGTCGGTGGCGTATCTGCCCGCGCCGGGCACCACCAGCAACTACGGCCGCCTGTCCGACGACGAGGTGACGTGGAAGGGCGGCGTGGAATATGATCTGTCGCCGCGCAACATGCTCTTCGCGACGGCGTCGACCGGCTACAAGGCGGGGGGCTTCTTCCCCTCGGTGCCCGCGCCCAACAACAGCTTCAAGCCCGAGAAGCTGACCGCGTTCACCGTCGGCTCGCGCAACCGCTTCCTCGACAACCGGCTCCAGTTCAATCTGGAGGGCTTCTACTGGAAATATCGCAACAAGCAGGAGCGCTTCTTGGGCGCGACGCCGAGCGGCACGACGGGCCTGCTCACCACCAACGCCGGGCGCGCCACGCTCTACGGCGCCAGCGCCGATCTGGTGTTCAAGCCGACGCCGGCGGACACGTTCCACGCGAGCGTGGAATATCTCCACACCAAATATGACAGCTTCATCTATCAGGTCTACAATCCGTCGACCAACCCGGCCGTCCTCAACAGCTATCCGGCGCAAGCCACGACATGCAGGATCGGGCCGGTCCAGGCCTTCACCGCCAACGATTTCATTCCGGCGCTGCGGGGCGATTCCACGCAGAGCGTCGATTGCTCGGGCAAGCCGCTGGTCCGCGCGCCCAAATGGACGGGCTCGGTATCCTATGAGCATGTCTTCGATCTGGGCGGCGGCACGACGCTCACCCCCGGCGCCGACGGGCAGTTCTCCAGCGCGCAATATCTGAGCCCCGATTTCATCAGCTCGGGCCGGGACAACGGCTATTTCACCGTCAATGCGGACCTGACGCTGCGGCTCCGGAACGGGCTGTCGCTACAGGGCTGGGTGCGCAACCTGACCAGGCAGGCGATCTACACCGGCGGCTTCCGCTATCCCTTCTCCCGCGCGGTGGCGGACGGGGGCGATCCGACCCTGTTCTACGCCAATATCCGGCCGCCACGCACCTATGGCGTCTCCGCCGCCTTCAACTTCTGACGAGGGGGCCCGGCGTGGCCCGGAGCATCACGCTCCGGGCCGCGTCAGGCCCGGCGGCTGTTCCGCGACGACGTCACCATCGCCAGGGCGTCGTTCGCGGACACCGCCTCGCCGAACCGGAAGCCCTGCCCCCGCGCGCAGCCCTGGGCGATGAGCGCGTCCTCCTGCTCGCGCGTCTCCACCCCCTCGGCGATGACGTCGAGGCTCAAGCCCGCGCCAAGCCCCACCAGCGCGCGGACGATCGCCGCCGATTCCGGATCGCTCGTCATCGTCTCGACGAAGCTGCGATCGATCTTGATCTTGTCCAGCTTGAACGCGCGCAGATGGTAGAGGCTCGAATAGCCCGTCCCGAAATCGTCGAGCGCGATCCTGACGCCGGTTTCGCGGATGGCGCCCAGGATCTGCCGCGCATTGTCGAGATCGCGGACCAGCGCGCTCTCGGTCAGCTCGATTTCCAGCCGCTGCGGCGGCAGGCCGGTTTCGGCCAGGATCGTCATCAGCCGCAGCCCCAGCGTCGTATCCCGCAGCTGCACCGGTGAAAGGTTGAACGACAGCGTCACGTCCGCCGGCCAGTGCAGCGCCTCCGCGCAGGCCCGGCGCAGCAGCCGGTCGGTGAGGCGCCCGATCAGGCCGCAATCGTCGGCGACCGGGATGAAGCGGGTCGGCGGGATATCGCCCAGGCTTTCATGATGCCAGCGGGCCAGCGCCTCGAACCCGACGATGGCGCCGGTCGCGAGGTCGATCTGCGGCTGGTAGCAGGGCCGGATGGCGTCGGCATCGATGGCGATGCGCAGTTCGCGCTCGAGGGCGTCGCGCTCGCGCACCTGCGCGTCCATCTCTTCCTCGAAGAAGCGCAGGGCGAAGCGCCCTTCCTTCTTCGCGCGATAGAGCGCGATATCCGCCTTGCGCATCACCTCGTCCTGATCGCCGTCCTGGGGCATCAGCGCGATGCCGATCGCGGCGCCCACCGGATGGTCGACGATGCCGGTGACGACCGGGGCGTCCATCAGCTCGATCATCCGCCGCGCGATGCCGGTGGCGGCTTCCGGCCCCGCGAGGTGGGTGGCGAGCACCGCGAACTCGTCGCCGCCGAGCCGCGCCACGAGGTCCCCGTCGCGCACCGCCTGCCGCAGCCGCGCGCCGACCTCCACCAGCACCTCGTCGCCGACGGGGTGGCCGTGCACGTCGTTGATCTTCTTGAAGCCGTTCATGTCGAGCATGAACAGCGCGTGCGTGCCGTCGGTTCGCGGCGGCGCGCCGGCGGCCGCGGCGAGCGCGTCCTCGAACTGGCGGCGATTGGCGAGGCCGGTCAGCGGGTCCTCCATCGCCAGCGATCTCGCCCGCTGCTCGGCGGCGATGCGGCGCCGGATCTCGCGCCGCTGCGCCTTCAGCCTGGACCATGAAAACAGCGCGAAGCCCAGCGCGAGGATCGCGAAGATCTCGTCCAGCTCCAGCACATGCCGGTGCACCGTCGCCGTCTGATGGGGAAAGACCTCGACCTGCCACGCGAAGAACGTCGCCACGGCCAGTATCCCGCCGATGCCGAGCATGTCCTGAATCGTGAACCTGTGGCGGATGACCATCTCTTCGATCTGCTCTCGGGACAACATCGTGCGCGCGGCCCCCAAAGGGCCCTGTATCGGCGCGGTGAAGCTGCCAAAGAGTTAATCGCGTGGCTTTACCGAGGCGGCGCGAGCTCAAGATCGTGCGCGTCGACCACGGCCGCGATCATGGCGTCGTCGGCCGCGACCTGCCCGTCGAGCAGCAGTACGGCGAGGCCGTGGACGAGCGCCCAGGCGCGCAGCGCGAACACACGGGCCGCCGTCTCGCCCCGCTCGGCCGCGACCAGGCGGACGGCATTCTCGCGCAGCAGCGTCATCGCGTCGTCGTTCTTCCCGGCCCAGCCGCCCGGGTCTTGGGCGGGCGCATGGGCGAAGATCAGCCGGAACAGCCCCGGATTGTCGAGCGCGAAGCGGACATAGGCCCGGCCGGTGGCGTTGAAGCCGGCGATGCCGCCGCCCGCGGCCTCCGCCGCCGCGCGCTGGGCGGCGCCCAGCCGGGCGAGCCCGGCCTCCGCCAGCGCCGCGAGCAGCGCCGCCTTGTCGGGGAAGTGGCGATAGACCGCGGTGGCGCTCACTCCCACCGCGCGCGCCACCTCCCGCAGGCCAAGCGCGTCCGCCTCGCGCTCCGCGAGCAGCGCCAGCCCCGCCTCGACCAGCGCCGCGCGCAGGCCGCCATGATGATAGCGCCGCGCCTTGTCCATCTCCGCGTCTTTCATGTTGACACTGTTACCATCGATCGCCTATGTGAACATCGTCAACATGAGCGATGGAGACTCCCATGGCAAGTGCCGTCGAGACCGCGATCCGCCACGCCGTGACGAAAGGCGTCACCGCGCTGGGCGAGTTCAACCGCAGGCGCCTGCCCGCGCCCGCGGCGCCGCATCCCTTCCTCACCGGCCTCCACGCGCCGATGACGCGCGAGCTGACGATCGGGGACCTGCCGGTGAGCGGCACGATCCCGGCCGCGCTCGACGGCCGCTATCTCAGGATCGGGCCCAACCCGATCCACGCCGATCCCGCGAGCTATCACTGGTTCGTCGGCGAGGGCATGGTCCACGGCCTGCGGATCGAGGGCGGGCGCGCCCGCTGGTATCGCAATCGCTGGGTGCGCTGCGCGGAGGTGACGGCGGCGCTCGATGAGCCACGGACGCCCGGCCCGCGCCATGGCGGCTTCGACAACGTCAACACCAATATCATCGGTCATGCCGGCCGGACGCTGGCGCTGGTGGAGGCGGGGAGCTTTCCGCTGGAGATCGGGGAGACGCTGGAATCGGTGCGCTACAGCGATTTCGGCGGCACGCTGCGCGGCTCCTTCACCGCGCATCCGCATCTCGATCCGCTGACGGGCGAGCTGCACGCGATCGCCTATGACGCGCACGATCAGGAAACGGTCCGCCACATCGTGGTGACGCCCGACGGACAGGTGCGCCGCGAGGAGCCGGTCCGCGTGAAGCACGGGCCGATGATCCACGATTGCGCGTTGACCGCGCGCTTCGTGCTGATCCTCGACCTGCCGGTCACTTTCTCGATGCGCGCGCTGGTGGGCGGCGCGCCTCTTCCCTATCGCTGGAATCCCGGCCATCGCGCCCGCCTCGGCCTGCTGCCGCGCGAGGGGCGGGGCGGGGACGTCATCTGGTGCGACGTCGATCCGGCCTATGTCTTTCACGTCGCCAACGCCTACGACCTGCCCGACGGACGCGTGATCCTCGATGTCGTGGCGCACGACAGGATGTTCGCCGAAAGCACGCAGGGCCCGGATTCGCGGCGCAGCGCGTTCGAGCGGTGGACGATCGATCCGGCCCGGCGCGTCGTCGAACGCCGGATCGTCGACGATCATCCGCAGGAATTCCCGCGCCCCGACGAGCGTCGGTTCGGCCAGCCTTACCGTTACGCCTACACGATGGCGCTGACCGGGAACGGCGATCCTTCCTTCGACCCCGCCCACCATCTCATCAAGCATGATCTGGAGGCCGGCACGCGGCACATCCACGATTTCGGCCCGGATCGCGTTCCGGGCGAATTCGTCTTCGTCCCCGCCCGTCGCGATGCGGCGGAAGACGAGGGCTGGCTGATGGGGCTGGTGATCGACCGGCGGCGGGAGACGACCGATCTGGCGATCCTCGATGCCCGGAATTTCGAGGGAGAGCCGGTCGCCAGCGTGCGGCTGCCGCATCGCGTGCCGCCGGGCTTCCACGGCAACTGGGTGCCGGCGGGCTGAGCCGCGCGGACGGGGCGGCGACACCGGCGGGCGTGGCGATGATCGTGGCGATCGTGACGTCTTTTTGCAAATTTGAAATGGTTATGCGGCCGCTGCCCGATGCATTAAGAAAGCAGCCTTTCGTCTCCTTCTGCTTATGTGGAAAGGACTGTGAATGGACAGGCGGCGCCGGCTCTGGTGGGGCTTTGCCGGGCTGACGGTCCTGTTGGCGGTCCTCCTGACAGGGGTGATCAGGAAGCACGAAAGGCCCGCGAGGGCCGGCGGCCCGCCGCCCACCCCGGTATTCGCTGCGCAGGCGAGCATTCGGGACGTGCCCTTGTCCGTCACCGCCCTCGGCACGGTGCAGCCGTGGCAGGGCGTGCTGATCCGCGCGCAGGTCACCGGCATCCTCAAGCGCGCGCCGTTCGCCGAGGGAACGGACGTCGCGAAGGGGCAGCTCCTCGCCGAAATCGACGAGGCGCTCTATCGCGCGGCGCTGAAGCAGGCGCAGGGCACGCTCATCCGGGATCGCGCGCTGCTGGCGGACGCCCGCCTCGATCTGGCGCGCTACCGGACATTGGCGGCGCAGGATTCGATCGCCCGCCAGCAGGTCGACACGCAGGCGGCGCTGGTCAGGCAGGATGAGGGCATCGTCCGGGCGGACGAGGGCGCGGTGGACACGGCGCGGACCAACCTCGATTACTGCCGCATCCTCTCGCCGGTGGACGGCCGGGTGGGCGTGCGGCTGGTGGACCCGGGCAATCTGGTCTCCCCCAGCGACACGACCGGCCTCCTGATCGTCAACCAGATCGTGCCGATCGCGGTGACGTTCACCGTGCCCCAGGGCGATTTCCAGCGTCTTTCCGACGTGTCCGACGCGTTCAGCCGCCCGATGGGCGTGCAAGCCTACAGCCAGGAGACGAGCGCCCCGCTCGGCCAGGGCGAGGTGCGCATCGCCGACAATCATGTCGATCCGGCGACCGGCACGGTGGAATTGAAGGCCCGTTTTCCCAACGCGGGCAAGCGCCTCTGGCCGGGCCAGTTCGTCAATGTGAGGCTGGTGCTGCAAACGCTGCAAAACGCCACCGTGATTCCGTCCGGCGCCGTCAATCACGGGCCGAAGGGATCGTTCGCCTATGTGGTCGGCCCGGCGCGGAAGGTCGTCATGCGCCCGATCACGGTCGCCACGACGCAGGAGGGGATCGCGGTGATCAAGGCCGGCGTGCGGCCCGGCGAGATGGTGGTGACGGACGGGCAGCTTTCGCTGAAGCCGGGCATGGCCGTCGCGATCCAGTCACCGCCGGCGGCGGCGGCGAAGGCGCCCGCTTCATGAACATCTCCGATCCCTTCATCCGGCGCCCCGTCGCGACGTCGCTCGTCGCCGCCGCGTTGCTGGTATTCGGGATCATCGCCTATTTCATGCTGCCCGTCGCGGCGCTGCCCGAGGTCGATTTCCCGACC
>Ga0182749_1001353_pt1 | contig 19464 bp, 15 predicted proteins | sample eDN3rd37CKraftMG_FD_128875 | JGI IMG/M metagenome (GOLD analysis project Ga0182749, IMG submission 128875) | Enriched Miracle-Growth compost microbial communities from Emeryville, California, USA - eDNA 3rd pass 37_C Kraft MG (version 2) (version 2) ...
TCACGCTCGGCGCCGTCGGGCAGGATCCGCCGTGCGGCCTTGTCGAAATGCGCCAGCGCCCAGGCGGCGCCGAAGCTGCCGGCGATCGCGATGCGCGCCGGCAGGCCCCACCGCTCCAGCCTCCCGGCCAGGTCGGCCAGCAGCCCGTCCTCGCCGCCCCAGAGATGGGCGCAGCCGGTGATGTCGAGCCACAGCCCGTCGGGCGGGCAGGGGGCCACGGCCGGGCTGTAGCGGCCGGCCCAGCGCACCAGCCGGGCCAGCGCCCGGGCGTCGGCGGCATGGTCGGCCGGGACCAGGGCCAGCGTCGGCAGCACGGCGCGGGCGTCGGTCGCCTTCTGCTGCGGCCGGATGCCGGCGGCCCAGCCGCGGTCGTCCACCGCCACCACCTGGCGGCGCTGCTCGACCGTCTCGACGATCGCGACCGGCTCAGCCGGCCAGGCGTCGGCGGGTGTCGACAGTCTCAGCCGCGTGATCGGCCAGTTCGGCAACCACAGCGAGACGATCCGTCCCATCCTCGGTCTCCACGATCCAGCGGCCGGGCCGGCCGCCGCGGCTGTGGGTCAGCGCCAGCTCCCAGCGCGCCGGCCCGACCCAGGCGGCGCTGCCGCCGCTCGGCGCCGGGGCCACGGCCCAGCGCGTCACCGCGGCGCTGGCAGCCGTGCGGCCCGCCCGCGGCGCGATCGGCTGGCGCTGCAGCAGGAAGGCGGTGGTGCCGTGCGCCTCGCAGGCCAGCTGCAGCCGCCGTTCGGCCAGCAGCTCGGCCCGCGCCGCCTCGGCCAGGACGGCGCCGAATCCCTTGGTGCGCAGCGCCTCCTCCGCCACGGCCAGAACGCCTGTCTCGTCGCGCGGCCGCACCAGGATCAGCCGGCCGGGATCCAGCCCCAGCGCGGCCAGGGCCGGCGGGTACAGGTCGTCGGCCATAGCGCACCACAGCACCGGCCCGCGGCGCTGCAGCCGGGATAGGAGGCGGGCGGTAAAGCCGGTGGCCGCCGCCCCGCCGTCGCCGGCCCCGGCCACCCGGTGCAGCCGGCCGAGCGGCAGCCCGCCGCGCGGCAGGCGGTCATCGATCGGGGGCAGGGCGAGCGGCAGGACTCCCGGATCGCCGGCGGCGGATCCGTAACGGCCCAGGCGCTCGCGCAGGGCGGCAAGGGCGGACATGGCGTGGCATCATTGTTCCGTATTTGTTCTAATATGAATCCACCGCCGGGCCCGAGAGTCAAGTGCTGGTCATGCCCGCCCCGCCGCCGCGACCGCCGTTTCGGTCGAGCGTGGCGATGATCCGCGCCGCCGCGCGCGCCGTCTAGGCTGCGGTGCCGGGCAGGAACAGCCGGACCGGGCGGATCTCGTAGCCGCCGGCGCCCGGATTGGCCCGCTCCAGCTCCTGCGCGATGGCGACCGCCTCGTCCCGCGACTCGCAGTCGACGAGATAGAAGCCGAGCATCTGCTCCTTGGTCTCGGCATAGGGGCCGTCGACCACCAGCGGCGGCTGATGGCCTTTCCGCAGCGTCGTGGCGTCCGCGGTGAAGGCCAGCCGCGCGGCCGGCCCCAGCTTGCCGTCCGCGGCCAGCCGCTGGTGGACGACGTCGAGCCGGGCCATGACGGCGTCGTCCTCCTCCCGGGTCCAGGCGGCGACCGCCTCCTCCGAATTGTAGCAGAGAATGGCGTAGAGCATCCGAGCCTCCCCTCCCTGTCCAGGGCGGGAGTATGCCTGAGTCGCCCGGAAACCCTATGCCGCCATTCCGGCCGCGATCATCGCCTGCCGCCGCACCGCCTCGGTCAGGGCGGCGCGATGCTCCTGGAACTCCGGCGTCGTCTTCACCGTGTAGTGCCGCGGATGCGGCAGGGCGATCGGTCGGTCCTCGATGATCCGGCCGGGCCGGGCGCTCATCACGATCACGCGGTTGGCCAGGAACACGGCCTCGTCGATGTCGTGGGTGACGAACAGCACGGTCTTGCGCTCCGCCTCCCAGATCGACAGCAGCAGCTCCTGCATCAGCGCCCGGGTCTGGGTGTCGAGCGCGCCGAAGGGCTCGTCCAGCAGCAGGATCTTCGGGTCGTTGGCCAGCGCCCGGGCGATCGCGGTGCGCTGCTGCATGCCGCCCGACAGCATCTTCGGATAGTGGTTCTCGAAGCCGCGCAGCCCGACCTTGGCGACGTATTCGGCCACGATCTCGTCCTGCTGCTTCCGCGGCAGCCCCTTCTCGCGCAGGCCGAAGGCGATGTTGCGGGCCACGGTCAGCCAGGGGAACAGGGTGTAGGCCTGGAACACCACGCCGCGGTCCGGCCCCGGCCCGGTCACCGGCGCGCCGCCGACCAGCACCCGGCCGGTGGTCGGCCGGTCGAGGCCGGCGACGATGCGCAGCAGGGTGGACTTGCCGCAGCCGGACGGGCCCAGCAGGGTGATGAAGTCGTTCTCGGCGATCGTCAGGTCGACCGGATTCAGCGCCTGGGTCGGCGCCCCGCCATGGACGCCCGGGAAGATGCGGCTGACGCCGTCGACGCGGACCAGATCGGTCATCGCCCGAGGCTCCACGGGAACAGGGCGCGGTTCAGCCGCTTGAACAGCTGGTCGGTGACCAGGCCGATGGTGCCGATGACGAAGATGCCGAAGATCATCTGCCCGGTGTCGAGGAAGCGCTGCGCGTCGATGATCATGTGGCCGATTCCGGCGGAGGAGCCGATCAGCTCGGCGACGATGACATAGGTCCAGGCCCAGCCCAGCACCAGCCGCAGCGCCTCGAAGATCTGCGGCGCCGCGTTCGGGATCATCACCCGGAAGACGACGCCGCGGGTCTTCGCGCCCAGCGTCCGCGCCGCCTCCACCAGCTCCATCCGGATCGAGCCGGTGATCACCGCGACCATGATGATCAGCTGGAACACCGAGCCGATGAAGATCACCAGCAGCTTCTGCGTCTCGCCCACCCCGGCCCACAGGATCAGGAGCGGGATGAAGGCCGAGGCCGGCAGGTAGCGGCAGAAGGAGACGAAGGGCTCGAAGAACGCCTCGATGCCCTTGAAGGTGCCCATCAGGATGCCGAGCGGCACCGCCAGCAGGGCGGCCAGCAGGAAGCCGCCGAACACCCGGAACATCGTCACCAGGATGTCCCAGGCGAAGCCGAAGCGGACGAACAGCTCGACCCCCGCCGACAGGGTGGCGTCGGGGCCGGCCAGGAACAGCGGCTTGACCAGCCCGCCCCAGGTCGCGGCGCCCCACAGCGCCACGAAGGCGATGAAGCAGAGGATGCCGAGGGCGATGCGGCGGGCGGCGCCGACCGGGGCGAGCGGGACGGGCACGGATCGTCGGTCCTAACAGCGGTTCGCGTGTGGAGAGGCCGGTGCCGCCCCCTCACCCGAAATCGCTGGCGCGATTTCGACCTCTCCCCAGGGGAGAGGTGAGACGAGGCGGCGCGCCTTCCCTCTCCTGGGGGAGAGGGAGGGGCCCGGCGCCGCAGGCGACGGGAGGGTGAGGGGGACCAGCGCCGACGCCGAGGTCACTGCACGAATTTGGCGGTGTAGAGGGCGGCCAGATCGGCGGGCTCGCGGCGCAGCAGCTTCGCCTCCAGCATCACGTCGGCCGCCTCCTTGATGAATTTCGGCATGGTCTCGGCCATGTAGGTCTTGTTGGCGGCGCGGTCGTACCAGGTGACGAACTTCGCCGATTCGGCGAACTGCTCGGCGGTCTGGTTGACGTCGGCGCCCATGATCTTGTTCGCCTCGGCCGGGTTGGCCTTGATGTAGTCCAGCGCCTCGAACCAGCTCTCGACCACGCCCTTCACCACCTCCGGATGGGCTTCGACGTAGTCGGGTTGGAAGGCCAGGGTGTCTATGATCACGCCCGGCGTCTCGGCCGAGGTCACCAGGATCTTGCCGTTCGGATCCTTGCGGATGTTCGACAGGTAGGGCTCGTAGGTCACGGCGACGTCGAACTGGCCGGCGACGAAGGCGGCCGCCGCGTCGGCCGGCTGCAGGTCGGTCAGCTTGACGTCCGCCAGCGACAGGCCGTGCTGCTTCAGCAGATAGGCCAGCCAGAACTGCGAATCGCTGCCGAACTGCACCGCGATGCTCTTGCCCTTCAGCGCCTCGACGCTGGCGACGTCCTTGCGCACGGCGATGCCGTCGCCGCCGGAGGAGGTGTCGAGCGCCAGCACCTGCACCACCGGCACGCCCGAGCTGGCATAGAGCAGGTGGGTGTCGACCGTGGTGGTGATCACCTGCACGTCGCCCGAGGCCATGGCCTGGTGGCGGTTCGTGGTCGGCATCTTGACAATGTCGAGGTCGATGCCGTGCTTCTGGAAGATGCCCAGCTGCTTGGCCAGCGTGATCGGCGCGAAGCCGGTCCAGCCGCTCATGGCCAGGCGCAGCTTCACCGGCTCCTGCGCGGCGGCGGCTGCGGTCAAGCTGGCGGACACGGCAAAGGCGGTGATGGCGATGCCCAGACGCATGGTGCTGTTCCCCTGTTCGGCGCCCGGGCGCCGCGGCACCCGGGGCATGATTCGCCGAAGCCTGCCCCAAAAAGCGGGGCGGCGGCTACGGGGATTTTGCAGTGCAGCGGGGGCGCTATTGCGTCGGCTGGATGACCACCGCCCCCGGGGCCACGGTGACGGCGGTGCCGCCGGCGGCCGGCAGATAGGCGCTGGTCATCACGTCGACCTTGTCGGCGCGGATCGTCTCCAGCGTCTGACACAGCGACCATTTGGCGGTCGGGCCGGAGATGGTGACGCGGTCGCCGATGCGGACCGGGACGGGCTTGCCCTGGATCGACACCTCGCTGCCGTCGTCGCGGCGCAGCACGGTGCAGGGCCGGCCGACTTCGATCGTGCCGGTGTAGACAACGCTGACGTCGTCGTGCCACGCGGTCGACACCTTCGGGAAGTCGTAGGGCGGCACCTGCACCTGTCCCGGCTGCGTCGTCTGGCAGGCGCCCAGCAGGATGGCCGCCGCGAGGGTGATGAAGAGGGTCGGCGAGGGGCGATGATGGGTCGTCAACACGCGCTCTCTTTCTCGTTCTGGCGGCCGCTCTCTACTCAAATACAGGCGAAGCGGGGCCGCCGTCCAGCCGGCGATGGAAATGAAAGTTCCAGACCGGTGGTCGGAATATTTCGGTCCGATCGTGGTCCTTTCGTGACCTGAGATGACCTAAGCCGCGGAATTGTCTGACGAAAAAGCGAAACATCGTCGCCGAAGCGTCACGGTTCGGCGGTTTCCTTTTACTCGGGTTGATTGTATGCCCTTGAGGCCCTGATGCGGCCCGAGCGCGATGAAGATCGTGGGCCGGGCCGCACGCTCTCTGGAGTCTGCAGGATGTCAAAGGCCGACCAGCACAAGGCCGAAATCGTCGACAGCGTCGTGGCCCTGGCCAAGCAGCGGCTCGATCCGGCGAAGGGAGGGATGGCCGAGCGGTTCATCCGACTCTATTTCCGCAACGTCCCGCCGCACGACGTGCTGCGGGAGGGCGCGGACACGCTCTACAGCGTCGCCCTCGGCCTGCTGCAGTTCGGCGGCGACCGGCGCAAGGGCGAGGTGAAGATCCGGATCTTCAACCCGGCCTATGACGACTACGGCTGGCGCAGCCCGCACACCGTGGTCGAGATCATCAACGACGACATGCCGTTCCTGGTCGATTCGGTGACCGGGGCGCTGGCCGAGCTGGGCCTGGCCGTGCATCTGGTGGTGCACCCGATCCTGGCCGTGACCCGCGACGCACAGGGCCGGCTGACCGACGTGCAGGATCCGGCCGCGGCGCCCGAAGGGGCGCCGGCCGAGAGCTTCATGCATCTGCAGATCGACGAGCGCACCGACCAGGCGACGCTCGACCGCATCGCGGCGACGTTGCGCGGCGTGCTGGCGGATGTCCGCGCCGCGGTCGCGGACTGGAGCGCGATGCGGCAGCAGATCCGCGCCGTGCTCGACGAGCTCGACCGCAAGGCGCTGCCGGTCGACCCGGGCGAGACGCGCGAGATCATCGCCTTCCTGGAATGGCTCGAGGACGACCATTTCACCTTCCTCGGCTACCGCCGGTACGACTTCGCCCGCAGCGACGAGGGGCTCGAGATCTCGATCGTGCCGGACAGCGGCCTCGGCATCCTGCGCCAGCCCGACGTCTCGGTGTTCGACGGCGCCCGCCGCTACGACCGCATGTCGGAAGAGGCGCAGTCGATGCTGCGCAGCACGGCGCCGCTGAGCGTCACCAAGGCCAGCCTGAAGGCCACGGTGCACCGGCCGGTCCATCTCGACGTCTTCACCGTCAAGATCTTCGACGATGCCGGCGAGGTGGTGGGCGACCACCTGTTCGTCGGGCTGTTCACCTCGGTCGCCTACAGCCGCAGCGCCCGCGACATCCCCTATCTCCGGGCCAAGGTCAGCCGCACCCTGGCGCAGGCCGGGCTGGACCCGCGCAGCCACGACGGCAAGGCGCTGGCGCATATACTCGACACCTATCCGCGCGACGAGCTGTTCCAGATCTCCGACGAACAGCTGCTCGACATCGGCATGGGCATCCTGCATCTGCAGGAGCGGCAGCGGACGGCGCTGTTCGTGCGCCGCGACCCGTTCGGCCGCTTCGTCTCCTGCCTCGTCTACGTGCCGCGCGACCGCTACAACACCGACCTGCGGCACCGCATCCAGAGGATCCTGGAAAAAGCCTATGGCGGGCCGGTCACGGCCTTCACCACCCAGATGACCGAAGGGGCGCATGCCCGCGTCCACTTCCTGATCAAGACCGAGCCCGGCGCCGGCACCGACGAGCCGGTCGACGTGATCGAGGAGCGGCTGGTCGAGGCCGGGCGCAGCTGGGCCGACCTGCTGCAGTCGGCCCTGATCGAGAAGAAGGGCGAGGAGCAGGGGCTGACCCTGCTGCGCCGCTACGCCGAGGCGTTCCCCGCCGGCTACCGCGAGGAGACGCCGCCCGCGGCCGCGATCGTCGACATCGAGCGGATCGAGGAGATCGACGAGGACGGCGAGATCGGGCTGCACCTGTTCCGCCCGATCGAGGTCGCGGCCAACGAGCTGCGCTTCAAGCTGTACCATCGCGGCACGCCGGTGCCGCTGTCCGACGTGCTGCCGATGCTGGAGCATCTCGGCTTCAAGGTGGTGTCCGAGTTTCCGACCGAGGTCGCGATCCAGGGGCAGGCCCCGGTCTGGATTCACGACTTCGAGATGCGCAGCCGCAGCGGCGAGGCGATCGACCTGAACCGGCTGAAGACCGTGTTCCAGACCGCCTTCGAGCGGATCTGGACCGGCGACATGGAGGACGACCGGCTGAACCGGCTGGTGCTGGCCGCCGGGCTCGACTGGCGCTCGGTCACGCTGCTGCGCGCCTATGCCAGGTTCCTGCGCCAGGCCCGCTTCGCCTTCAGCCAGGAGACGATCGAGGACACGCTGGTCGCGCATCCGGAGATCACCCGGGCGATCGTCCGCATGTTCACCACCCGCTTCGACCCGGACCTGACCGGCGACCGCGAGGTGGCGATCCGCGGCATGCTGGTCGAGATCGAGCATATGCTCGACGCGGTGACCAACCTGGACGAGGACCGCATCCTGCGGCGCTACCTCAACCTGGTGCGGTCGACCCTGCGCACCAACTTCTTCCAGGCCGACGGCCAGGGCCGCCCGAAGCCCTACCTGTCGCTGAAGCTGGAGAGCCCGTCGATCGAGGAACTGCCGCTGCCGCGGCCCTGGCGCGAGATCTTCGTCTACAGCCCGCGGATGGAAGGCGTGCATCTGCGCGGCGGCAAGGTCGCCCGCGGCGGCATCCGCTGGTCCGACCGGCGCGAGGATTTCCGCACCGAGATCCTGGGGCTGATGAAGGCGCAGATGGTGAAGAACACCGTCATCGTGCCCGTCGGCTCCAAGGGCGGCTTCGTGCTGAAGCGGCCGCCGGCGCCCTCGGCCGGGCGCGAGGCGTTCCAGGCCGAAGGCATCGAATGCTACAAGCTGCTGATGCGCGGGATGCTCGACATCACCGACACGATCGTCGGCGGCGAGACCCGGCATCCGGAGCGCGTGGTCCGGCACGACGAGGACGACCCGTATCTGGTCGTCGCCGCCGACAAGGGCACGGCCACCTTCTCCGACATCGCCAACGGCGTCAGCCAGGATTACGGCTTCTGGCTGGACGACGCCTTCGCCTCCGGCGGCTCGGCCGGCTACGACCACAAGAAGATGGGCATCACCGCCCGCGGCGCCTGGGAATCGGTGAAGCGGCATTTCCGCGAGCTCGGCACCGACATTCAGAGCCAGGACTTCACCTGCGTCGGCGTCGGCGACATGTCGGGCGACGTGTTCGGCAACGGCATGATCCTGTCCGAGCACACGCGACTGGTCGGCGCCTTCAACCACCTGCACATCTTCGTCGACCCGAATCCGGACGCGGCCACCAGCTTCACCGAGCGCAAGCGGCTGTTCGACCTCGGCCGCGGCTCCTGGGACCAGTACGACGCGTCGCTGCTGTCGCCCGGCGGCGCCGTGTTCGACCGCAAGGCCAAGTCGGTGAAGCTGTCGCCCGAGGTCCGCGCCCGCTTCGGCATCGAACGCGAGACGGTGACGCCGAACGAGCTGATCCAGGCGATGCTGAAGGCCGAGGTCGACCTGCTGTGGTTCGGCGGCATCGGCACCTACGTGAAGGGTAGCCGCGAGAGCCACGCCGATGTCGGCGACAAGGCGAACGACCCGCTGCGCATCAACGGCCGCGACGTCCGCGCCCGGGTGATCGGCGAGGGCGCCAACCTCGCCGTCACCCAGTTCGGCCGCATCGAATACGCCCGCATCGGCGCCGGCGGCTCAGGCGGCAAGCTGAACACCGACTTCATCGACAATTCGGCCGGCGTCGACACCTCGGACCACGAGGTCAACATCAAGATCCTGCTGGGCGCCGTGGTCCAGGCCGGCGACCTGACGCTGAAGCAGCGCAACCAGGTGCTGGAGAGCATGACCGAGGAGGTTGGCCACCTGGTCCTGCGCGACAACTACCTGCAGAGCCAGGCGCTGTCGCTCGCGGCCGGCGAGGGCTTCGAGATCCTGGACCAGCAGGCCCGCTTCATGCGCGGGCTGGAGAAGGCGGGCAAGCTCGACCGCGTGATCGAGATGCTGCCGACGGACGAGGAGCTGACCCAGCGCTCCGGCAACCGCGAGGGGCTGACGAGGCCGGAGCAGGCGGTGCTGCTGGCCTATGCCAAGATCACCCTCTACGACGCGCTCCTGGCCAGCGACCTGCCGGACGACCCGGCCCTGGTCGACGACCTGTTCCTCTACTTTCCGACGGCGCTGCGCGAGCGCTTCAAGGATGCCATCCCGCAGCACCGGCTGCGGCGCGAGATCGTGGCCACCGCCATCACCAACAGCATGGTGAACCGGGTCGGCGCCACCTTCGTGTCGGAGATGGCGGACAAGACCGGGATGAATGTCGCCGACATCGCCCGCGCCTATCTGATCGTGCGCGACAGCTTCGGCTTGCGCGAGATCTGGGCGGCGGTCGAGGCGCTCGACAACAGGGCCCAGGCGCAGGCGCAGATCCGCGCCATGCTGGCGACGCGGCGGCTGATCGAGCGCAGCGTCGCCTGGATCCTGCGGCAGGAGGGCCGCGGCCTCGACATCAGCCAGGACGTGGCGCATCTCAAGCCCGGCCTGGCCGAGCTGGAAAGCCATCTGGACGCCGCGATCTTCGACGAGGCCCGCGCCGTGATCGACGCTCGCGCCAAGGGCTTCGTCGAGGCCGGCTTCCCGGAGGATCTGGCCCGCCGCGTCGCCCGGCTGAACCTGTGGGCGGCGGGGCTGGACATCATCCGCATCGCCGACCAGGCCGGCCGCGGCGTCACCGAGGTGGCGTCGGTCTATTTCGAGACCGGGCGCCGGCTCGGCCTCGCCTGGCTGCGCGACGGCGCGGTGCGGATGCCGGCTTCCAATCACTGGCAGAAGCAGGCCGTCGGGGCGATCGTCGACGACCTCTACACGCTGCAGGCCGATCTCACCGTGCGGGCGCTGCAGGCGGCGCCGGGCGCGACCGGCGGCGAGGCGGTGGAGGCCTGGGTCGGCCAGCGCCGTGCCCCGGTGGACCGGATCGATCAGCTGGTCTCCGAGCTGAAGGCGCTGGATCAGGTCGACCTGTCGATGCTGGCCGTCGCCAACCGCAACCTGCGAAGCCTGGCGACGGGCTGAGCCGCATTTGGACGTAGATTGGGTTCGCGCCTCGCGAACCCAATCTACCCGTTTTCCCGCAGCAGCTTCTGCAGCGGGGCGGCCTGGCGCAGGATCGGCGACTTGATGACGATATAGCTGAAGTATTTCTCGATGCCGAGGCGCCGATCCAGCAGCGCCTCCATCACCTGCTGGTAATGGGCGATGCTGCGGGTCAGGAAGCGCAGCAGATAGTCGTAGCCGCCGCTGACCATGTGGCATTCCAGCAGCTCCTCGACCGTCGCCAGCCCGGCCTCGAAGCGGATGAAGTCCTCGCGCCGGTGGTCGCTCAGCGTCACCTCGGTGAACACGGTCACGGTCTCGGTCAGCTTCGCCAGGGCGATGCGGGCGCCGTAGCCGGTGATGTAGCCCGCCGCCTCCAGCCGCTTCACCCGCTGCAGGCAGGGGCTGGGCGACAGGCCGACCGCGTCGGCCAGCGCGGCGTTGGTGATCCGCCCGTCGGCCTGCAGCCGGGCCAGGATGGCGATGTCGATCCGGTCCAGCTTCGGCGCGCCCGCCATCCTTATCCTCGTCCGATCCGTCGCGGCGATGATTGGTGCCGGCGGCCTGAATTATGACCCGTCATCGCGAGCCCCGCAGGGGCGTGGCGATCCAGCGGCACCGGCCCCTGGATCGCCACGTCGCTTCGCTCCTCGCGATGACGAGGAAGGGCCGATGAGTCAATCTGGGAGATACAGATTTACCCGCGCAGCGCTTCCTGGTGAGCTTTTGCCAGTTCCGCCATGCTGGTGAAGCGGAAATCGACCTTCGGCTCGGTCGCCGGCTTCATGGTGGCGCCGAAGCCGCCCTCGGCGTGGCGGCGGTGGATCCAGCAGGTCGCCAGGCCCGCCGCGGTCGCCGGCTCGTGGTCGTGGAACAGGCTTTCCGCCGTGTGCAGGATCTCGCCCTTGGCGATCCCCATGCCGCCCAGCTTCTCCAGCATGTAGTCGAAGTTGCGCGGCGAGGGCTTGTAGCTGCCGATGTCCTCGGCGGTGAAGATCGCGTCGAACTCGACCTGCAGCCGGACGTTGCTCAGGGCGAAGCTGGCATTGTCGACATTCGAGAGGATTGCCAGCCTGTAGTACTTCTTCAGGTACTGCAGCGCGCCGGCGGTGTCGGCGAAGGCCGGCCAGTCCTTGATCGAGCGGCCATAGGCCAGCGCCTCCTCCCAGCTCGCCGCCACGCCCCATTCCTCGGCCAGGCGCTTGTAGACGATCGCCAGCAGCTCGTCGTAGCGCCGCGCCGGGGTCCAGCGCTGCTGCGCCGATTCGTGGCGGGCATGGGCCTCCAGGATCCGGTCGCGGGTCAGCGGCTGCCTGGCGCGGGCGGTCAACGGCGCCAGCCCGTTGATCATGCCGGTCTCCCAGTCGATCAGCGTGCCGTAGCAGTCGAAGGTCAGGATCTTGAAGTCGGTCAGCTTCATGGCGCGTCTCCGGTTTCGGGTCCCTTCGATTATCCGCGGCGCGTGCGGCAGGCGCTGCGCATTCGGATCCGGCGGCGGCAGAGGCTGGCGAAGCGCGGCCGTCCCGCAGCAGAAAATGCCGTGCCGTCGAGGGCGTGGGATCGGTGTCGCAGCCGCGTCATGGCGTGTCGGCTCTGGAGCTTGCGGGGCCTCCGAGTCGCGCCATGATCCCCGCCAAGAGGTGCCGGTCCGGGGCCGCGGAACAGAGCGGCGGCGGGCCGGAGAATTGGGAAGCCGGTGAGAACCCGGCGCTGCCCCCGCAACGGTAACGGCGGTGAAGGTGCGGCAAGGGCCACTGGAGCGATCCGGGAAGGCGCCGCACCGGCCAGGAAGCCCGCCGGAGCCCGGAAACCAGCCTCGACGGAGTTGTCTCGGTGATCGCGGTGGGCGGTCGGCGGGCATGTTCGCGAGGGGTCGGGCCGGTCGCCGGTCCCCGAGCGCGCGTACCCGGATGCCACATCTGCGACCGTGCCCAGAGGAGAAGGTCGGGTATGGAAGCGCGTTCGGCCATGTTGATGGATCTGCTCTCCCGCGCGCCGGGCTTCAGCCTGAAGCGGGACTTCTACACCAGCCCCGCCTATCACGCGCTGGACCTGGAGCACATCTTCTACAAGGAGTGGCTGTTCGTCGGCCATGCCTGTGAGGTGGCGAAGCCGGGCGACTTCCTGACCGTGCAGATCGGCGACTATCCGGTGATCGTGGTGCGCGGCCGCGACCGCGGCATCCGCGCCTTCCACAATGTCTGCCGCCATCGCGGCTCGCGCCTGTGCACCGACGAGCGCGGCTCGCGCCCGCGCCTGGTCTGCCCCTATCACCAGTGGACCTACGATCTCGAAGGCAAGCTGATCTTCGCCCGCGACATGATGGGCGACATCGACGCGGCGCAGTTCGGGCTGAAGCCGGTGGCGTGCCAGGAGGTCGGCGGCTGGATCTTCCTCTCCCTGGCCGAGCAGCCGCGCGACTTCGAGCCGTTCCGGCGCATGGTCGAGCCGTACATGGCGCCGCATTTCCTGGCCGAAGCCAAGGTCGCCCACAGCTCGACCATCGTCGAGCGCGGCAACTGGAAGCTGGTGATGGAGAACAATCGCGAATGCTACCACTGCTCCGGCAACCATCCGGAGCTGTGCCGCGTCTTCTCCGACCAGCCGACCCTGACCAGCGGCCAGGAGGGGATGGAAGAGAACCCGCAGATCCTGCAGCACTGGCAGAGCTGCGAGGCGATCGGCCTGCCCAGCCGCTACCAGATCTCCGACGACATGCAGTACCGGGTGATGCGGGTGCCGTTCATCAACGACGCCCATTCGATGACCATGAGCGGCCGGCCGGCGGTGAGCCGCCTCCTGGCCGACTTCCCGACCACCAATCTCGGCTCGATGCTGCTGTACCACTACCCGAACAGCTGGAACCACCTGCTGGCCGACCACGCGCTGAGCTTCCGGGTGCTGCCGATCAGCCCGACCGAGACCGAGGTCACCACCAAATGGCTGGTGCACAAGGATGCGGTCGAGGGCGTGGACTACGACCTGCAGGCGCTGACCGAGGTGTGGACCGCGACCAACGACGAGGACCGCCGCATCGTCGAGGAGAACCAGCGCGGCATCCTGTCCCCGGCCTACGAGCCCGGGCCCTATTCGCGGATGCACGAGGGCGCGGTGATCCAGTTCGTCGACTGGTATGCCGCCGCCATGTCCCACCGTCTCGGCGGCGGCACCGCCAGCATCCGCGACGTGGCGTAGGGCGCGGGGATATCGTGCCCGGCCCTCTGACCGCGACGCCCAAGCTGTGGAACGCGAAGACCGCGCGGCTGCGCTGCATCGGCATCCGCGAGGAGGCGCCGGATGTCCGCACCTTCCGCTTCGAGGCGGAGGATGGCAGCTGGTTCTCCTACCGCCCCGGCCAGTTCGTGACGCTGGAGCTGCCGGTGGGGCCCGAGCCGGTGCTGCGCACCTACACCCTGGCGTCCACCCCGTCGCGGCCGCATCACGTCAAGATCACCGCCAAGGTGCAGCCGGGCAGCGTCGCCACCCGCTGGCTGTTCGACCGGCTCAAGGTCGGCGACGCGCTGACGGCGCACGGCCCCTCCGGCCGCTTCTCGCTGCTCGACCACCCGGCCGAGCGCTACCTGTTCCTGTCGGCCGGCAGCGGCGCGACGCCGATGATGTCGATGGCGCGCTGGCTGTTCGACACCGCGCCGCAGACCGACGTCGTCTACATCCATTTCGCCCGGCGGCCGCAGGACCTGCTGTTCCGGTCCGAGCTGGGCTACATGGCCGAGGTTGCCTCCGGCCTCAGGCTGCGCTTCGTCGTCACCGGCGCGCCGGCGGGCGAGGGCTGGGCCAGCGGCCGGCTGGAGCACGCTTTGCTGTCGGCGCTGTGCCCCGACGTCGCCGGGCGCACGGTGTTCTGCTGCGGCCCGGACCGGTTCATGGACGCGGCGCGGCATGTGGCCGGCGAACTCGGCGTGCCGTCGGCGCGCTGGCATGAGGAGAGCTTCGGCGCCACCCCGGCGCCGGTGCCCGTGGCCTCCCCGATCGCGCCGCCGGTCGAGGCGGCAGGGGACGGGATGCAGGTCGTCTTCACCCGCTCCGGCCGCAAGGCCGCGGTGCTGCCGGGCCAGACCGTGCTGGAGGCGGCGGAGGGCTGCGGCCTGCGCATCCCCACCGCCTGCCGCCAGGGCCTGTGCGGCACCTGCCTGGTGCGCAAGCTGAAAGGCGAGGTGCGGATGGATCACATGGGCGGCATCGCCGATGAGGAGATCGCCGAGGGCTGGATCCTCGCCTGCTGCTCCCAGCCCGAGACGGCGCTGGTCGAGGTGGAGGTGTAAGGCCGGCTACATCCGCTCCGCCACCGCGACCACCCGGGCGAGGAAGGCGTCGCGGTCGGCGTCGGTGGCGCGGTTCATGCCGTAGAGGGCGAGGTAGCGCACCGGCGCCCAGGGGCGGATCAGCCCGCGCAGCCAGCGCCGCACCAGCTTGCGCGGCGGGTCGCCCATCAGCAGCGACGCCCAGCGCGTGCCGCCATAGGAGACGACCGCGGTCAGGGAGCGGATGTGCTGCAGGTTCGGATACGCCTTTCCGTCCCGCATCACGAAGGAGACGCCGGGCAGCATCACCCGGTCGAACCAGCCCTTCAGGATCGCCGGGAAGCCGAAATTCCACACCGGCGCCATGATCACCAGCGCCTCGGCCCGCAGCAGGCGGTCGACATAGGTCTCGACCGGTCGGCGGTTGACCGACAGGTCGTGGTACTGCAGCCGTTCCTCCCGGGTCAGGATCGGGTCGAAGCCCTCGGCGTAGAGGTCGCAGTCGTCGACCTCGTGCCCGGCCCGGCGCAGCGCGTCGACCATCGCCCGGTGCAGCGCGGCGTGGAAGCTGGTCTCGACCGGATGCGCGAACAGCACCAGGACGCGCACGCTTTAGCCGCCCTCTGAGATCGTCATCCCGGGCGCGGTGCAGCACGCAGTGATGCGCCGCAGACCCGGGATCTCGCCGCGAAAGGTCCGAAGAGATCCCCGCTTTCGCGGGGATGACGGCTGAGATAGAGGGAGTAACGAAGCAGCCATCACCCCGCCGCCTGCAGCCCCGGGAACAGGTAGATGCGGCCGGAGTTCAGGTCGTAGCCGGGGTCGTCCCAGCCGATCATCTTGCCGGGGTTCAGCAGGCCGCGCGGGTCGGTTTCGCGCTTGAACTCGAGCTGCACCGCGTCGGTGCGCTTCATCCCGCCCTCCTCCAGCGTGTAGCGGTGCGGGTTGAAGATCAGGCAGCCATGGTCCTCATGGATGCGGATGATCTCGTCCAGCCGCTCCTCGCTGGTGAAGCGCACGATCGGCAGGCCGGAGCAGGTGACGTTGCCGTCGAAGCGGATCACCTCGAGATGGCCGGGCACCTCGTCGCCGAAGATCTTCGTCATCTCCTCGACCAGCCGGAGATGGTCGGGGAAGGGGTACAGCACCTGGAGATAGGTGATGGTCGGGTCGATCTTGATCGCGCGCAGCGTGGTGTGGTTCCAGGTCAGCTCGTAGAGTGGCGGCAGGCCTTTCTTTTCCTCGTCGGTCGCTTTGTCGGCGCGGAACAGCACCTCGCCCTTCGACCGCTTCATGAAGGCCTCGAAGCCGCTCATGGCGAAATCGGCCACCATCAGCAGCACCACCGACTGATCGGGGCGGACGAATTTCCGGTGCTTGAGGAAATAGTCGTAGGGCACCGGCGCCGCGACCGGTGCGATCTCCTTCACCAGCAGCCCGTCGGCGCGGCCGATCTCCTCGCCGAAGCGCACCGCGTCCATCCAGTCGTCGAAGCCGACGATAACGTCGACCCACTCCGGCGCCGCGGTCAGCGGGATCTCGACCTCGGTGATGATGCCGTTGGTGCCATAGGCGTGCAGCGCCTTCAGCAGGTCCTCGCCGGTGAGGTCGAGGACGCGCGGCTCCGCCTCCATCGTCACCAGGCGCACCCGCATGACGTTGCCCAGGTTGCGCAGGCCCCCCCAGCGGATCGACCCGACGCCGCCGGAGCCGCCGGCCAGGAAGCCGCCGATCGTCGCCATCCGGTAGGTCGACGGGAACAGCCGCATCTCCTGCCCGACCTTGGCCCGGGTCTGCACGTCCATCTGGGCCAGCACGGCGCCGGCCTCGGCCGCCACCGCGCCGGGGCGGATCGCGGTGACGCGGTTCATCCGGGCCAGGTTCAGCACCATGCCGCCCGACAGCGGCATGGCCTGGCCGTAATTGCCGGTGCCGGCGCCGCGCGGCGTCACCGGCACGCCATGGGCATAGGCCGCTTTCAGCGCCTGCACCACCTCGGCCTCCGAGGTCGGGGAGACCACGATGTCGCCGGTGACATGCTCCAGCTGCCGCTTCAGCACCGGCGAGTACCAGAAGAAATCCTGGCTCTTCTGCTTCACCAGCACCGGGTCGTCGGTGACCCGCAGCCCCTCCAGGTCGCGCTTCAGCGCCGACAGATCGGTCATGCGTGCTCTCCTTCGGCGGCGGGCGCCAGCAGCGCGTCCAGCTCGCGGTAGTCCGGCAGGGTGGTGTCGGTGGCGCGGCCGGCACGAATGACGATCCGGTCGGTCTGCGGCCGGGACAGCAGCTCGGTCCAGGTCCGGGCGCGCAGCAGCACCAGGTCGGCGCCGCCGCCCGGGGCCAGGCGGCCGAGCTCCGGCCGGCCCAGCACCTCGGCGGGGGTCGCGGTCACCGCCCGCGGCCAGTCGCCGACCGGGTGGTCGAGATGCAGGATGCGCGTCGCCTGGGCGTAGACCTCGAGCGCGTCGAGATCGCCATAGGCGTAGAACGGGTCGCGGGTGTTGTCGGAGGACACCATCACCGGGATGCCGCGCGCCTTCATCTCGTGCAGCAGCGTCACCCCGCGCCAGCGCGGCGTCGCGCCGGCACGGCGGTCCTGCAGGTACATGTTGCACATCGGCAGCGAGACGATCGCGAGGCCGGCCTCGGCGACCCGGTCCAAGGTGCGGTCGATCACCTCCTCCGGCTGCCGGGCGAGGGAGCAGCAATGCCCCACCAGCACCCGGCCGCGGAAGCGGTGGCGGATCGCGGCCTCGGCGATCAGCGCCAGCGACCGCACCGCCGGATCGCCGGTCTCGTCGGCGTGGAAGTCGAGGTCCAGGCCGTGCTCGGCGGCATGGCGGAACAGCCGGTCGATGCCGGCCTCCAGCCCCGGCACCGGATAGGTGACGGCGCCGAGGATGCCGCCATGGGCGCGGACGGTGCGGCCGAGGTCGTCGAAATACGGATCCTCCAGCACCCGGTCGATGCCGACCAGGGCCGATCCCTGCAGCTCGATCCGCCCGGCCCATTCCTCGCGCAGCGCAGCGAAGACGGGCCAGGAGATGCGGTGCTGCGGCGGGCCGCTGTCGATATGGGTGCGGATCAGCCCCGTGCCGTGGGCGAAGGCGCAGCGCAGGCTGAACTCCATTCGCGCCCGCACATCCGCCGCCGACCAGTGCGCCGCGGTGTCCGCCCGCACGGTGGCCAGCGCCCCGTCGAAGCTGCCGTCCGGGTTCGGCGCGCGCGGCCAGATATGGCCCTTGTCGAGATGGGTGTGCGCCTCGACGAAGGCCGGCCACGCCATGCCGCGGTCCAGGTCCAGCGCCGGCAACGCCGCGCCCTCCGGATCGGGGCTGCCGGCCGGGCGGATCGCGGCCAGGGCGCCGCCATCGATCGTCAGGTCGGCCCGGGCCAGCCCTTTGGCGTCCGGAACCAGACCCGCGCCCTCGACCAGGCAGGCCGGGACGGTGGCGTTGGTCAGGCGGTAGCGCCGGGCGTCCGGCAGGCGGGCGAAGCCCATCTCAGTTCTCCCGCCGGATCGCGCTTTCGTGCCAGCGCCGCAGCAGCAGGTGGGACACCAGGCTGGTCAGGGCGAAGATCGCCAGGCCGGTCAGGGTGATCAGGATCAGCGCCGCGAACAGCCGCGGCACGTTCAGCCGCCGCCCGGCCTCGAGGATGCGGAAGGCCAGGCCGGACTGGGCGCCGGCCGATCCGGCCGCGAACTCCGCCACCACCGACCCGATCAGCGCCAGCCCGCCGCCGATGCGCAGGCCGGTGGCGAAATAGGGCAGAGACGCCGGGATGCGCAAATGCCACAGGCTCTGCCAGCGCGAGGCGCCGTACAGCTCGAACAGGTTCAGGAGGTTGTGGTCGGTGCTCTTCAGCCCCTGGGTCATGTTCGACAGGATCGGGAAGAAGGCGACGATGAAGGCGCAGATCAGCAGCACCGATTCGGTCGACGGCGCATAGATGATGATCAGGGGCGCGATCGCCACGATCGGCGTCACCTGCAGCACCACGGCATAGGGGTAGAAGGCCAGCTCCAGCCAGCGGGACTGGATGAACAGGATGGCCAGCGCAACGCCGCCGACCAGCGCCGCGGCCAGGGCGGCGAAGGTGATGGTCAGCGTCACGGCGAGGGCGGAGAACAGGATCGGCCAGTCGCTCACCATCGTCGCCGCCACCTCGGTCGGCGCCGGCAGGATGTAGCGCGGCACCTGATAGGCCACGACATACCACTGCCACAGGGCGATGAAGGCGCCGAAGGCGACGACCGGCACCGCGATCCGCGCCGCCAGCGCCCGGATGCGGCCGGGGTCGGTCCGCCGGGCCTCGGCGATCGCGGCCTCGTCCTCGGCGGGCGCGCCGGTCTGCAACTCGATCTGGGTCATCGCTGCTCCGCCGCCACCATGATCGCCCGCATCAGCGCGTCGGACACGGTCCGGCAATGCTCGTTGTAGGGCGTGGACATCCGGTACTCGTTGCCGCGGGGGTAGGGGGCGTCGACCGCCACCTCCTCGATCACCCGGCCCGGCCGCGCCGCCATCACCACGATGCGGGACGACAGGTAGACGGATTCGAACACCGAATGGGTGACGAAGACGATGGTCCAGTTCTGCCCCTGCCACAGCCGCAGCAGGTCGTCGTTCAGCTTGATCCGGGTGATCTCGTCCAGCGCCGCGAAGGGCTCGTCCATCAGCAGCAGCTTCGGCCGGGTGACCAGGGCGCGGGCGATCGACACCCGCATCTTCATGCCGCCCGACAGCTCGCGGGGATAGGCGTCGGCGAAGCGGTCCAGCCCGACCATCGCCAGCGCCTCCATCACCCGGTCGCGTGCCGCCGTCCGCGACAGGCCTTTCAGCCGCAGCGGCAGCCAGACGTTTTCGAAAATCGTCGCCCAGGGCATCAGCGTCGCGTCCTGAAAGACGTAGCCGATGTCGGGCCGTGCCGCGCGCGCCCACGTCAGCGCGCCTTCGTCGGGCCGTTCAAGTCCCGCGACCATACGCAGCGCCGTCGACTTGCCGCAGCCGGAGGGGCCGAGCAGCGA
>Ga0182749_1001356_pt1 | contig 19450 bp, 16 predicted proteins | sample eDN3rd37CKraftMG_FD_128875 | JGI IMG/M metagenome (GOLD analysis project Ga0182749, IMG submission 128875) | Enriched Miracle-Growth compost microbial communities from Emeryville, California, USA - eDNA 3rd pass 37_C Kraft MG (version 2) (version 2) ...
ACGGTCGTCCACATCAACGCGGGCGTCTCGGCTCTGGTGGCCTGCATCATCCTGGGCAAGCGCATGGGCTATCCCAAGGAACCGATGCCACCGCACTCGATGACGCTGACGGTGGTCGGCACCGGCCTGCTGTGGGTCGGCTGGTTCGGGTTCAACGCCGGTTCGGCGCTGGAAGCCAATGGCTCGGCCGCCCTTGCGATGATCAACACCTTCGTCGCCACCGCGTCGGCCGCTCTGGCCTGGATGGTCGCCGAGCGTGTCGCGGGACACAAGGCTTCGGCTCTGGGCTTCTGTTCGGGCGTGATCGCGGGTCTCGTCGCCGTCACTCCGGCTGCGGGCAATAGCGGACCGTTCGGCGCGATCGTGCTGGGCGCGGTCGCCTCGGTCGTCTGCTTCTTCGCCGTCACGGTGCTCAAGCCCAAGCTCGGCTATGACGACTCGCTCGACGCCTTCGGCATCCACGGCATCGGCGGCATGGTCGGCGCGATCGGCACCGGCATCGTCTATGCGCCCTCGCTGGGCGGCCCCGGCGGCGCGGACTATGCGATCGGCGGCCAGCTCGTGACGCAGATCCTCGCGACGGCGACCACCATCGTCTGGGCGGCGATCGGCACCGCCATCGCCATCTTCATCGCCAAGGCGGTGACCGGCCTGCGGGTCGGCCCCGAAGTCGAGCAGGAAGGCCTCGACCTCGGCGAGCATGGCGAGCGCGCCTACAATTACTGAGATTGGCAGGGCGGTCGGAAGACCGCCCGCCTCACCCTGTTCCTCCTGCGAACATACCTCGGGACCGATGCGAAAGTGTCGGTCCCATTTTTATGTCCGGGCTAAAGCTGCGTCGATTCCATCGCGAAGATCGGCTCGTGCGGCCGGTAGCACGCCATGCGGTCGAGCAAAATGTCGAGCGTATCGGCGTGGATCAGGATGTCCGCATGGGCAGGACGGATGAAGCCCGCCCCGACCATCTGGCGGTAGAAGGCGATCAACGGATCGTAGAAGCCGCTCACATTCAGCAGTCCGACCGGCTTGGCATGATAGCCAAGCTGCGCCCAACTGATCGCTTCCCACAGTTCATCCATAGTGCCGACCCCGCCCGGCAGGGTGACGAAGCCGTCGGACAGATCGGTGAACAGCGCCTTGCGCTGGTGCATGGTCTGAACGATGTGGAGGTGCGTGCAGCCGCGATGGGCGACTTCCGCGCTGACCAGCGCTTGCGGGATTACGCCGATCACTTCGCCGCCTGCTTCAAGCGCGGCGTTCGCCATGGTGCCCATCAGGCCCAGCCGCCCGCCTCCATAGACGACGCCGATCCCGCGCCTGGCCAGCCCACGCCCGACGTTCCGGGCCGATTCGACGAAGGCGGGATCGGCGGGCGTGGCCGATCCGCAATAAACGGCCAGTCTCTTCATGCGAGATCTTTCAGCATCAATGCGGCCGTCGCCTTCGCACCGGCCACGACGCCAGGCACGCCCGCGCCCGGATGCGTGCCCGCGCCCACCAGATAGAGGTTGGGAATGACATCGTCCTGATTATGCGGCCGGAACCAGGCGTTCTGGGTCAAGCGCGGCTCAAGGCTGAACGCGCTGCCGCAATGCGCGGAAAGATCGCGCGCGAAATCGGCGGGCGTAATGTGGAATTGCGTGACGATGCGGGACCGGATGTCCGGGATCAGCCGATGCTGGACTTCATCGAGTATCCGCTCCGCATAAGCGGGCGCGAGGCGATCCCAGTCGAGCGGCAATTTGCCCAAATGGGGCACCGGCGCCATGGCGGAAAAGGTCGAATATCCTTCCGGCGCGAGCGACGGATCGGTGACGGTCGCATGTTGCAGGTAAAGGGCGAAATCCTGCGGCAGGATCCCATAGTCGAAAATATCCCTGAGCCACGCTTCGTAGCGCGGCCCGAACAGCATCATATGGTGGGGAATGCCCGGCCAGCTTCCCCTGATCCCGAAATGCAGCACGAACATGCCTGGCGTCCATCGCTTGCGCGTCAGCCGGTCGGCCTGCTTCACGCCGCGCGGATGATGGCCCAGCAGGTCGCGATAGCTGTGCACCAGATCGGCATTGCTGGCGACGGCTTCCGCTTCCCCGACCCAGCCCGACGCCGTGCGGACGGCCACCGCCCTGTCGCCGTGCACCTCTATCCGCACGGCCCGGTCGCCCAGCCGCAGCACGCCGCCCAGCCGCTCGAAATGCGTCGCCATGCCCTGCACCAGCCGGTTGGTTCCGCCCTGGGCGAACCACACGCCGCCCTGCTTCTCCAGCTTGTGGATGAGGCTGTTGACGCCGCTGGCCGTCATCGGATTGCCGCCGATCATCAGCGTGCGCCAGGACAGGGCCTGCCGCAGCCTCTCATCCTTCACATAAGAGGAAACCACGGAATGGACGGAGCGCCAGGCCTGGTTGCGGGCCAGCATGGGCGCGGCCCTGACCATGGAGCGAAAGTCGGGGAAGGTTTCGGAGTCAAGCCGCCGCCACGCCTCTTCATAGACGCTGTCGGCATGATCCAGGAACCGTTCATAGCCCGCGACGTCGGCCGGGCTGAGTTTCGCGATCTGGGCGCGCAGGGCGCCCTCGCCGCCCGCATAGTCGAACTGGGTGCCGTCCCGCCAGTTCAGGCGGTAAAAGGGCGCGACGGGGAGCAGCGTCACGTCTTCGGCCATGTCATGGCCGGACAAGCGCCAAAGCTCGGCCAGCGAGGCCGGATCGGTGATGGCGGTCGGGCCGGCGTCGAAGGTGAAGCCGTCCCTTTCCCACATATAGGCGCAGCCGCCGGGGCGGTCGCGGGCTTCCACCAGCGTGGTTTCGATCCCCGCGGACTGGAGACGGATGGCGAGCGCCAGACCGCCGAAGCCCGCGCCTATGACAACGGCCTTCCTGTTCATCAGGCGATCGGGTTCTGCAAGGGGAGCATGGCGCCTCTTATGGGCGTGGGGGAGAGAGGGCACAAGATGCCGATGAGGGCGGGCGGCAAAAGCATGAATGAAATAGAGAGGGGAAAGATGTTGGCGAAAAGCCGCATATAGTATAGGGGGGTATCCTATGCATATCGTTGCCGATCAGGAAAAGCTGCTGGCGCGGGTCCGGCGGATCGCGGGGCAGGTTCAGGCCGTGGAGCGCCAGCTCATGGGCGATGCGGGCTGTTCGGAGACATTGCAGCTTGTCGCATCCGTGCGCGGCGCGGTGGGCAGCCTGATGGAGGAACTGATCGAACAGCATATGCGCGAGCATGTGGCGCGCCCCGGTCTGACCGACGCGGAGCGGGAGGCAGCGGCCGAAGAAATGCTCGCGCTGATCCGGCGATACGGGAAATGACGATGCACGACGATCACGGCCACTCTCATCATGGGCACGAGCACGGGCAGGCACGGGGGCCGGCCGGGGCGGCGGACAATTTCCCGCCGCCGCCCGACGATCTGGAGGAACTGCATTATTTCGATCATATCTACCTGAGCGCCGGGCATGACCGCAATGCGAAGCGGACGCTGTGGGTGGTCTGGCTCACCGCCGCGACCATGGTGGTGGAGATCGTCTTTGGATGGATCACCGGGTCGATGGCGCTGCTGGCGGACGGGTTCCACATGGCGACCCATGCGGGCGCGCTGGCGGTGGCGGCGGCGGCTTATGGCTATGCCCGCAAACATGCGCGCAATCCGCGCTTCACCTTCGGCACGGGGAAGGTGGGCGACCTGTCGGGCTTTGCGTCCGCGCTGCTGCTGGGCGTGACGGCGCTGTTCATCGCGGTCGAATCGGGGATGCGCCTGTTCGAGCCGGTGAACGTCCGGTTCGGGGAGGCAACGCTGGTCGCGGTGATCGGCCTTGCCATCAACCTGCTGAGCGCCCTGCTGCTGGGCCACGACCATAGCCATGACGGGCAGGGGCAAGGGGGCCATGACCACAAGCAGGGTCATGCCGACAATAATCTGCGCGCCGCCTATGTGCATGTGCTGACCGATGCGCTGACATCGGTGCTGGCGATCATGGCGCTGTTGGCGGGGCGCTATCTGGGCTGGTGGTGGATGGACCCGGCGGTCGGCCTGCTGGGCGCGGTGGTGATCGCGCGCTGGGCCTGGGGGTTGATGAAGGATACGTCGGCGATCCTGCTGGACACCGCCGAACCGGCGCTGATGGCGCGGGTGCGGAGCCTTGCCGAAGCGGAAGGCGCGACGATCCGCGACCTGCATGTCTGGCGCGTCGGACCCCATGCCCATGCGGCGATCATCAGCCTGACGCCCGGCGCGAACATCGCGGCGGTGCGCGCAAAGGTCGGCGCGCTGCCGGGGATGGAGCATGTGACGGTGGAGACGGCGTGAGGATTTGGGTGGATTTCGGAATGACGGCCTAACTAGGTCGGAGAACGGCGGTCGAGAAGCACAGTCGCTGTGACTGCGCCGCTTGACCGATTGCTAGTTCAACGTCGAAGATGGTCTCCAACAGGACGACGCCTTGGGAGTTGGACAATTGCCCGTCAAGCCTTTCGCATTTGTGTTAATGCCGTTCGATTCGGCATTCGATGACATTTACAAGCTAGGCATCCAAGCTGTTGCCAACGAATGTGACGTGATCGCTGAGCGAGTCGATGAACAAAACTTTTCCGAAACGATCCTAGAACGCATTTATCGCCAGATTGAAACGGCCGACTTTGTGATCGCCGACATGACAGGGAGAAATCCGAATGTCTTTTATGAAGTGGGATATGCCCATGCGCGCGGCAAGCTCTGCACTCTCCTAACGCAGTCGGTTGATGATATTCCGTTCGATCTCCGCCATCATCGCCACATTGAATACGGATCATCTATTCAGACACTGAAGTCTAAGCTAAAGTCTGAAATGAATTGGTTGAAAGCGGAAAGAGAGAAGCAGACAACAAGCGCATTTACGATAGAAATAAGGAACCATGATGGCGAACTTGAGAAAGATAATTATAGTGCACATGCCGTTGTAGAGTTCGTATTTAATATATCCAATAAGACAGAAAAAAAATCTCCTGATATTGAAGCTATTTACTTACATACTGGTCCAGATTGGAAGTTCACTCAATCGAGCGAAGACTGCCCATCATCGAATTCAGAACACGAAAAGTCAAAATATCTTCATTTTATTAAATCGCCTGTTCCCCGATTGTCGCCCGGTGCATGGGCACAAATTAAGTTAAATGGTAAAAAGCGTGTTTGGTCGAAGTGGGGTGGTGAGGAGTTGAGAGAGAAATACAATCTTTCTGGCTACATAATACTTGAAGTCTACACGACAGAAGGCGCCTTCAGCCAGCAGTTTGATTTGGCTCTTGAAGTAGAAGAAGTGCCATTTTGACTAGGCCGGACGAACTGGAAGCATTCCTTGGACCTCCGCCGGTATCGTGAAAAACGCATACTTGCTTTGTCAAGCGAACGACTTGGAGGTGTCGCTCCACTTTCGGCTACGTTCGGGTCGTGAGCGTGCTTTGCTGCGGGAGGTATCCGAGAATACCAATCAGAAAATGCCAAGGGACATCGCTCCCCACGTCTTCACTCCGATGTCCGCAACTGGTCGTTTGCAGCACGCATTCGCATCCTCGAACTTCTCCTCACACCGCCTGCCCCGCCGCCCAGCCGCTGGCCCAGGCCCATTGGAAATTATAGCCGCCGAGCCAGCCGGTGACGTCCACCGCCTCCCCGATCGCGTAGAGGCCGGGCATCTTGCGCGCCTCCATGGTGCGGGAGGACAGGCCGTCGGTGGCGATGCCGCCGGAGGTGACTTCGGCCTTGGCATAGCCTTCGGTCCCGTTGGGGGTGAAGGGCCAGCGGGCGAGGCGGCGCTCCGCCTCCGCCAGCTTGCGGTCGGGGAGGTTGGCGAGGTCGCCGGAGAGCGCAAGGCGTTCGCCCAGCGCATCGGCAAGGCGGTCGGGCAGATGGGCGCGCAGGCTCTGGGCGAGCGTGGCGCGGGGCTTGTGGCGCTTGGCGTCGATCAGCCAGCCGTCCGGCCGATCGGGCAGGAAATCGAGCGCGATCACTTCTCCGTGCCGCCAGTAGGAGGAAATCTGGAGGATCGCCGGGCCGGACAGGCCCCGATGGGTGAGCAGGGCGGCCTCGCGAAAGGCGGTCTTGCCGCTGTGGGCGATCACCTCGGTCGAGACGCCGGAGAGGGAGCGGAACAGCACATCCTCGCCGCCCAGCGTGAGGGGGACGAGCGCGGGGCGCGGCTCCACGACCTTGAGGCCGAAGCGGCGGGCAAGGTCATAGGCGAAGCCGGTCGCGCCCATTTTCGGGATGGAGGGGCCGCCGGTCGCGATCACCAGCGCGGGGGCGGTGGCCGTTCGGGCGCCATGGGTGACGCGATATCGGGCGTCGGCATGGTCCATGGCGGTGATGGGGTGGTCGAGGCGGATGTCGACGCCGCCCGCCGCGCATTCGTCCAGCAGCATCGCCACCACCTGCCGCGCGGAGCCGTCGCAGAATAGCTGGCCCAGCGTCTTTTCGTGCCAGGCGATCCTGTGGCGCTCGATGAGGGCGAGGAAATCGGACGGGGTGTAGCGGCCCAGCGCCGACTTGGCGAAATGGGGATTGGCGGAAATATAGCGGTCCGGCGCGGTGTGGATGTTGGTGAAGTTGCAGCGGCCGCCGCCGGAGATGACGATTTTCCTGCCCGCTTCGGGGGCGTGATCGATCAGCAGCACGCGCCTGCCCCGCTGGCCCGCGGTGGCGGCGCATAGCAGCCCGGCCCCGCCCGCGCCGAGGACGATCACGTCATAATGGGTGTCGCTTTGGGGCAATCGGCGGGTCAGTTCGCGGCGAGCGCGTCCATGATCTGGCGCACCGGCGTCACGTCATAGCCCGCATTGGCGGCCTGTTCGGTGAGGGCGGCGGGGTGGTCGCCCGCGCGGGCGCGGGTCAGCGCCCAAAGGAGCGTGCTGCGCGTGCCGGAGCGGCAATAAGCGAGGATCTTGCCTTCCCCCGCCTGCGCGAGGGCGGCGGCCATGCCGTCAAGCTGCCACGGGGCGAAGCCGCCATGGGCGACGGGGACGGCGGCGTAGGCGATGCCCGCGGCCCTGGCGGCGGCTTCGATCTCCGCGCCGTTGGTCTGGCCCGGTTCCTCGTCATCGGGGCGGTTGTTGATGATGACGGTCACGCCCTGCGCCCTGGCCTGTTCGACATCCGCCACGCTGATCTGCGGCGAAACGAGGATGCTGGGGGTAAGCTGGCGGAACATCGGGGGCGTCTCCTTGTTGCGGAGCAGCCATGCGCCGGTAGGGCGCGGGATTCAAGAGGCAAGGCGGACGGGGAATGTGATAGCGATAGGCCGCTTGCAACCGGCCCTCGCCTGACGGCCGGTTCCGGCCAGTTGCGGACGGACGGATGAGCGGCGGGAATCCACCCATAACCGCCATGCAACGCGGGTTTGCGAGCTGCGTCATTCCTTTCCCTTTGGAGCACGGCCGGCGAAGCGGTCAGGCCGCGCGCGGCGGCATGGTCCTCAGAAGAACAGCTTGCGGAAGCTGATCGTCACCGCGCGGCCCAGCGGGTCCAGATAGTCGGGCTGATAGCGCAGCGGCGTCGCGCCGGCCGCGTCCGTCACGTCCCGCCGGGCATTGAAGATATTGTCGATGCCGATGGAAACACGCGCGCCGCGCAGGAAGGGATGGTCGCGCACCAGCCCCGGCATCTGCCCCAGATTGGCGAAGATGCGCAGATTGGCGGTGGCGAGGCTTGCGAAATTCAGGCGCGACGTGCCGCCCAGCGCGCCATCCACATGCGTCCCGCTTTCCCAGTTGACGCTCAGCCTGCCGCCGATGCCGTTATTGGAATAGCCCAGCCGCGCTTCGATCTCATGGCGGGGCTGTCCGCCCGAGGAGCCGGTCGCATCGCCGCTCAGCAGATTGAGTTCCGGCACGCCCGGCGCGATCAGGATGCTCTCGGTCAGGTGCCAGGTGTGATAGAGGCTGAAACTGAGGCGTCCGCCGCCGCCGCCGCGCCTGCCGCCGAAGCCGCCCGGACCGCCAAAGCCGCCGCCCGGCCTTCCGCCCGGTCCCGCATTGCCGCCGCCCGTCCCGCCCGGTCCGCCCGCACCGTCATCGCGTCGGGGTTGGCCTTCGCCGCCGCCCTCTCCGCCGCCGCCGCCGGGACGGCGATTGCCGAACAGCGATTGCAGTTCGACCGGCCGGTCTTCGGGTTTTCCGCCCGCCGCGCGCCATGCTTCCATCAGCTTTTGCACATGCGACTTGAGCGGGATCGACAGGTTGAAGCCCCAGCGCAATTCCTCGCTTTGCGAGCGCAGGAAATTGATCGGCCGCGCGTCGATCTGCGTCAGGGCGCCGTCCGCATCGCGCAGGAAGCGATCCCGGAAAGCGGCTTCGATCGCGGGCGTGGGCGTGGGGAAGGCCGCGATGGGATTGCGGGTGCGGCTGTTGAGATAGGTCGCCGTCAGCGTCAGGTTCGGCTTGTCGAAGGGCTTGACCGTGGCGCTCAGGCGGAACTGGTCGCGCACGCTTTCCTTGAGCGCGGCATTGCCGCCGGACAATTGCGTCACGAACACCGTCTGCCCCGTCGCATAGTCGAAAACGGGCATATTCGGCGTGGAGATCAGCGGATCGGTGATCTGCGATCCGGTCGGCGCGGCGCGGTCCTGATTGGCGGACATCAGGATCTGGACGGCGCGCACCGGCTTCCAGCGCAGGCCATAGCCCAGCGTCGAAAGCGTACCGAAATCCGACAGGCGCTGCGCGGCGGCGTTCATGTTGACGCCGATGTCGCCCAGCATCCCCAGCACGTCCCGCGACCGGCTGGTGAGCGGCACGTCCACGCTGATCTGGCCGCTCGCGATTTCCCGGTTATAGTCCGCGCTGCGTTCGACCCCGGACCGGATCGACCAGCTTTCAAAGCCATTGGCCGATCCGCCAAGGCTGAGCGATGTCGTGACCTCTCCCGCGGGCAGGTCGAACAGGGAGCCGCTCAGCAACAGGTCGCCCGAAATCGCTCGCGACCTGGCCCGCGCCCGGTCGGTCAGGCGCGTGGCCAGCAGATCGCCGGACATGCCGCCATAGGGGTTCACCGACGCGTCGCCCGCATCCAGCGCCGCCTGGATCGCTCCGGTGGAAATGCCGCGATCCGTCCGCGTGCGGGTGTCGGAAATATCGCCATTGCCGGTGAAGGACCATTGCCATCCGCCGCCCAGCAAACCGCTCAGCGAAATGCCGATATGCCCCGTGGTGCCCCGGATATTCTGCCCCAGCGCCCCCGCCTGCGCGAGATAGCGATAGAGGCGTGCATCGTCCGCGAAAGGCGAAAAGGGATTGCCTCCCGGCAGCGTCAGCGCTGCCGCCGACAGCCCCTGAAGCGAATCATTGTCGGAAAGCGCCAGCCGCCCGTTGATGGTGGCGGATACGCCGCCCAGCGCGCGGGCCAGCGTGGCGTTGGCGGAGAAATTCTCCGTCGCGGGGCTAAGCGTGCGATAGCGACCAAGATCGCTGACGCCGGCATTATTGGCGCCCGCGACGAAATCGCTCAAGCCCGGCATGGCGGCGGCGGCGCTGTCCGGCACGGCGGCAACCGTCACGACCTGCCCGGCGAGGGAGGAAAGCGCCGGATCGATTTCCTCGCCCTGCGTCATGGCGGTGATATTGCCGCCCAGGGAATAGGGTCTGGACGGCGCGGCCGGAATGATGTCCCGCTCGCTTTCCAGCAAATGCGCCGCGCGGCTATATTCCAGGTTCAGCGTGAAGCGGTTGTCGCCCCGGATACGCAACAGGCCCGCCTGGGCCGATCCGTTCTCGCGCCCGCCATCGGTCGTCACGCCGCCCCGCAGATCGACGGATTCCGCGCGGAACCGCTGGCGCAGCACGATATTCATGACTTTCTGCGTGGGCGCATAGCCATAGGAGAGCGCGACCTGTTCGGGCAGCACATCGACCCGCGCCACCGCTTCGGAGGGAATGTCCTGTATCTCCGAAAAGCTGGAGATGCGCTTGCCGTTCAGAAGGATGATGGGCGTGCCGTTGGTTTCCGCCGACAGTTCCGACACCAGCTCCGAAATCGACGCGACGCCCAGCGCGCGGATATCGGCGGCGTGGAACTGCTGTTCGGGCCGGACGTCGCCCAGCACCGCCCCGCGTTCCGGCTGGCCCGTGACGACGATCTCATCCCCTTCGTCCATCTGGACCGGCGGTTCGCGCACCGCCTCCTGCGCCATCAGCGCGCCGGGCGCCGCGCCGGACAGAAGGGTGAAGAGGACAAAGGAAACGGAACGCTGCACGCAGACCCCCCAAAAACAGACCTGAATGCCGCGCTGGTAACAGGCGGTTGTCGCACAATTCTCGCAAAGCGGAGGGGAATTTGTCGCAAATTGTATTGCCCCGTGGGGCGGCGCTCAGCCTATCGGGGAATGGAAACGCCGAACAGCAGCATCGATTCGCCCGGCGGCGACAAGGCGACATCCCCGCCCGCGCTCGTCACCAGTTCGCGCACCATCCATGCGGCGGCGGTCCGCGAAGCCAGTCCTTCGGGCGGCAGGGTGCCCGCCAGGGCCGACCGCAGATCCGGGTCCAGCACCAGCTTCGGCCCTTCGGCCCGCACCACGATCTCAGTCACGCCGGGCCGCTGCTCCGCCCCGATGTCGAGCTGCCCGCCCCGCACCAGCGCATCCCCCGCGATCAGCGCGAGATTGAGCAATATCTTGACCGGCAGCTTGCCCAGCATGTCGTCTTCGACCATCCAGCCGACCTTGACGCGCCCCGCCGTGGCGAACATCCCCTCGATCGCGACCCGCGCCTCATGCGTCGGCACCGCATCGCCGAAGCCGCCCGCCGAGCCAAAAGCCAGGCGGAAGAATTTGAGCTTGTTCGCGGACGTCTTCGCGCTGTCCGTCAGCAGGTCGAGGCAGCGCTGCCGCATCTCCGGGTCCGTCTCGTCCGCCATCAGCTCCAGCCCGTTGTTCAGCGCGCCGACCGGGCTGAGCAGATCGTGGCACAGGCGCGAACAGAGCAGGCTGGCGAATTCGATGCTGTCGGTCGGATGGGTCATGAAGGATGGCTGCCGCTCGATGGGTTGAACAGAAAGGGAATATCACGCTAATGCGCCGCCCGCCCCGCCGATGCAAGCCCGGCTCACCCCCTTTCCCTCACATGATATCGAGCGTTCCTTCCGTAAAGCGCACCGCGGTCCCTTCGCCCGGCCCGGCGATCCAGAGCCGCGCCCCGCCGTCCGCCAGGATCAGCCAGAGGCTGCCGTCGGGCGCCGCGCTGGCGGCATCGACGGCCGAAGGGACCGCCACCCCGCTCGGATGCGAGTGATAATGGCCGACGATCCGCGGCCCGCCCGCGCGCGCCGCGCGGTGCGCGGCGATAAGGACGGCGGGGTCCAGCTCGAAATGCCGGGACGGATCGGCGGCGATATTGGCGGCGGGGCGGATCGCCTCTATCCGCCCTTCCTCGCCCAGCAGCAGCCCGCAGACCTCCACCGCCGCGCAGTCCGCCAGATGCGCGATTTGTTCCAGCAATTCCCTTGAAATGGAGACTCTCATGCCCACATCTCTAGCAATGGGTTCGGGGGTTTCCATCATCGAAACGACGATCGGAGAGGCGCAGGCCGGGATGCGGCTCGACCGTGCCCTGGCGGACCTGTTGCCCGACCTTTCGCGCGAGCGTTTGAAGGCGCTGATCCGCGAGGGGCTGGTGACGACCGATGGCCGCCATCCCAATCCTTCCGCGAAGGTGGCCGCCGGCCAGTCCTTCACCGTCGCCCTGCCGCCGCCCGTCGAAGCCGAAGCGGCGGCGCAGGACATTCCGATCATCATCGTGCATGAGGATGCGGACCTGATCGTCATCGACAAGCCCGCCGGCCTTGTCGTCCATCCGGCGGCGGGCAATCTGGACGGCACGCTGGTCAATGCGCTGCTGCATCATTGCCGCGGCCAATTGTCAGGCATCGGAGGTGTTGCACGGCCCGGCATCGTTCATCGCATCGACAAGGATACTTCCGGCCTGCTGGTCGTTGCCAAGACGGACAAAGCCCATGAGGGACTCGCCCGCCAGTTCAAGGATCATTCCATCGACCGGCTTTATGCCGCCATCGTCTATGGCGTTCCGACGCCCGGCAAGGGAACGGTGGATACATGGATCGGCCGATCCGACGCCGATCGAAAGAAGATGGCCGTTCATCGGGAAGGGCGCGGCAAACATGCCGTCACCCATTACCGCACGATAGAACGGCTCGCGGGCGCGGCTCTGGTGGAATGCCGGCTGGAAACCGGCCGGACCCATCAGGTGCGGGTCCACATGGCCCATATCGGACACCCCTTGATCGGGGATCAGGTTTACGGTAGAGACAAGAAAGGTTTCAAATCAATACTGGAAACGATGGGTTTCAAAAGGCAGGCATTGCACGCGAAGACGCTGGGGTTCATACATCCCGCAACGGGCGAAAGCCTGCGTTTTGAGAGTGTTTTGCCGGCCGATATGCAGGAACTGTTAAGTCGGCTCCACGTATAGAGGTTTGGAAAGTTTGCGACGGCGCCTGCGACGCCTCTTCTGGGTCCCGCCGCGCATGAAAGGGAAAGGTGAAGCGACATGGCTGACAAAAGCAATGTCCCGACGGTGCCAGCGCTGGGCGGTGAAGCCAGCCTGAACCGTTATCTGTCGGAAATCCGCAAATTTCCGATTCTGACTCCGGAGCAGGAGTATATGCTCGCGAAGCGCTATCAGGAACATCAGGACCCTGAAGCGGCGGCGCAGCTCGTGACCTCGCATCTGCGCCTCGTGGCGAAGATCGCGATGGGCTATCGCGGCTATGGCCTGCCGGTCAGCGAACTGATCTCCGAAGGCAATATCGGCCTGATGCAGGGCGTGAAGAAATTCGAAGCCGATCGCGGTTTCCGCCTCGCGACCTATGCGATGTGGTGGATTCGCGCCTCGATCCAGGAATTCATCCTGCGGTCCTGGAGCCTCGTCAAGATGGGCACCACCGCCGCGCAGAAGAAGCTGTTCTTCAACCTGCGCCGGATGAAGAACAATATCGAAGCGTTCGAGGATGGCGACCTGCATCCCGATGACGTCAAGAAGATCGCGACCGATCTGGGCGTTTCGGAAGAGGATGTCGTCTCCATGAACCGCCGCATGGCGATGGGGGGCGACACGTCGCTCAACGTGCCGATGCGCGAGGATGGCGAGGGCCAGTGGCAGGATTGGCTGGCCGACTCCGATCCCTTGCAGGACGAGCGCGTCGCCGACGAGCAGGAGCGCGACATGCGCCACGACATGCTGGTCGAGGCGATGGACGATCTCAACGACCGGGAAAAGCACATCCTGGCCGAACGCAGGCTGGCGGAGGAGCCGAAGACGCTGGAGGAACTGAGCCAGGTCTATGGCGTGAGCCGCGAACGCGTCCGCCAGATCGAGGTCCGCGCTTTCGAAAAGCTTCAGAAGGCGATGATGCGGATCGCGGGCGACCGCCTCGGCAAGATGGCCCGCCTCGCCGCCGCCTGAGCGGGTTTGGAAGAAAGGAAAAAGCCCCGGATTGTCCGGGGCTTTTTCTTTTTGCGACGGTGGCTTGCGGGCAGGTGCAGACGTTCACCAGCTTTCGGGATGGCGGAAGAAAGAGGGGCTGCGCCACGTCCGCCTTCTGCCCACCGCCATCGTCCGACTATCGGCAAGGAAGCGGAGAGCCGCATGGTGGAAAAGCCTTCCCTCCATGACAAAACCGCGCCGTCATAGGCGGGCATGGCGCGCATCAGGCGGCCTTGCCCCGCAACGCCTTTTGCCGCCGCCGCTGGACGGAGGAGCCGATGCCCATGGACTCGCGATATTTGGCCACGGTGCGGCGGGCGATGTCCATGCCCTTGGCGCGCAGCAGGTCGACCAGCGTGTCGTCGGACAGGATGGCGTGGGGGTCTTCGGTGGCGATCAGCGCCTTGATGTGGCTCTTCACCGCTTCGGCGGAAATGGCGCCGTCGCCATCCGCCGCCGCCACGCCGCTGGTGAAGAAATATTTGAGTTCGTACAGGCCGCGCGGGCAGGACAGATATTTGTTCGACGTCACGCGGCTGACCGTCGATTCATGCATCTCGATGGCTTCGGCCACGGCTTTGAGCGTCAGGGGTTTCAGATAGGCGACGCCCTTGCGGAAGAAATCCTCCTGCTGGCGCACGATCTCGCTCGCGACCTTGATGATGGTCTTCTGCCTCTGGTCCAGCGCCTTTACCAGCCAGTTGGCGCTGGCGAGACAGTCGGCGAGCCAGCTTTTGGCCGCCTTGTCCTGCGCCCCGCCGGACAGTTCGGCATAATAGCTGCGGTTGACCAGCAGGCGGGGCAGGGTGGCCGCGTTCACTTCGATCGCCCAGCCTTCCTTGGTCGGGTTGACGAACAGGTCGGGCGTGACCGGCGCGGCGCGTTCCCCGCCGAAGCGCAGGCCGGGCTTGGGATCATAGCCGCGCAGTTCGCGGATCATGTCGGCCATGTCCTCCTCATCCACGCCGCAGATGCGCCGGAGCTGGGGCAGCGCCCCCCTCGCCAGCAGGTCCAGATTGGCGAGCAGCTTCGCCATGCAGGGGTCGTAGCGGTCGGCTTCCTTCGCTTGCAGGGCGAGGCATTCGGAGAGCGACCGCGCGCCGACGCCGGTGGGATCGAAGCTCTGGATCACGCCCAGCACCCGCTCCACATCATGGAGCGCCACGCCCAGCGCATGGGCGGTTTCCAGCAGGTTGGCCTCCAGATAGCCCGCTTCGCCGATCTGGCCGATCAGTTGCGTGGCGATGAGAAGGTCCATGCCGGACAGATGCGATCCGGCTTGCTCCATCAGATGTTCCTGAAGGCCCGGTTCCGGATTGGCGAAGCTGTCGAAGTCGGGCGCTTCGCCGCCATGGCCCGGCGGCATGTCGCCGCCGCCCGATCCCACCGCCCCTGTTCCGATGGCTTGCGCCGCCATGCGGTCGCCGGGGCCGTCGTCGATGAAGGTTTCGGCGCTGTGGTCGACGTCGAGGGGGGAGTCGGCCTCGCCCAAACCCTGCCCGATCAGCGTGTCGGCTTCCCCGATATCGGCGGAGAGGGCGGGCTGTTCGACCTGGCGGTCCACGCCGTCCGTGGGGGTGAAGCGGTCATCCTCCGCGCTGCCCGTGTCGAGCAGCGGATTCTTTTCCAGTTCGCCCGCGACGAACGCCTCGATCTCCAGATTGCTGAGCGCCAGCAGCTTGATCGCCTGCTGGAGCTGCGGCGTCATGACGAGCGACTGGCTCTGCCGCAGGTCGAGGCGGGGACCGAGCGCCATCAGTCTGTCCCGAGGTCTTGAAGGCGGGGAAGGAGGACGCGCCCGGTCATGTCACAGCGAGAAATTCTCGCCCAGATAGAGCCGCCGGACGTCGGCATTGGCGACCAGCTCCGTGGGGCTGCCCGCGAAAAGCACCTGGCCGCTGTAGATGATGCAGGCGCGGTCCACGATCTCCAGCGTCTCGCGCACATTATGATCGGTGATGAGCACGCCGATGCCGCGCGTCTTCAATTGCTTCACAAGGTCGCGGATGTCGGCGATGGAGAGCGGGTCGATACCCGCGAACGGCTCGTCCAGCAGGACGATGGACGGATTGGCCGCCAGCGCGCGGGCGATCTCGCAGCGGCGGCGTTCACCGCCCGACAGCGCCATGGCGGCGGAGTCGCGCAGGCGCTTGAGGCCGAATTCGTCCAGAAGCTGTTCCAGGCGCGCGGCGCGGGCGCTCTTGTCGGGTTCGGCCAGTTCCAGCACCGCGCCGATATTCTGCGCGACGGTCAGGCCGCGGAAGATCGAGGTTTCCTGCGGCAGATAGCCCAGGCCCAGGATCGCGCGGCGATACATGGGAAGGCCGGTGATATCCTGCCCGTCAAGGATGATGCGCCCATGGTCGGGTCGGACAAGGCCCATGACCGAATAAAAGCAGGTCGTCTTGCCCGCGCCATTGGGACCGAGCAGGCCGACCACCTCGCCCTTGCCCACGGTCAGCGACACGTCGGTGAGGACGGCGCGCTTGTCATAGCTTTTGGCGATGGAGATCACCGACAGGCCGTCGCTCACTTCCTGCGGCACGGGATGGGCTTGCGGAGCCTTGCTCTCCATGATCGTCACATCGTCCATTCGTCTGTCCTTGCGGCCGCTTTCGTTAATCGAGGGTTTAGGTCGGTCCGAAATGCGGCAATTGGCAAGCTTTGTGCATGGCGGGATCGCCGGGGCAAGGGAAAAATCATCACCCGCCCGTGACATGGGATGGAAATGGCGCTTTTCCAGTCCCGCCCGCCAGATCGACGGTCCGTTCGATGCCGATGGCCCGCAGGAAAGCGGCGTCATGGCTGACCACCAGCAGCGCGCCGTCGTAACTGTCGAGGCCCGCTTCGACCGCCTCCATCGCTTCCAGGTCGAGATGGTTGGTCGGTTCATCGAGGATCAGCAGGGATGGGGGCGACGCTCCGCCCAGCACACAGGCAAGGCCCGCCCGCACCATCTGGCCGCCGCTCAGGGTCGCGGCCTGCTGATCTGCGGCGGCGGCGCGGAAGCGGAAATGGGCCAGAGCGGCGCGGCAGTCCTGACGGCCGGTGCCGGGATGAAGGCGCAGGAAATTCTCCGCGATGGTCCGGGCGGGGTCGAGCAGCGTGACCTGCTGGTCAAGAAGGGCGAAGGGGGTATGCAGTCTGACCTCCCCGCTCCAGGGCTGTAGATGGCCGGTGATGGCGGCGAGCAGGGTGGATTTGCCCGCGCCATTGGGACCGGCCAGCGCGATCCGTTCCGGCCCGACGATGGAAAAGCTGAGATTGGCGATGATGGGCCGATCCCGCTGGTAGCCCACCGTCAGCCCTTGCACGTCCAGCACGCGCCGCGATGAGGCGAGGCCGGTCGGCGCGGGGGCGATGGAGATGGCTTCGATCACTTCGACACGCGCTTTTGCCTGCCGCGCGGCCTGTTCCGCATCGGCGCGCAGACGGTCGGCGAGCCGGACGCCGCCGCCGCCGCTCTTTTCCGCGCGGTCGCGGCGCTGGCCCAGAAGGATGCGGGGCATGTCGCCGCGCGCGCCCTTGCGGCTGCCTGCGGCGTCGCGGCGCTGCTTGCGTTCGACTGCGATCCGCGTATCCCGGTTCACGACCTTGACGCGGTGCTCGGCGGTAGCGAAATCCTGCTGCGCGGCGGCGCGCTCGATGGTCTTGCGCGCCTGATAATGACTCCAGTTGCCGCCATAACGCGCGGCGTCGATACTCGTCAGTTCGACGATGGCGTCCATCTCTTCCAGCAGTTCGCGGTCATGGCTGACCACGATCGCGCCGCCGCGCCAGTCGCGCAGCAGGTCGATCACGGCGCGCCGTCCGTCGCGGTCGAGAGTGTTGGTCGGCTCGTCCAGCAACAGGAAATCGGGCTGGGCGAAGACGGCTGCGGCAAGGGCGAGGCGGGTGCGCTGGCCTCCCGAGAAGAAGGCGAGCGGCGTATCCGGCTCCGCGTCGAGCGCCAGACGGCCGAGCGTGGAGAGGATGCGGGATTCCAGCGTCCAGTCGGCCTGCTCCAGGTCTTCCATGCTGGCTTCGCCCGCTTCGGCCTTTCGCAGCAGCGCCATATCCTGCGCGACGCCAAACAGGTCGGCGACCGTTTCCCCCGATTGGGCGTGGACGATCTGGCGCAGTCCGCCCAGTGTGCCATTGACGACGATGTTTCCGCTGCGGGGCGTCAGCGTGCCGCCCAGCAGGTGCAGCAGCGTGCTCTTGCCCACGCCGTTGCGGCCGACGATGCCGGTGCGTTCCTGCTGGAATTGCAGGTCGAGGCCGGAAAGGACGGGCTGTCCGTCAGGTGTGGACCAGTCGAGATGGGAAACGGAAATGGATGGCATGGACAAGGACTTTCCTGGCGGCGGGGCTGGTTGGCTTTGCTGTCAGGCGGAAATCCATGATCGCGCGCTCCCTTGCGATGGCTCGCGCCAAAATAGGTAAACGGGAGCGGCGCTGCAAGGCGCGGATGAAGAGGGGAGGGGGAAGGCGCGCTCACCACCCGGATCAGTTCATCCAGTGCCGATTCGCGCATATCCAATCCCGTTCATTGCATAAACCATTGCCTTTGCGCGCCTTGCTGGCGATAGATGCGGAAAAGCGGCGGGGGGCGTCGTGGCGAGGGATGGCGAAGAGGGGAAGCCGGACATGGCGATGACATCGGGCGCGGAGACTGCCGCTTCGCGAGGGGGACCGGGCACGGCGGCGGCGGGGCTGGCCGGATTCGTCTTCGCGCTGTTCTTCGTATTCGGCGGCATCACCAGCCTCAACGACGTGCTGATCCCCAAGCTCAAGGATCTCTTCACCCTCACCAACGCGCAGGTGCTGCTGGTCCAGTCGGCCTTTTTCGCGGCCTATTTCCTGATTTCCATTCCCGCATCCGCGCTGGTGCATCGTTTCGGCTACATGCGGACGGCGGTGATCGGGCTGCTGTTCATGACGGCGGGATGCCTGCTGTTCATCCCGGCCGCGGGGTCGGGCCTGTTCGGCGCCTTCCTGTTCGCGCTGTTCGTGCTGGCGAGCGGGATCACCATCGTCCAGGTGGTCGCCAATCCGCTGATCTCCATGCTGGGCAAGCCCGAAACCGCCTCCAGCCGCCTGACCTTCGCCCAGGCGTTCAATTCGCTGGGCACCACCGTCTTTCCCTATGTGGGATCGATAGTGATCCTGGGCAGCATCGCGACGATCGATCCGTCCACCCTCTCGGGCGAGGCGCTGACCGCCTTTCGCGCGCAGGAGGCGCGGGTGGTCGTCCATACCTATATCGGCTTGGCGATCGCGCTGGTCATCGTCGCGCTGGCGGTGTGGTTCCAGCGCACGAAGCTTCAGGAAACGCGCGCGGCGAAGATGAACGTCGCCGCCGCCTTCGGCCTGCTGTCGCGGCCGCGCTTCGCCTTCGGGACGCTGGGCATCTTCCTCTATGTCGGCGCGGAAGTGACGATCGGCAGCCTGATGGTGCTCTATCTGGTGCAGTCCAGCACGCTGGGCCTTGATCAGGAAAGCGCGGGCAAGCTGGTCGCCTATTATTGGGGCGGCGCGATGGTGGGCCGCTTCATCGGGTCGGCCGTGCTGCGTTTCTTCCCGCCGGGACGGGTGCTGGCCTGCGTCGCGACGGGTGCGGTGCTGCTGCTGGGCGTGTCGGCGGCGACCACCGGAACGGTGTCGGGCTGGGCGCTGATCGCCGTCGGCCTCATGAACGCGATCATGTTCCCGACCATCTTCAGCCTCGCCTGCGAAGGATTGGGCCATCGCGCGGCGGATGGATCGGGCGTCATCTGCATGGCGATCGTGGGCGGCGCGGTCCTGCCGCCCATCGCGGGATGGGTGTCGGACGTGACGACGCTGCGCACGGCGCTGATCGTCCCGGCCATCGCCTATGGCCTGATCCTCCTCTTCGGGCTGTTCGCCGCCCGCCCGGTCGCGCCCATCGAGGAGCCGGAAGCGGCGCATTGACCAAAGGGCCATGCAGGCCGCGTCCCGTTCCGACTCCATTCCA
>Ga0182749_1001357_pt1 | contig 19446 bp, 10 predicted proteins | sample eDN3rd37CKraftMG_FD_128875 | JGI IMG/M metagenome (GOLD analysis project Ga0182749, IMG submission 128875) | Enriched Miracle-Growth compost microbial communities from Emeryville, California, USA - eDNA 3rd pass 37_C Kraft MG (version 2) (version 2) ...
GCGCGCGATCTCGTCGATGACGCCGATGATGTCGGAGATCCTGCGCGAGGACTCCTCGATCCGCGCCATGGCGCTCACGGTCTCCGCCACCACTTGGCCGCCGCGGCCGGCAACGTCGCGCGTGGCCAGGGCGAATGTCTTGGCCTCGGCGGCGTTCTCGGCATTCTTCTTCACCGTGGCTGCGATCTGCTCCATGGAGGCGGAGGTCTGCTCCAGGCTCGCGGCCTGCTCCTCGGTGCGCTGCGACAGGTCGACGCTGCTGGTGGAAATCTCCGAGGAGGCATTGGAGACCTCGCGCGCCGCGAGCCTGATCTGGGCGATCACGCCGGCCATGGTGTCGAGCAATCCGTTGATCCCGCCGCACAGCACGGCGACGTCGCCGGTCTTGCCTTCCATCGCGATGCGCTGCGTCAGGTCGTTGCCCTTTGCCGCCTCGATCACCCGCTGCTGCTCGCGCACCACCTTCTCCAGCGCCATGCTCTCGATCTGCGCAGTGATGTCGGTCGCGAACTTGACGACCTTGAATGGCCGCCCGTTCATGTCGAGGATCGGATTGTAGGTCGCCTGCAGCCACACCTCGCGCCCGCCCTTGGCGATCCGCTTGTATTGACCGCTGTCGTACTGGCCCTGCCCTAGCCTGTCCCAGAACGCCCGATAGTCCGCGCTGCGGGCGTAGTCCGGCTCGACGAACAGGGAGTGATGCTTGCCTTTGATCTCGTCGAGGGCATAGCCCATCGTTCTCGTGAAGTTCTCGTTGATGCTCTCGATCCGGCCGTCGAGCGTGAACTCCGCGATGGCCTGGGCGCGGTTCAGCGCGGCCAGCATGCCCTCGTTGGTGCGGTGCGCCGTGACGTTCTGCCATTCCAGGATGTTGCCGACGTAATTGCCCTTCCGGTCGAACGAGCCGTTGACGAGCAGCGAAATCTTCAGGGCGCCGACGGTGATCTCGGTACGGTACGGCAGCTTCGAGGGGTCGGAGAGCAGCTTGCGTTGGTGCTCGGGCCTCTTGTGGAAGGAGTCGATGCAGGTGCCGACGATCTTCTCCGGGTCGAAGCCCGGCCACAGGCTGCGGAAGGCATCGGCATGCTCGCGCAGCAGCGTCATGGTCGGCGGATTGACATAGGTGACGATGAAGTCGCGGTCGACCATCATGATCGCCGCCGAGACCTTGTCCGCGATCTCCGCCTTGAGGGCATCGATCCCCTCCGCCCTCGCCGGCGCCAAACCCTTCAGGATGCCCATGAGACCGTCTCCACGTCGTGGCGCGCGACTCGCGCAGCCATAATTCTAGGTTAAACAGAATATCAAATACACGTAAAAGTAGCATTAAGCGCCGCAGCAGCCCTGCGGCCGCGGCTTGGGCCCCGCCGTCGGATGAAGGCTAAGGACGGGCGACCCGGCCGCCGGTCATGGGGCGGGGCGCGCCGGTGGTGGTCGGAAACGTGATCGGCAGGGCGTTGAGCGTGCGCGCGGCGAGATAGCCGAACGCCTGCGCCTCCAGGGCGTCTCTCGACCAGCCGACCGAGTCCGCGGTCTCGACCCGGGCCGGCGCCAGCCGCTTCTCCAGCATGGCCATCAACGCCCGGTTGCGGGCGCCGCCGCCGGAGACGATCCAGCGCCGCGGCGGCCGCGGCAAGTGGTCCATGGCCAGCGCCACCGTCGCAGCGGTGAAGGCCGCGAGGGTCGCGGCGCCGTCCTCCACGGACCAGTTCGGCAAGTTGCGATCGAGCGCGGCGAAGTCGTTGCGGTCGAGCGACTTGGGCGGCGGACGGTCGAAGAACGGATCGCGCAGCGCGCGCGCCAGGAACGCCTCGTCGATCTTGCCGGCCGCGGCCGCCGCGCCGTCGCTGTCGAACGGCTGGCCCGCATGCGCGCGCATGAAATCGTCGATCAGCGCATTGCCCGGCCCGGTGTCGCAGGCGACTGGCGGCGCATCGCCGTCGCAATAGGTGAGATTGGCGACGCCGCCGACGTTGAGCACCGCGACCGGCCGCTCGCCGCCCAGCATCTCGACCAGAGCGCGGTGAAAGACCGGCACCAGCGGCGCGCCCTGCCCGCCCGCCGCCACGTCTGCGGCGCGGAAATCATAGGCCACGGTGACGCCGATGCGCTTCGCCAGCGCGGCGCCGTCGCCGATCTGCACCGTCAGCTTGCGCTCGGGCCGGTGCAGCACCGTCTGGCCGTGAAAGCCGATCACCGCGACGTCGGATTTCTGAATGCCCTCCTCGGCGAAGAAATTCTCCACCGCCTCGGCATGCGCGTCGGTGACCATGGTCTCGGCGGCGGCGAGCACGCCCGGCCGCGCGGCGCGGTCGGTGAGCGTCGTCGCCTCGGCCACGGCCTGGCGCAGCAGATCGCGTTCGCCGTCGCTGTAGGGCCGATAATGCGTGGGCCCGAGGCCCGCCACGCGCTCGCCATCGGTGTCGACGAGGGCGACATCCACCCCGTCCATCGATGTTCCGCTCATCAGTCCGATCGCTCGCACGAAGCCTCATTCCCTGCCGTGTTGAATCCGTCGCCGGACCTGATACACCACCCGGCGAGACCAGGCCAATGCAACCGTTCAGATCAGACTTTCTCCGCGTCCTGTCGGAGCGCGGCTTCATCCATCAGGTGTCGGAGCCGGAAGCGCTCGACGCGCTCGCGGCAGCGTCGCGGATTACCGCCTACATCGGTTTCGATTGCACGGCGCCGTCGTTGCACGTCGGCTCCCTGCTGCCGATCATGATGCTCCACTGGCTGCAGCAGACCGGCCACCGCCCGATCGCGTTGATGGGCGGCGGAACCACGCGCGTCGGCGATCCGTCCGGCAAGGACGAGAGCCGCCGCATCCTCACCGACGAGATCATCAACGAGAACCTCGCCGGAATTCGCTCGATCTTCTCCAAGTTCCTGCAGTTCGGCGACGGTCCCGGCGATGCCGTAATGGCGAACAACGCCGACTGGCTCAACGAGCTCAACTATATCGATTTCCTGCGTGACGTCGGCCGCCATTTCTCGGTCAACCGCATGCTGTCGTTCGACAGCGTCAAAATGCGGCTCGACCGCCAGCAGGAGCTGTCGTTCCTCGAATTCAATTACATGATCCTGCAAGCCTACGACTTCGTCGAGCTCCACAAGCGCACCGGATGCGTGCTGCAAATGGGAGGCTCGGACCAGTGGGGCAACATCGTCAACGGCATCGAGCTCGGTCGGCGCATGCACGGCGCGCAGTTGTTCGCGCTCACCTCGCCGCTCATCACCACCGCCTCGGGCGCCAAGATGGGCAAGACCGCGGCCGGCGCGGTATGGCTCAACGCCGACATGGTGTCGCCCTACGATTACTGGCAATACTGGCGCAACACGGAGGACGGCGACGTCGAACGCTTCCTCAAGCTGTTCACCGTGCTGCCGCTCCCGGAGATCGCCAAGCTCGCCGCGTTGCGCGGCCAGGAGATCAACGAGGCGAAAAAGACGCTGGCCACCGAGGCCACCGCCCTGGTCCACGGCCGCGCCGCGGCGCTCGCGGCGGAGGAGACCGCGCGCAAGACATTCGAGGAAGGCGCGCTGGCCGAGACCCTTCCGACCATCGAGTTCCCGCGCGAAAGCCTCGACCAAGGCTACGGCGTGCTCGCCGCCGCCGTGAAGGCGGGGCTCGCGTCATCGACCGGCGAAGCGCGCCGCCACATCCAGGGCGGCGGCCTGAAGGTCAACGACGTCGCCGTCGCCGACGAGAAGCTGCGGCTGACCGGCAAGGACCTGACGCCTGCGGGCGTTATCAAGCTGTCGCTCGGCCGCAAGCGCCACGTGCTGATACGGCCGGTATGACCGCCGCTATTGCCGCATGTCGAGCGGCGCGAAGGCGTCCGGGCCGCCGGGAAACTCGAAGAACTTCCTGAACAGGCCCGGCGCCACCGCGGAGATCGGATTGACCCGCAGGATGGAATGGCCCGGCTGGCCGCTCACCTCGTAGGTGATGCCGAGAAGTCCTTCCTTGTCGCCGCCGAGGAACAGGCCGACGATGGGGATCTGGCCGAAAGCGTTGTTGAGGCCATAGAGCGGCACGAACGTGCCGCGCATGCGCACATCGTTGGCCGCGTAATCGATGGTGCCCTCGATGGTGGCGCCGACCACCGGCCCGCTCACCACCCCGTCGGTCACCATCAGCTTGCCCGGCCTGCGGCTGAACTCGACACGCATGCGCGTGAACGCGACGCCGTCGGGCAGCGCGCCGGGCGCGCCGCCGGCCACGATGCGGTCCAGCGCCGCCTCGCCGCGGATGGTGAAATTGCGCACGTTGAGGACGCCATCCTGGGGCGCTCCGCCCGAAGTCGGCGCATCCATCGCCATCCACATCTGGCCGCCGATCATCCGCGGATAGGTGTCGGTGAAGCGGAACAGCGCGCCGGCATCCTTGGTCTCGATATAGAGCAGCGGCCGATGGACGGCGCCGGCGGCGCTGCGCAGGTCGCCGCTGAACGGGGTATCGACTCCGATCTTGCTGGACAGGCTGAAGGCGCGGAGGGCGCCGTTGCGCCGGGTGAATTTCAATTCGACGGCGCGCAGCGCCTCGCCGTTGAATCCGGCCACCGCGCCGAGCCGCGCATCGACGTCGAGATCGGCGATGCCGCGCCCCTTGGCATCGCGGATCGGCCCGGCCATCGAGGCCTTGATGAAGCCGCGGCCGTCCACCACGTCGCCGCGGACCACGACCTTCAATAGGCCGTCAGGCATGCGGTCGGCCCTGATCGAGGCCTTGTCGCCGTCGGAGAGCGCGAAGGTCGGCAGGTTGGCGGACATGACGTCGCCGTTGGTGTCGATCTCGAGCGTGCCCTTGACCGAGGTGCCCGAGCCCTCGACCACGATGTCCTCCAAGCGGGTGGATTTCGGCTTGCCGATGTAGGTGAAGGCGGCGTGCACCGGCTTGCCCGCGGGCTTGACGAAGCCGGGCATCAGGTTGTCGACCCTTGCCTGCGTCAGGTCGGCATCGACCGAAAACCGGCTTTCCTGGTCGGCGGCGGAGGCGACCTTGCCGGCCAGCTTCACCGGAATGGGGCCGGACACCGCGCCATTGAGATCGAAGCCGAGGCGGTTGCGCGCCGCATCGTCCAGCGTGGCCTGGAGGTGGAGCTGCGGGTCGGGATCGTCGCGCAGCTTGCGATACTCGACGCTCGCCGGCATGCCGCCGATGCGCACGTCCCCCTTGACCTGATAGCCCTGATTGTTGGCGACGATATGCAGCGATTGCGCTTCGAGCTTCTGCGCCATCACGAACTTGTCCACCGCGAAGCTCGTAAGGTCGGTGGTGATGGAATAGTCGGTCGAGCCGGGCGGGGCGTTGGGGTCGATGACGAAGGACAGCGCGACCTGCGCCGTCAGCGTGCCGCGGCTCGTCGCCGGATCCATCGGCGTGCCCGAAAAGTCGCGCAGCCGGTCGGAGGCGAGCAGTTCGGCAGCGGCCGGCACCGGTCCATCGACGCGCATGCGCACGCGCGCCGGCGGCGTCTTCTCATAGGTGTCGGGCACCTCGAACAGGCCATCCGTCAAGGTCAGCTTGCGCCCCGACGGCAGATCGACGGTGCCGCGCCCGAGCGCGATCGTCGCGGTTCGTCCCGAGATGCGCACCACGAGGTCGGCGTCGCGGATCGCCGGCAATCCTGCGATCGGGGTCACCACGGCATCCGAGCCGACGATCTCGACTGAAAGCCCGTCGTCGGGCATCGGCGGTCCGCCAGGTTGCATGGCGTTGACCGGAGCGTTGGTGGCGATCTCGGCGCGGTCGAGAGACCCCGCCTGGAAGTGGTCGATGACCCACTGACGCACGCCGGGATTGATCATCGTCGGCCAAAGCTGCTTGAACGCGGAAACCGGCATCTTCTGTGCGGCGAGGCCGATGGCGAGCCGCGGCACGGGGCCGGAGAAGTCGAGATGGCCGGATGCCGCGAACCCGATGCCGCTGCCGCCGACGTCGCCCTGGTCGATGACGAGCTGCTGCTGCGCCGGATCGAAACGCCCGCGGAACGCAATGCGGTTGAAGGTGATGGTGTCGCCGTCGGAGCCTTCGAGCGGCGGTATGACGATCGAGCCGCCGGACACGACGAACGGCCAAGGCCCGCCCGCCTCCCGCGGCGCTTCGGCCCGCGCCGCCAGGGTGAAGCGGTTGCCGCCCGACACGATCTGAAGGGGGATCGACAACTGGCGGTGCGCCGCGTCCCAGTCGAACGAGAATTCCGCGCGCTCGATCCCGAGCTTGTCGTCGTCCTCGCCGCCGAGGCGGATGGCCCCCGGCCCGACCGCGATCCGTCCGCTGGCGGTGAGCGGCATTCCGTCCGGCGCGATCTCGGCCCGCACCGCGGCGGAAACCGGAACGTCGGCGTCGAGCTGCCCGTCACCCAGACGCATCGCGAGCAGCACGTCGCGCAGCGCGATCTGGCGCGCCTCGATACTCACCGCGCGGCGGCCATGTCCGATGCCGCGCACGCCGGCCATCAGCAGCCACGGCTTTTCCTTCTGCTCCGAGCCGATGCTGAACACCACCTCGCCGGGATGCGGGCGGGTGATGCTCAAAGTGATATTCTCGAAGATCGAGCGCTGGCCGTTGCGCTGATCGTCGACCACCACGCGGCCGTTCTTGAGCCCGATCTCGTTGAGGTCGTAGCCGTCGAGACCGAGCGCGCTTAGGCTGTCGATCCAGGCGAGGAAGGCGGAGAAGTTCTTGGGAGCGTCGCGCAGGAAGCCCTTGGCCGGCGTGGCGATCACTTCCGTCACCGCCGTCGGCGTCGCCGGCACGACCTTCGCGTCCGCGGCCACCGGCGCGCTGTCGGCGGACAGCAGCGAGAACTGGCCGTTGGGGCTGATGCGGATGGAGACCTCGGCGCCCACCAGGTTCAGGCTCTCGGCGCGCGGTCGCCCGGTCAGCAGGCTCGCGCCGGAGAGTCCGACCTCGGCGCGCGGCGAACTGGCGACGACCTTGCCGTCGGCGTCACGGACCACGATGTCGCGCAGCCGCATGGCGGTGCGGCCGTGCTCGTCGCGCTCGAGGACGGTGCCGCCGACCTCGACCCTGTGGCTGGCGCCGAAATTCTGCTCGATCGCGGCGGTGATCCACGGCGTCGCGATGTCAAGCGCGATAGGCCCGGACGACAGCCGCCACCACAGCGCGCCGAAGCCGATGCCCAGCACGAGGACCATGGCGCCGAGCACGATGCCGGCCCAGCGCAGACAGGGCCGTGCCAAGGACAGCCGCTGGCGCAGGTGGTGGCGACGCGCGAACTCGCTGTGACGGAGCCGGTTGAGCGGCCGCAGCAGCCGGACCGGCCATCCGAATGAATAGCGCCGGCGCGGCGGCGCCTCGGGCGTCTGTCCGCGGCGATGCTCGTCCAGGCTGGCCTCAAGGCCCCGCAAGGCATCAAGCTTGGAGCTGATGTCGTTGACCGTCATGCTCCCGTCGGTCGTTCCCTCTGCGCCAACCCGTTCCTCGTGCCGGATCCGCGGCGCCGACCCCGCCGGCGCAGCAGCCGGCCATAGCGATGTCCCACCCTCATGCCCGGCTTGAGCACGCGGCCCCACCGCATCACAATGACCGTGCGAAAGCGACGAAAGGAAGGCATGTGGCGGCAAAACTGATGCCCGGCGCCAAAGCGCCGAACTTCAAGCTCACTCTCGACGATGGCAGCACCGTGTCGCTGGCCGACTTCAAAGGCAAGGCGCTGGTGATCTATTTCTTCCCGCGCGCCGACACCCCCGGCTGCACCACGGAGGCGATGGATTTCTCCAGGCTCAAGGCGGCCTTCACCAGGGCCAACGCGGTGGTGCTCGGGGTCTCGGCCGATCCGGTCGAGGCCCAGGAGAAGTTCAAGAAAAAGCACGGCCTCAAGGTACCGCTGGGCGCGGACACGACGCGCAAGATGATCGAGGATTACGGCGCGTGGGGCGAACGCTCGCTGTACGGGCGCAAGTTCATGGGCATCGTGCGCTCCACGGTGCTGATCGGGCCCGACGGCAAGGTCGCGCAGGTGTGGCCCAGCGTGAAGGTGAAGGGCCACGCCGAGGCGGTGCTGGACGCCGTCAAGTCCCTCTAAAGTTTATCTAAAATTAACCACGCCTGCCTCTAATCGGCCCCCGTCGGCCCGGGTCGCGCCGACGCGGGAGCGTTGATGTCTTACGGGTACACCACTCAGGCGCAGCGGCGGCCGGCGCCGGCCGCCCATCCCGCCCCCCGCCCGGCCAAGCCGAATCGGCCCGGAGTCCAGAGACTCCACGCTCACGACTACGCATTCGTGCACGGTCGCCGGCAGATTCGAATTGGTCCCGTCGCGTTCTGGATCTGCGTCGGCACGCTGGTCATCATGGCCGGCTGGACGCTGATGACCGCGACCTATTTCACGTTCAAGGACGACGTGCTGGCCCGCGTGCTGGCGCACCAGGCCGCCATGCAGTACGCCTACGAGGACCGCCTCGCGGACATGCGCGCTCAGGTGGACCGCGTCACCAGCCGGCAGCTCCTCGACCAGGAGCAATTCGAGCAGAAGCTCGACCAGATCGCCAAGCGCCAGGCGCTGCTGGAGCAGCGCACCCGGGCCATCGCGAGCCTCGCCGATCCGACCGTCACCGGCTCCATCAAGGCGTCGGCCCGCGACGCCGCCGGCAAGCCGGCGCCGCTCGGCGACGACGCGGCGCCGCGGCGCGGCGCGCAGCTCAACCTGCGCGGCCTGACGAACTTCGTCGCCCGCATCGCCGGCCGCAAGCCCGCCGAGGGCGGGCTGAACGCGACGCTGGCGCAGCTCGACGAATCGCTGGAGCGCGTGGAGAAGCGCCAGTCGATCGCGCTCGCCAATGTCGAGGAGGACGCCAGCGCCAAGGCGCGGCGCATCCACGGCGTGCTTGCCGAGCTCGGCCTCGCGCCGGGCAAGGCGCTGCCCGAGGGCGTCGGCGGGCCGTTCGTCCCGGTGAAGGGACCGGACACGTTCGAGCGCCAGATGCACCGCATCAGCCTAATCCGCGCCAGCGTCGACAGGCTCAACCGCAGGCTCGTCACGGTGCCGATCCGCCAGCCGCTGCCGGAGCTCGAGGAGAGCTCGGGCTTCGGCGTGCGCACCGACCCGTTCTTCCGCCGTCCGGCCATGCACACCGGCCTCGACTTCCGCGGCGAGATCGGCGATGCGGTGCGCGCCACCGCGGCCGGCACCGTCACGACCGCGGGCTGGAACGGCGGCTACGGCAAGATGGTGGAGATCGAGCACGGCAACGGGCTCGCCACCCGCTACGGCCACCTCTCCGAGATCGACGTGCGCGAAGGCCAGAGCATCAAGGTCGGACAGATCATCGGCCGCATCGGCTCGACCGGCCGCTCCACCGGCCCTCACCTGCACTACGAGACGCGGGTGGACGGCGACGCCGTCGATCCAACCAAGTTCCTGCGCGCGGGCAGCAAGCTCGGACTGGCGCAGGTGCCGTAGCTAATCCACCCGCGCGCCGGACACCTTTACCACCTTCGCCCACTTCTCGGTCTCGGCGGCGTTGACCTTGCCGAAATCCTCCGCCGAGCCGGGCATGGGGATGCCGCCGAGCTCCGCGAGCTTGGCCTGCATCGCCGCGTCGGCAAAGGCGAGGTTGACCTCCCTGTTCAGCGTGTCGATAGCGGCCTTGGGCGTCCCCTTCGGCGCGCCGAGGCCGAACCACGCGCTCGCCTCGTAGCCCGGCACGGTGTCGGCCACGGTCGGCACGTCGGGCAGCGCCTGCGAGCGCACGGCGGTGGTCACCGCCAGCGCGCGCAGCTTGCCGGCGCGGATGTGCTCGATCGACGACGGCATGTTGTCGAACATCACCTGCACCTGCCCGCCGATGAGGTCGGTGAGCGCCGGCGCCGAGCCGCGATACGGCACGTGCAGCATGTTCACGCCCGTCATCATCTTGAACAGCTCGCCGGAGAGATGGATCGAGGTGCCGTTGCCCGACGACGCCATGTTGATCTTGCCGGGGTTGGCCTTGGCATAGGCGATGAACTCGGCCACGGTCCTCGCCGGCACGTTGGGATTGACCTCCATCACGTTCGGCACGCGGATGAAGCCCGCCACCGGCGCGATGTCGCGCAGGAAGTCGAACTTGAGATTGCGGTAGAGCGTGGCGTTGATGGCGTTGGCGGGATTGACGAGCAGCAGCGTGTAGCCGTCGGGCGCGGCGCTGGCCACCGCCTCGGTGCCGAGGTTGTTGCCGGCGCCGGGCCGGTTCTCCACAACGAACTGCTGGTGCAGCCGATCGGAGAGCCACTGGCCGAAGATGCGGGCGAGGATGTCGGTGGAGCCGCCGGCGGGATAGCCGACGATGATGTGGACGGGCCGGATCGGGTAGTCGTCGGCGCGGGCCGGCAGCGCGACCAGGGCAACGAACGCGGCACAGAGCGCCGCCGCGGCGGCACGAGGCAACGGCATCATGGCTTCCTCCCGCAAGGGCCTGCGCCGCGGCGCGGCCCGTTATGCGGAAAGTGTCGGCGCTGCCGGGCGGCCCGTCAACGCGGAGAACGCCGGAGGCCTGATCAAATTACTCCACGTCCTCGACCTCGGCCGGCGCGCCGCCGAAGGCGCGCTGCGCCAGCGTGGCCTCCATGAACGGGTCGAGATCGCCGTCGAGCACCGCGGCGGTGTTGGAGGTCTGCACGCCGGTGCGCAGGTCCTTGACCATCTGGTAGGGCTGCAGGACGTAGGAGCGGATCTGGTGGCCCCAGCCGATGTCGGTCTTGGCGGCCTGGTCGGCGGCGGCCTGGTCCTCGCGCCGCTTCAACTCGCGCTCGTAAAGCCGGGCGCGCAGCATGTCCCAGGCCATGGCGCGGTTCCGGTGCTGGGAACGGTCCTGCTGGCAGACCACGGCGATGCCGGTCGGGATGTGGGTGAGCCGCACCGCGGATTCGGTCTTGTTGACGTGCTGGCCGCCGGCGCCGCCTGAGCGCATGGTGTCGACGCGCACGTCCGACTCCTTGATGTCCACCACGATGCGGTCGTCCACCACCGGATAGACCGTGACGCCGGCGAACGACGTGTGCCGGCGCGCGTTGGCGTCGAACGGCGAGATGCGCACGAGCCGGTGCACGCCGCTCTCGGTCTTGAGCCAGCCGTAGGCGTTATGGCCCTTGATCTGCACGGTCGCCGACTTGATGCCGGCCTCCTCGCCGGGGGACTCTTCGAGGAACTCGACCTTGAAGCCGTGCTGCTCGGCCCAGCGCGTATACATGCGCAGCAGCATGGCGGCCCAGTCCTGACTCTCGGTGCCGCCGGAGCCGGCGTGGACCTCGAGATAGGTGTCGTTGGCGTCGGCCTCGCCGGACAGCAGCGCCTCGACCTCGCGGCGGCCGACCTCCGCCTGCAAGGCGCGCAGCGCCGCCTCGGCCTCGGCGACGACGGAGGGGTCGTTCTCGCTCTCGCCGAGCTCGATCAGGCCGACGTTGTCGTCGAGCTCGCGCTCGATCTTCTCCAGCGCGGCGAGGCTGTCCTCGAGCGAGGTGCGCTCCTGCATCAGGCGCTGGGCCTTCTGCGGATCGTTCCAGATGGTGGAGTCTTCCGCGAGCTTGTTCAGCTCGCCGAGCCGTTCGCGCGCTTTCGGGACGTCAAAGATGCCTCCTCAGCAGTCCGACGGACCGCTTGATGTCTTCGACGAGCTTTTCGGTTTCTGCGCGCATGGCCGGTTCGGATTCGGTGTGCCGTGGATGTAGCGAGTGCGGGCGCGCCGCGCAACCCGCCGCGCGTGGGACTGCGTTTGCGAGGCGGCTAATACAGCCCGTTGCCGGAGCGCACGGCGCGGTCCACGTCGGGCGTGATCGGGGCCGGCGCGTTGTCGGACGCGCTGCTGACCACGCCGATGATGGAGTTGCTGTCGGGCGGCGCGGTGCCGGGCTTGAAGCCCTCGAGGATCGCCGGATCGCCGGGGCCGGCGCGCAGGCCGGTCTTCGGGTTGATGCGGATGAGCTTGATGCCCGGCGGCACGCGGAACGGCACCGCCGGCTTGTCGGCGAGCGCGGAGATGAGGAAGTCGCGCACCACCGGCGCCGCGGTGTTGCCGCCGCTCGCCCCGCGCGCGATGTGGCGCGGCTTGTCGTAGCCGATATAGACGCCGGCGGTGATCTCCGGCGTGAAGCCGATGAACCACACGTCGCGCTCGTCGTTGGTGGTGCCGGTCTTGCCCGCCACAGGCTTGCCGACCGCCTTGACCGCGGTGCCGGTGCCCCGCTGCACCACGCCCTCCAGCATCGAGGTGATCTGGTAGGCGGTCATCGGGTCGAGCACCTGCTCGCGGTGATCGACCAGCGTCGGCTCCGGCTGGTTCTGCCAGCTTTCGGCGTCGCAGCCGCGGCATTCGCGCTGGTCGTGCTTGTAGATGGTGTGGCCGTAGCGGTCCTGGATGCGGTCGATGAAGGTCGGCACCACGCGCCTGCCGCCGTTGGCGAACATCGAGTAGGCGGTGGTCATGCGCATGACCGTGGTCTCGCCGGCGCCGAGCGCGTAGGAGAGATAGTTCGGCAGGTTGTCGTAGACGCCGAAGCGCCGCGCGTATTCGGTGATGAGCGGCATGCCGATGTCCTGGGCGAGCCGCACCGTCATCACGTTGCGCGAGTGCTCGATGCCGAAGCGCAGGGTCTGCGGGCCGAAGAACTTGCCGGATTCATAGTTCTCCGGCTTCCACGGCGGCAGGCCGGGCCCCTGGTCGATCTCGATGGGCGCGTCGATCACCACGGTCGAGGGCGTGTAGCCGTTGTCGAGCGCGGCGGAATAGACGATCGGCTTGAACGACGAGCCGGGCTGGCGCATGGCCTGGGTGGCGCGGTCGAACTGGCTCTGGTCGAACGAGAAGCCGCCGACCACCGCGAGGATGCGGCCGGTGTTGGGATCCATCACCATCATGGCGCCGGAGATTTCCGGCACCTGGCGCAGCCGGTACTGCGTCGAATCCTTGGCGAGCGGCTCGACATAGACGACGTCGCCCGGATGGAGCACCTGGCTCACTTTCGTGATGCCCCCCTTCGGGGCGCCGCCGCTCGCCGGCTTCGCCCATTTGACGCCTTCGAGCGGCACGTTGCCGATCTCGCGGTCCCGCACCACCGCCCCGCCCGGCTCGCGGCCCGGCTGGAACCCGATGCGCGCCGCCTGGTCGTTGACGTCGAGCACCACGGCGAGCCGCCACGGCGCGACGTCGGCGAGCGCGCGCACGTCGGCGAGCTTCACGCCCCAATCGCCGCCGATGTCGATCTTCGTCACCGGGCCGCGGTAGCCCTGGCGCTCGTCGAACTCCACGAGGTGATCGACCAGCGCCTTGTGCGCCATGGCCTGGATCTTGGGATCGAGCGTGGTGCGCACCGAGAGGCCGCCCTCGTAGAGCGCCTTCTCGCCGTATTTCTCGAGCACGAAGCGGCGCACCTCCTCGGCGAAATACTCGCCGGCGTAGATGTGGGCGCCGCGGGTGCGCTGGGTGATGGCGATGGGCGCCTTGCGCGCCGTCTCGGCCTCGGCGGCGGTGATGTAGCCGTCCTCCAGCATGCGGTCGACGACGTAGTTGCGGCGCTCCACGGCGCGCTCGCGGTTGCGGAACGGGTTGAGCTCGCTCGGCGCCTTGGGCAGCGCGGCGAGATAGGCGGCCTCCGCGACCGTCAGCTCGTTCACCGACTTGTCGAAATAGAGCAGCGAGGCGGCGGCGACGCCGTAGGCGCCGAAGCCGAGGTAGATTTCGTTGAGGTAGAGCTCGAGGATCTTGTCCTTCGAGTAGGTGCGCTCGATCTTGAGCGCCAGCAGCGCCTCCTTGATCTTGCGCTCGAACGACACCTCGTTGGTGAGCAGGAAGTTCTTGGCGACCTGCTGGGTGATGGTGGAGGCGCCCTGGGGCCGCCGGCCGGAGCCGAAGTTCTCGGCGTAGAGGATGCCGGCGCGGACGATGCCCATCACGTCGATGCCGGGATGGTCGTAGAAGTTCTTGTCCTCGGCGGCGATGAAGGCGTTGGTGACGCGCTTGGGGATGGCCTGGATCGGCAGGTAAAGCCGGCGCTGGTTGGCGTATTCGGCGAGCAGCGAGCCGTCCGCCGCGTGCACGCGGGTCATCACCGGCGGCTCGTAGTTCTCGAGCTGCGAATAGTCCGGCAGGTCGCGGGGGAAATGCCAGAGGAGGCCCGCGGCCGCGCCGCAGCCCACCAGGAATACGATGGTGCCCGCCGCGAACAGGAAGCCGAAGAATCGAAGGACCAGTTTCATGAAGCGTCCCGGATGTGGCGGCTTCCTCGGCCGGTTTTATGGTCAAACTTGGGCCGGGCCGGTGGGTTCGGTGTCATCGCCGCAGGTCTCCGCCGGGTGCGCCGGCCATGCGCGTCGCGAAATAGGCGTCGATGGCCGCGACCATGGCGTCGCCGGTGTGCTGGCGCCATGCGTCCGAGGTCAATTGCCTGAGATCGGCGCGATTCGAAACATAGCCGAGCTCGACGAGAACCGACGGTACGTCCGGCGCCTTGAGCACCCGGAAGCCGGCGGACTTGAGCGGGTTCTTGTGGAGGTGGGCGGTGGTCTTCAGTTCCGCCACCAGGGCGCGGGAAAAGTGCATGGAGAAGGTCTTCGTCTCGCGCTGCGCGAGGTCGATCAGGATGTCGGCGATGTCGCTCGGCTCGGCCGACAGGTCGACGCCGGCGATGGCGTCGGCGCGGTTCTCGTCCTCGGCGAGCTTGGCGGCCTCGGCGTCGGAGGCGTGCTCGGACAGCGTGTAGACGGTGGCGCCCTGGGCGTCGCCCTCCTTGCGCGGCAGCGAGTCGCAATGGATGGAGATGAAAAGCTGCGCCTTGCGGGCGCGCGCGATCTTCACCCGGTCGGCGAGCGCGACGAAGGTGTCGTCGGTGCGCGTCATCACCACGCGGTATTTGCCGGTGCGCTCCAGCTTGTCGCGCAGCATCAGCGCGAACGCGAGCGTGATGTCCTTCTCCTGCTCGCCCGAGGGCGCGCGGGTGCCGGTGTCGATGCCGCCATGGCCGGGGTCGAGCACGACGATGGGGCGCGGGTCGCCCGGCGACGACGGCTCGCGGTCGACGCCGCGCGGCGCCGCGGTCTCGCGCGGCAGGCGGTTGTCGATGGCGCTGGCGCGCAGGAACGTGGCGCGGTCGACCGGCGCGAGATCGAGCACCAGCCGCGCCGGCTGGCCCTCGGCCGGATCGAGCACGAAGGCCTTCTGCACCCGCGCCGGGCCGGCGAGGTCGAGCACGATGCGCGAGCCGCCCTGCATGACGAGGCCGTAGCGGAACGCCTTGACGAGGCCGCGGCCGGTCTCCCCGGCTTTCGGCGGGAGCTGGAACGTGACCTGCGGCAGGTCGATCACCGCGCGGTAGGGGTCGGGCAGCGTGAACGCGCGCAGGTCCACCTTGCGGCTGAGATCGACCACGAACCGGGTCTGCTTCGCGTCGCCGCCGAGCCGGTAGGCGGTGGCGACCGGATACGGACCGTCGGCCGCGCGGACGGCCGGACACGCCGCGGCCGCCGCCAGAGCCGCAAGCCCCAGCGCCACGATCCTATGGGCCGCGCTCGACCCCATCCCGCCAGCTTCCCCCGAATGGATGCGTTCCGCTCTTACTCCATTAGGTGTCCATGGTTAACCCCGGATGAGGAAACCGCCCGGCCGAGCGCCGCAAACGGTAAAATGTGCTGGCGGCCCAGCGGGTTGGCCGCAGAAAGCGGCGGCGGAGCCAAGCCTTTGCTTGCCAATCCCCCGCCCGCGGTCCTATGTAAGAGGCTCTGACGGTTCCCGATTCCGGCCTTGCCACGTTCGGGCAGCCGGCACGCCAGAGCGATACGCGCTCCGATCCAGTCAAGCCGGCGATGGAGCCGGCGGCGGGGCCGCTCACCGAAGCCCCTGGCGTACCGCAGCCCCCTCCGAAGGATGACCGGGCGCGTCCGGGTTTCCCGTTCGCTCGGGACCGCCAGCAGACGAACCTTGAGGCAGCGCGCCTGCGTTGCCGCATAACCCGAGGCAGCGCCCGCGCTGCCGCCCGACCTGAAGGGCCCGACAGCCATGCCGCATTCCATCGCCAGCAACGCCGCCGCAGCCGCAAGGCCCGGCGACGATTACCGGTCGCGGCCCGGCCTTCGACACCAGGCCTTCTTCAGCGCCACGGTACCCGCGTTCAACCCCCATTCGGCGGCTCGCACCAGGAGCGACACCCCGCGGCAGACGCCGCGGCCTGTCGCCGGCGCGGTGCGGCCGTCCGCAAAGAGACGTTTCAATGGCCAACAAAATGCTGATCGACGCAGCCCACCCGGAAGAGACTCGGGTGGTCGTCCTGCGTGGCAATCGCGTCGAGGAATTCGACTTCGAGTCCGCTAACCGCCGCCAGCTTCGCGGCAACATCTATCTCGCCAAGGTCACCCGCGTCGAACCGTCGCTGCAGGCCGCGTTCGTCGATTACGGCGGCAACCGCCACGGCTTTCTCGCCTTCAGCGAAATCCATCCCGACTACTACCAGATCCCGGTCGCCGACCGGCAGGCGCTGATCGCCGAGGAGGAGCGCGCCCACCGCGCCGCCGAGGAGGAGCACGAGGACCGGTCCTCGCGCCGCGGCCGCCATCGCCGCCGCTCCGTCCGGCGCAACGGCGACCGGCTGCAGAGCCGGCCGGTCGAGGACGCGGACCCGACCGACGTGCCGCTCGCCGCGGTGCAGGCGGACGAGATCGCCACCGAGGAGTCGGACTCCGAGGCCGCGGCCGCCGAGGCCTTCGAGGCGCTCCCGGCCCAGGACCAGGCCGGCGAGACGAGCGAGGCCGGGCCCGGCGAGGACACGGCGCATGAGGACGAGCAAGCCCATGCGGCGGACGACGGCGAGGACCATGATCCCGAGACGCCGGCCGAGGACGTGAGCGTCGCGCCGGAGGCCGGCGACTATTCCGCTCCGGCCACGGACGAAGCCCGCGATACGGAGCATGACGCGGACCACGAGGAAGAAGAGGACGAGGACAGCGACACCGGCGACGAGGCGGCGCCGGAAGCGGACGTCGAGACCGACGACGAGGAAGAGGAAGTCGTCGAATCCGTCGGCGGCGCCGACGCGCTCGAAGAGGTGCAGGACCGCGCACCGCGTTTCCGCCGCCAGTACAAGATCCAGGAGGTCATCAAGCGCCGGCAGATCATGCTGGTGCAGGTGGTCAAGGAGGAGCGCGGCACCAAGGGCGCGGCGCTCACCACCTATCTCTCCCTCGCCGGCCGCTACTCGGTGCTGATGCCGAACACGGCGCGCGGCGGCGGCATCTCGCGCAAGATCACCAACGCCCAGGACCGCGCCCGCCTCAAGGAGGCCGCGGCGCAGCTCGACGTGCCGGAAGGCATGGGCGTCATCCTGCGCACCGCCGGCGCCTCGCGCACGCCGACCGAGATCAAGCGCGACTTCGAATACCTGCTGCGGGTGTGGGAGACCGTGCGCGACCTGACGCTGAAATCGACCGCGCCGACCCTCGTCTACGAGGAAGGCTCGCTGGTCAAGCGCTCGATCCGCGACCTCTACAACAAGGACATCGACGAGGTCATCGTCGCCGGCGAAGCGGCCTACCGCGAGGCCAAGGACTTCATGCGCATGCTGATGCCGAGCCATGCCAAGAACGTGAAGTTCTACCGCGACCCGACGCCGATGTTTTCGCGCTACGGCATCGAGAGCCAGCTCGACGCCATGTTCTCGCCGACCGTGCACCTGCGCTCCGGCGGCTACCTCGTGGTCAACCAGACCGAGGCGCTGGTCGCCATCGACGTCAACTCCGGCCGCGCCACCCGCGAGCACCACATCGAGGACACTGCGCTCAAGACCAACCTCGAGGCGGCGGAGGAAGTCGCCCGGCAGCTCCGCCTGCGCGACCTCGCCGGCCTGATCGTCATCGATTTCATCGACATGGACGAGAACCGCAACAACCGCGCGGTGGAGCGCCGGCTCAAGGACGCGCTGAAGAACGACCGCGCCCGCATCCAGGTCGGGCGCATCTCGCATTTCGGCCTGATGGAAATGTCGCGCCAGCGCATCCGCGCCTCGGTGCTCGAAAGCTCCACCGACAAGTGCCCGCACTGCGGCGGCACCGGCCACGTGCGCTCGGTGTCCTCGCTCTCGCTGCAGGTGCTGCGCGTGATCGAGGAGACGCTGCTGCGCGGCGCCACCCACAACCTGGTGGTCCGCACCGGCAGCGAGGTCGCGCTCTACATTCTCAACCACAAGCGCGGCCACCTGCGCGACCTCGAGGAACGCTTCCGCATCTCGATCGCGGTCACCGTCGATGCCACGCTCGGCGGCCAGCAGCCGTTCGTGGTCGAGAAGGGCGAGCAGGTCCACTCCCCCGAGCAGGCGCGCGCCATCGCCGCGGAGACGCACGAGCTCGAGCCGCTGCCGGAGGAGCCGGCCGACGAGGCGGTCGAGGCAGCCGGGGAACCGGAGGAGGCCGAGCCCGCCGAGGCGGAAGCCGACACCGAGGCCGAGGGTGAAGCCGGCGAGGAGCCGCGCGAGGGCGGACGCCGCCGGCGCCGCCGCCGCCGGCGCGGCCGGAGCGAAGGCGAGCGCCGCGAGGCCGGAGAAGCCACGGCCTTCGCCGACGCGGAACAGACTTCCGACGAGGGTCAGGCCGAGGAAGCGCCCGAGGCCGAGGGTGAAGCCGGCGAGGCCAACGGCGAGGAGCCGCGCGAGGGCCATGACGCCGAGGCCGGCGGGGAACCGTTCGATCCCACGCGCCGCCGCCGGCGGCGCGGACGCCGCGGCGGACGCCGTAACCGGCGCGAGCGCGACGGAGCCCGCGAGCCCCTCGCCCCCGGTGAGGAAGGCTTCGACCATGCCTCCGCCGAGGAAGTCGAGGAGATCGAGAACGCTGGGCCGGTCGAGCCCGAGGTCGCCGAGGCTGTCGCCGATTTCGGCGGTCCGCCGGCGGAGATGACGCGGCCCGACGCCGGACCGGCGCAGCCTGCGCCGGCGGAGTCGGCGCAGGCCGAGTCCGAGACGCCGCGCAGCCGCTCCACGGTGCGCGAGCCGGTGTCGCTGTTCGTCAACCGCGAGACGACGCCGTCGGAGTCGCCCGCGTCCCCCGCTCCCGTGGCGCCCGAGCCCGCGCCGTCCGCCGCCGAGCCCGAGCCGGCCGATGGAGACGGCGGAGAGGAGTCGGCCGCCGGCCGGCCGCGACGCACTGGCTGGTGGGCGAAGCGGCTCCTGGGCAACAAGGGATAGCCGGCCGCGGCTGTCGCGAAACGATCACGGCGGCTCGGAAAGCTGGCGCCGGCGATTCGAGCGCCGCAGCCCGGACGGAGCGAGGCGACGTCCGGGCCGCTGCCATTGCCTGACCCGCATGCTGCCCCGTGCGGGCGGCAACCAACGACGGACCCGCGATGGAAAGCCGCTACGACGACCGTGAAGCCGAGGCCGCGGTCCGCCGCTATGGGGCGCAGGGCATCGGCGAGGACGTGGCGCTGCGCGTCTATACCACACGGCTGCTCGGCTCC
>Ga0182749_1001358_pt1 | contig 19416 bp, 17 predicted proteins | sample eDN3rd37CKraftMG_FD_128875 | JGI IMG/M metagenome (GOLD analysis project Ga0182749, IMG submission 128875) | Enriched Miracle-Growth compost microbial communities from Emeryville, California, USA - eDNA 3rd pass 37_C Kraft MG (version 2) (version 2) ...
GGCCAGGGCCGATCACATAGAGCATGATCCCAAAAAGTTGCAGACTTTTTGGACAAGATCATGCGGCTAAATCAAACCGCTAGAGCGCGCGTTCCGATTCCATCGGAACGCATCGCGCTCTAGGCGGCGATCTCGATCCTGAACGCATCGGAAGCGTTGTGTGGGGCGTCGAGCCAGGCTTCGCCGCCGATGCCCGTGAGGAGCGTAAGGCGGCCCTTGCCGACGAGATCGAGCGACAAGATTTTTCTGCCCTGCCGCGCGAGCCAGACATGCGGCAGGCGCGCGCCCGGCCACGTGGTGGGCTGGTAGTAGAGCTCGCGATCCCGTGAAAATTCGGGCTCGGGAGTGCCGTGACCGCCTGCATGTTCGCGCCGCTCTTCTGCACAAATCGATCATATCGCACGAATGCCTCATTAGCCGGTTAGCACTTCACCGCGCGATCTGCTAAGAAATGCTGGTCTCGGGGAGGAGAGAGGTCCCGGGGCGATGTCGCAGCGTCAGCAGTAAAGAATGGTCGCGAGGAGGAGGCGATGTTGCCAGGAGTGGCGAGTTTCGGCGTCCGCGAGACGCATGGCATTCTTTTGCGGGCTCAGAACGAAATCCTGGCGTCGAGCGACGAGCGCGGATGGCGTGCGCTCTATGCTTCGACCCAGCGGGAGGTTCCCTACGAAGGCTATTACGACCCCGTGCAGGACCACCTTATGGTGCTGCACATGGACGGGCCGGTGCGGATCGACAGATCCCTGTGCGGCAAGCCGTCGAGCCGCACAATCCCCGCGGGCGGCGTGCACATCGTTCCTGGCGGGATCGATCTTGGCGTGCGCCTCGGAGGCCAGCTCTGTACCCTCCACGTCTATCTCCGGAGAGCGGTCCTGGAGGAGGTCGCAAGCGAGTTCCTCGTGGGCGACCCGTCGAAGTGTGAGCTGTTGCCGCGCTTCGGCGATTGCGACCAGGGCCTCGAGCGGCTTCTTATGGCAGTCGGTAGCGCGTTGGAGGATAGTGACTCCAGTTCAGCGCTTTACGTCGACTATCTCGCCCGCGCCATTGCTGGTCGGCTGATTTGTGGTCATTCCACCGCGCAGCAGTCGGAGGAGATTTTCTGGCGCGACCAAGGCGGTTTGGGGCGCAGGCAACTCGCACGGGCGATCGGCTTCATGCACGAGCACCTGGACCAGTCGATCAGCTTGAACGCGATCGCGGAAGCCGCGGGCCTGAGCCCTAGCCATTTCGCCCGCCGCTTCCGCACCACGCTTGGCGTGGCACCACACCAATATTTGGTGCAGCTACGCATCGAGCGCGCCAAGAAACTGCTCGCGCAAAGCGACCTTTCCATCGCGGAGATCGCTTTCGTCTGCGGTTTCTCGCACCAGGAGCATTTGACGCGGCTCTTCAAACGACACTGCGATACGACACCGGCGGCTTATCGAAAGGCACGGCGCAATTAACATCGACCCCGTCACCGGCGGAAAAAGTGAATTTCACCCCAAAAACTGCCGGCCACAGAGGCCGGCAGGAAAGAGAGCAATCATGCTCGGGAGATTTTTTGACGATTACGCGCTGACCCGTGGCGCCGGAACCTTGATCGGCTCCAGGGGAGCGACGATTTCCTCGCGCCGCGGCTCGAACCACGGCGGCAACAGAAGCTTCTCACCCAGCTGATCCGCCGGCTCGTCGACCGCAAAGCCGATATCGCAGGTGGCGATCTCGACGAGGATGCCGCCCGGCGACCGGCAGTAGCAGGAGTGGAAGTAGTTGCGGTCCTTCGATTCCGAAACGTCCGTATAGCCGAGTCCTTCCAGATGGGCCTTCACCTGGGCCTGCAACTCGTCGTTGGCGACGGCGAGCGCCACGTGGTGAACGGTGCCGACACCGAAGGTCCAACTGCCCTGCGGCGCATCAGGATCGTGGCGCAGGATCACCGTGCGCGCGGGGCCGCCTTCGCCGAGCTCGTAACGATGGTAGTTGCCTTCCTCACCGGTCTTCTTGAAGCCGAGGCCGTCGCGCAGGAAGCGGTCCTGTTCCGTGATCTCGCGCACAGACATGGTGACGGAGTGGAAACCCTTCACCGAGTTGGCTTCGCTGATCTCGTCCGTGGTCCAGCCCTCGCGCTTGTCGCGATTATCGCCCACCACCTCGAATTCGAGCCCAGCGGGATGGGAGAAATGGATGTAACTCTGGCCAAAGCGCTTGTTGATGCCGCTGTTTTCGACCTTGTGCTTCTCCAGATGCCCGGCCCAGAAATCGAGCGCGTTCTCGGCCACCGTGTAGGAGGTGACGGCCACCTGGCCCGAGCCCTTGCGGGCATAGACACCTGCCTGCTTAAAGGGGAAGGTGGTCATCACCGTGCCGATCTCGGCCTTCTTGTTGGCATAGTAGAGATGGTAGATCGGCAGCGTCCCGTCGAAGAGCACGGTCTGCTTGATCATGCGTTGGCCGATGACCTGCGTGAGGAAATCGATATCCTCCTGCGCTCTGGCGACGCAGGCCGTCACGTGGTGGATTCCGGTTACAAGATTCATTCTTTCTCTCCGTTTCAATCAAACCGGCCCAGCCGCCGTGGCGGCCCGGTGAAAGGCCCCGGCAGCCGGGATGGGGGGAGCACCTCATCCTGCGGCTATCCGGAGAGAAACTACGTGGCAGGCCCCCGTGGAGACCTGCATGTTCCTTGCGCCTCTTCTGCATGAAACAATCATTGTGGCCAGGGCGGCCCGCGTCGCCGGCGCTGTTCGAAAAAGCGCATCGCCGCGGGCGGTAGGTCCCATGGGAAACTCATGTTGGCCGAACAAGCCCTGTCGCGGCGTGAGATCGCCGAAGGGCGAGCGGTCAGGAGGCTCCTGCCGCGGCCCGCACCCTCTCTATGAGCTTGCGCGTATTGCGGATTTCTTCGTCGGAAACGACGTGCTCGCGGGTGGGAAAGATCGTGGTCTCAACAGCCGCGCCGCAGGCTTTGAGCCAGGCCTGCGTCTCGCGCACGCGCCAGGCGGGCACCCACTCGTCGATCTCGCTGGTCGTCAAGTAGACGGGCACGCCGGCGAGCGCGCGGCTGACAGGCCATTTCGTCCCTTCAGGACCGATGAGCCCGCCCGTGAGGATCGCGGCACCGCCATAGCGCCGAGGGTGGCGCTCCAAGAATTCCGCCGTCAGGCAGGCCCCTTGGGAAAAGCCGCCAAGCACGATGCGATCGGGAGAAAAGCCATCCCGGATGAGCTCCGCCACGATTGCCTCGTAGCGCGCGAGCGCTGCCGAGAGGAAGGGCTCGTTCTCCCCGATCGGCGCGAGGAAGCCCTTCGGATACCATGTCGAATTCGTCGCAGTTGGAAAGACGTAACGGGCGTTCGGAACGCCGAGCGCACGCGCGAGCTCCATCATCTCGTCCGGCTTGCGGCCGCGGCCATGGACGAGGATGACAGCCAGTTCGGCAGCACCGTCCGGGGGAAGTTCCAAAAAAGGATTATCGTGCACAGTCGGGGCCTCCCGTTCATGCGCAAGTCAGACGACAATCCAAAATAAAGTTCAAGACCGTCGATCACCTCAACATGAGCCTTTTCAGCCAGATGGCGGTGACGGTACAGAATTTCTTCTCCTCCGCGGCCGAAATGGCCGGCGCGCTGGCGCTCATCCCGCCTTCGCGCGCTCCATCGTCGGCAATTTCTGGGTCGACCTTACCAGCGCCTTGCTGTACGTGCTCTTCCGCTCGCCCTTCTCGCGGCGCTTGCCTTTGTCCCATAGGCCTGCCGCAGACGCTGCAAGGCTCGGTGACCGCCACGAGGCTCTATCCACCGCGCCACCCACTCACTAGGTTTAAGTAAACCCATCTCCCAGCCGATGGGGCTCGACCACTCGCTTTCTCCTTTGTCGGTCCAGACCTTGACGGCACATTCGACACGCTGACGCGACACCAGCGGAGGGCCGGCGAAGTCGACCAGAAGGCTTTGATTAGACTCGACGCGACCGGAATCAGAGACGTTCGTGCGCACTCGATACGCCCGCTGTTCACGAGCGCCGAGGGGAAGCCACCAGGAAAGACGTGGTCGCTCGACGTCGATCCCCAGCGGCTCCTCCAGGTGCTCGACGCGAAGACGCGTTGGTGCGTTGATGCCTTGGCCTTCCGTGCTGGAGAATGCCGTGAATGGAACCGACTGGCGTGTCCGCATTTGACATCGCCTCTAGATTTGGAGCCATCAGCTGCGATGGATCAGTTGAACCTCTCGCCGTCGGCGTTGTGCCAACCACCTGGGCAAGACAATCCATTAGCGCCGTGAATGTTCCTGTAGGTCAGTAGGGAGCTTCTCACCTGGAACGTCTGCATCAAAGTAGAGACGGAAAAATCTGTGCCTTGGTTGCTTAATGATGAGTTCTGTTCGCGGCTAGGTTATCATTGGATCGGAAGCTTCCCATTAGCTTATTCCAATTGCGTACAGTCATACACGGCCAAGGCTGCCGGGCGGCGCAGGCCTCATGTCGGTCATGCCAACCGCTCTGTCATTAACAGAAGCGGACATTGTTGAAGCGACTTGACGAAGCCTCATTCCCCTCCATTTTCAATCCTGTCGGCGTCAAAGCAGGCCCGGAGCAACCGCAGACCTTCTTGGATGTCTGCCGTCGGTATGGCACCGTATCCCAGCATGAGCCCGGCTCGCTCAGTTCCCCTCACGGCGAACACCTGGAAGGCGACGCCGCGATCGGCCGCGCGGCGGGCGACCTCGTTGCTCTGGTCAACCGTCATTTTCCGGGTCAGAGCGGTGAGATGGAGCCCCGTTGTCGACGGGATGAGCTCAAGTTTCTCGGCAAAGTCGCGGGCGATGATGTCCGCGAGCATCTGGTGCCGTTCCCGATAGATTGCGCTCATCCGGCGAACGTGACGCGCAAATGCGCCCTCGTCGATGAAACGCGCAAGTGCCGCTTGTACAAGCGTCGCTGAATGCCAGTCGCTGACGAATTTTGCTTTGTGAAGCGCCTCGCGCAGCGACGGCGGCGTCACCAGGAAGCCCAGCCGAAGCGTCGGCAGCATTGTCTTTGAGAAGGAGCCGACATAGACGACCCGGCCGTTTGCGTCGAGCGTCTGCAACGGCTCGAGCGGACGGCCGCCGAAGCGGAACTCGCTGTCGTAGTCGTCCTCGACGATGGCCGCATTGTTTCGCTCGGCCCAGGCCAGCAGCGCCTGCCGGCGCGGCAGCGTCATCATTACGGAAAGCGGAAACTGATGCGAAGGCGTGACATACACGGCCCGCACTCCGCGCGGCAGCGCATCGACGACCAGCCCCTCGCGATCCACCGGCACGCGGACCACGCGCATGCCCAGCGCCGCGAACAGGTGTCTCGGCGGGGCATAGCTCGGATCTTCCACGGCAATCGCGTCGCCCGGCGCCAGCAGTGCGCGTGCAAGCACGTCGAGCGCCTGCTGCGTGCCGTTCGTGATGACGATGTCGTCCGCCGAAGTCCTGATCCCTCGGGAGACGCCGATGTGACGGGCAATCGCAGCCCTGAGATCGCTGTGCCCGGCGGGATGCTCATAGAGCCCGGCAGTCGTTTCTCCAGAACGCATCGCCCAGGTCACCGACCGCCGCCATGAGCTGTGCGGAAACAGCGACGCATCGCAAAGCCCGGCGCGAAAGTCGAAGCCGGCTTGCTTCTCGAACACGATCGGGGGGATCGCTATCGATTGCCAGATCGCGCGCGGCGCGAGCACGCCAGTCGATCGCCGGCCTGTCTTTTCGCCCGGCGTTGGCGCGATCAACTCGCTGACGAATGTCCCGGACCCCTGCCGGGATGTCACGAACCCTTCCGCGGCGAGCCGTTCATAAGCCACCGTCACCGTGGCGCGCGAGACGGCCAGCGTCCGCGCCAGCTCGCGGCCTGCCGGCAAAGCGTCGCCTGGCCGCAACTGCCGCGCCAGAATGGCGCGCCGGATCTGACGGTAGATCTCGCCGCTTAAGTCTTTGCGGCCGACCAGGCTGACGTGAAACGCCGACATATCCGGCAGTTAAGGCTGGCTCAAAAAAAATACAACCGGAATTGGACTGGCAAAATATGCGCGAATTGGCACTTCTACCGGTCCTATCGACTTCCTAGGATGCCATGCAGCAATCGCCATTGATTGCATTGCCGTCATCATTTGCGCTCGGAACGTCCGCCTGGCACGGCATCTAAAAGCATGACCGTGCCGTATGAACACGGGAGGCCGAAATGCCTCACACGGAAACCCGCACCAGCCGTCAGTCATCGCGCCTGCTTGGGCTAGTGCTGAAACTCCCGGCAACTGCGGTTGAAGTTCTCAAGACCCGGCAAAGACGTCGGGCAATCGCACATCTGCCGCCCGAGCAGTTGAACGACATCGGTGCCGCCGAAACCCCAGCGCCGGTTCTTGAAGTCAAGCCTGGTTTGGTCACGAACTTGATGTCTATGAGGTAACGGCATGATGCGGTTCCTACTCGTTCATGGCACGGCACCTGGTGCCGGGAAAGGTGGTGGCGGCGCTCGAAGAGCGCGGACATCGGCTCCATGCCATCGATCTGCCGCGCCACGAAGCCGATCCCACGGTGGCCCTGGAGACCAAATGGGCGCCATCAGCCTTGAAGCGCGCGGCAGCCGCAGCGAGCTGCTGGGCCATTCGATCGGCGGCATTCGAAGCCCGCGCCGCCGAGACGATCACGCAGCTTAAAGCTGCGAATTAACCGTGAACACCTAAGGAGAGCGCCATGATCAGCCATTTTCAGCGCGCTGCTACGCGCACGACATCGCTTGCCCGCAAGCACCCCACCTGGGTTCCATTCGGGCCGGAGTTGAACGTTGCCGCCCAGCCGCACGCCCCCGGACCGGAGCTTCCCTCGGCAATCCCGCTGATGGAACTCTCGACCGGCTTCTGGGCCTTCAAGACACTGGCCGCTGCGCACGAGTTGGATATCTTCAGCCGCCTCGCGGGAGGCGCCGGCACCACGGTTGCCGAGCTGGCGGAAGCGCTCGGTCTGCATCCACGCCCGGCCGAGATGCTGTTGACCGGCTGCGCTGCACTCGGGCTTCTGGAGAAAACGGACGGCCGTTATCGCAATACGCCGTTGAGCGAAACCTATCTCGTGCGAGGGAAGCCGTATTACTTCGGTGGCTTCGTGCAGATGGCCGACAAGCGGCTCTACGCTGGCTGGGGAAGGCTTACAGAGGCGCTGCGCACGAACCAGCCAACCACCTGGGACCCGGCAGTGCAATCCTCGATCTTCGACGACGAGGATCCGACAATGCTGGCACTCTTCTGGCAGGCGATGCATTCGCTTTCCACGATGACTGCGCGCAAGCTCGGCGAAGCCGTGGATTTCGGACATTTCCGGCACCTCCTGGACATCGGCGGCGGATCGGGCGCGTACGACATCGAGCTTTGCAAGCAGTATGAGGCGCTGCGTGCGACGGTGTTTGACTTGCCGCATGTGGCCGCGATCGCCGCGGAAAAGATCGCCGAGGCCGGCTTGACCGACCGGATCAAGACCGCCGGCGGCAGCTTCTTCGAGCAGCTTCCCAAGGATCACGACGTGCATCTCCTGTCGATGATCCTGCACGATTGGGACGAGGCGAAGAACCGCGCCCTGCTTCGCCGATCCTTCGAGGCTTTGCCGAGCGGCGGCGCCGTCGTCATCAGCGAGCTTCTCGTCAATGACGAAAAGACCGGGCCGGCGCCGGCCGCGCTGATGAGCCTCAACATGCTGATCGAGACGGAAGGACGAAACTATACGCCGGCCGAATATTCGGCTTGGCTCGAGGAAGCCGGCTTCCGGCACATCGAGACCGTCTGGTTCGACGCACCTGCCGCGAACGGCGCCGTGATCGGCCGCAAGCCTTAGAGCATCGGACCGAAAAGTGCGAAGCGGCTTTCGGACAAATCCGATGCTGAAACAAAGAGCTAGAGCGGCGAAAGCGATTCCGATGGAGCGTTCGCGGCTCTAGAGTCACGAGACGGAGGAAAGCATGAGCATTCGCGATTCTGGATCTGCCGCGACGCGCGTGGCGTCGGAGGCGGCTAGGCGGCTGTTGCCCGCAGCATTCGCGGCGTTGGCGGCAGCGATCGGATCGCCGCCTGCCGGCGCGGCCGACCGGGAGCTGATCGAACGGGGGCAATACCTGGTGACCATCGGGAGTTGCACCGATTGCCACACGCCGGGACATTTCCTCGGCAAGCCGGACATGACGCGTCACCTCGGCGGCTCCGAGGTCGGCTTCGATATCCCGGGGCTCGGGGTCTTCTACGGCCCTAACCTCACACCGGACGAGACGACGGGTCTCGGACGCTGGAGCGAGCGTGATATCATCACGGCGATCCGGACAGGCAAGCGCCCCGACGGACGCACGCTCGCTCCGATCATGCCGTGGGCCGCATTGGCGGAGCTCACCGACTCTGACGCCGCGGCGATCGCGGCCTATCTCAAGAGCCTGCCGCCGGTGAGCAACAAGGTGCCTGGGCCGTTCGGACCGGGCGAGGCGCCGACTTCGTTCGTGATGAAGATCGTGCCGCCGGAGCAATAGGACGGGCGCATCGCAGGGCGGCGCCTATCCCATTGCCGGCTCGCGACCCGCGCAGAGTCGCCCCGGACGGTCGCTCCAAATTCAGCTCGGGAAGAGAACCTTGCCCTTGCCGTGCACAGGCCGACGGACGATGCCGGCCTGCACCAGCGGCTTCGCGAAGATGCCTTCCGCGATCAGGTGAGGGTCGATCAGGCTCGCGAAGACGATGCCCGGGGAGCCGCGCGGCGACAGCCATTCACGCTGTCGTTGATAGAGGAGCGATGTTTACACGTGGACTGGAACAGTCTTGCCCAATTCTCGGTGGCGACATTTTTGATCCTCGTCACGCCCGGCCCAATTATGGTAATCATCGCTCACAATACGTTGCGGCAGGGGCCGATGGCCGGTCTCTCGACCGTGATCGGCGTAGAACTCGGGGAGGTGTGCATTTTCGTGGCAGTGTTCGCCGGCCTGTCGCTTTCCGGAGAACTCTTGCCAGTCCTATTTCGATGGCTTCCTCTCGCGGGAGCCCTTTATCTTGTCTGGCTCGCTACGGACACGATCCGCCTCCGCAACCCGCCCGCGCGACGTCCGAACTTGCCGCGCGCTCGCAAGCCGGTCCTCGACGGGTTGACGATCGCCTTCGCAAATCCTGCAGCGCTTCTCTTCTATGCCGCCTTCTTCCCGCAATTCATCGATCCGGATCATTCGATCCCCAAGCAAATGGTGTTGCTGAGCGCGATATATGTTTGTATATGTTTGCATGCGCTCGGTCTCCGCCTCTGCTTGCGTCTTCACAGCCGCGCGCATCCGGCTGGTCAGCAGTACACGGGTTGGCAGATTTGTGAATTATGCCAGCGCCGCGGTCTATCTCTCGATCGCAGCCATCACCATCCTCAGATTCATGGAGATCTTAGTTTGATCTGGGATGAAGACACAGCGTTTTAGGTCCGCAAAGCGGCGCTCTTTGCTCGGTCCCAATGGAAATTAGGTGCGGCAACGTTCCCCCTAGACCACTTTTCGCTAATAGCAGTGTTGGGTCGTATCGCGACATGCCCACAGCGGTTTGAATGTTCGCAAACTAAAAATCTGAGCCGGAAGCTGCTAGTCAGCTTCCGGCCCCCTAGCCGACAGGCCGAAGGTGAGGACAGTGTGCCTGCCCTAAACCATGGTATTTTATATAGTTGTTACAGCGTGAACCGCTTGACAGGACGAGCGAGCCGACGACGGCGATCCTCACATCGAAACTAGCGAAGGGTGCTCGGTAGACCTCTCGCAGGGCGAGCGCGTCGTCCACGGCGGAACTCAAGGGGCCTGGCCTCGTTCTGCGAAGGCTGCCGCCGGAAAGCTCCGGCGGCCCCTCTTGAGCGTTCCCGGAGCCGCAATGTCGCTGATTGGATTTCACGCCTCACACGAACAGGTCGACCCAGCATCGCTTCTGAAGGCGGTGCAGGCAGCGGAGACGGCCGGCTTCAACGCTGCCATGTGCTCCGACCATTTCTCGCCGTGGAGCGAACGACAAGGCCATTCCGGCTTTGCCTGGTCGTGGCTGGGTGCCGCGCTGCAGTCGACTTCGCTCCCTTTCGGAGTGGTCAACGCGCCCGGACAGCGATATCACCCGGCGATCGTCGCGCAGGCGGCCGCTACGCTCTGTCAGATGTTTCCCGGCCGCTTCTGGATTGCCCTTGGCACCGGGGAAGCAGCGAACGAGCATATTACCGGCGAGCGCTGGCCGGCGAAGGCCGTCCGCAATGCCAGGCTCGGCGAGTGTGTTAGCGTGATGCGCGCTCTCCTTGCAGGCGAGACGGTAGACCATGATGGCCTCGTCAGGGTCGACCGCGCGAGGCTATGGACGCTGCCAGACCAGCCGCCGAACCTGATCGGGGCGGCCGTCAGCGTGGAGACGGCCCGCTGGGTCGGCCAGTGGGCAGACGGCCTCATCACCGTCAACCAGTCGCGCCGGCACCTGCAGCAAATGATCGATGCGTTTTGCGAGGGGGGCGGTGAGGGCAAGCCGCTCTACCTGCAGGTCCATCTGTCCTATGCGCGGGACGAGAACACCGCGCTCGATATCGCCCACGACCAGTGGCGATCGAACATCTTTGCTCCGCCGGTCTGTTGGGATCTGGAACTGCCGGCGCATTTCGACGAAGCCTCCCGTTTCGTGCGCAGGGAGGACATGCTCAACGCCGTGCTGGTCTCGTCTGAACCCGCCCGCTTCGTCGACTGGCTGGGCGAGCTCGCTGCCTTGGGATTCGACGGCCTCTATCTTCATCATGTCGGCAAAGCGCAGCAGGATTTTATCGAGACCTTTGGCGAGCGCGTGCTTCCGCAGCTAAATCGGAGTTGACGCGGTGGACATCAGCAGGACGAGCGACGTCTGGTGGAAGAACGCCGTCTTTTATTGTCTGGACGTGGAGACTTTCCGCGACGGCAATGGCGATGGCATTGGCGATTTTGTTGGTTTGGCACAGCAGATCGACTATCTCGCTGGGCTGGGCGTGAGTTGCATCTGGCTCATGCCCTTCCACCCGAGTACGAACCGCGACGACGGCTACGACATAACCGATTATTATGCTGTCGATCCCCGGTTGGGGACTCTGGGCGATTTCGTGGAGTTCGTGCGCACGGCGCGCGACCGCGGCATCCGCGTGATCTCCGACCTCGTCGTCAACCACACATCGCGCGAGCATCCGTGGTTCCAGTCCGCGCGCTCTGACCGCAAATCGCCATACCGCGACTGGTATGTGTGGCGCGATGAAGTACCCAAGGACGGCTCCGACGGCCTCGTCTTTCCTGGCGAGGAGGAGAGCAGCTGGGAGTGGGATGACAAAGCCGGACAGTACTTCCTGCACCGGTTCTATAAGCACCAGCCCGACCTCAACATAGCGCATCCGAAGGTGCGCGAGGAAATTCGCAGGATCATCGGTTTCTGGCTCGAGGTGGGGCTTTCCGGGTTCCGCGTGGATGCTGTGCCGTTCCTGCTCGAGACCAAGGGCATGACGCAGGAGATGAAGATCGCCCCTCATGATTGGTTACGCGAGCTGCGCAGCTTCCTCGGGCGCCGGCGCGGCGACGCGATGCTCATGGGAGAGGTCAATCTCGAATATGAAGACGTGCGTCGGTTCTATGGCGATGAGGGCGGCGACGAGCTGCACATGTGTCTCAATTTCAACCTCAACCAGGCCTTCGCTCTCGCGCTGGTACGCGAAGACGCCGGCGCGCTCGTCCACAGCCTGCGCGCGATGCCAAGTCTGCCGCGAGACGCCGCCTGGGCGAATTTCGTGCGCAATCACGACGAATGGTCGCTCGACAAGCTGACCGAGGCGGAGCGGCAGGAGGTGTTCCGCGCCTTCGGACCGAAGCCGGAGATGCAGCTCTTCGGCCGCGGCCTGCGCCGCCGGCTGCCGACCATGTTGGGCGGCGATCAGGCCCGCTTGCGGCTCGCCTACAGTCTGGCCTTCTCTCTGCCGGGTGCGCCGGTTCTCTTCTACGGCGAAGAGATCGGTATGGCGGAGAATCTCGACATTCCCGGCCGCCTGAGCGTGCGCGCGCCGATGCAGTGGTCTGATGAGCCCAATGGCGGCTTTTCGGACGCTCCGCCGGAGAAAATATGCCGGCCTGCCGTCGAAGGAAGAAAATGGGGGCCGGCGGCCATCAACGTCGCCAGGCAGCGGCGCGATCCCGATTCGCTGCTGAGCTGGATGGAACGTCTCATCCGCCGCCGGCGCGAGACGCCCGAGATAGTGTTCGGCGACTGGAGCCTCCTGGCGGTGTCTGAACCCGCAATCCTCGCTCTGCGTTACGACTGGGACGGACAGATCTCGGTGATCATCCACAATCTGGCGGCCCGAAAGCAAAAGCTCTCGTTCACGCTGGACCTGCCGCTCGAACGAGATGGATTGATTGACCTCTTCGGCGAGGGCGATTTTTCCGTGGGCGGGGATGGATCGGTTTCGCTCGCGCTCGCAGGCTACGGGTGTCGCTGGTTCAGGGTTCGGCGATCCTTCTAGAGCACGGCTGTTGGCCGACATGCAAGCGAGCCAGCCGGTCCAATTTCCCCTGAGAAGGGCAATGCGGACGATCTCGAACACTCCCTTGTGCATCACATTGCAGTTAAGGTGGCTGCCCGCTCCGGCGTTGGTCACCATGCATATGTCCGAGAGTCATCGCCGCGATACATGGCGCCTGGAAATTTCTCTGCTGCTGGAAGCCAAGCAGGCGAGGATGGTCGCACATAAGACGGCGTTGCTGGCGCAAAGTGCCTGGGCGCGCCACCTCACGAAAGAATGCGATCCCCAGGTGTTAGCGGAGAGATGGTCTTTGCGTCGAGACCCTCGCGAAGATGGGCAGCTTATGCCCCGTTGACCATCTGGAAAGCGTTACTGACAGTTTCGGTCAGGAGCCGAGCCGTTGTTGACGCGGTGGCCGATGAAATTAAGGCCTGCGATACCCATATCGCAAACAGCGGCATGTTTGCCGACGCCAGGTTTTATCAGGTGGTCCAATCCATTTTCGAAAGGAACTCCATGACGCGCTTCCGCGAACCCACCCTCGTTGATCTCTTGAACGACCCGATCATCCATCTCGTAATGCGAGCCGATCAGGTCTCGACAACCGACATCCTCAATCTCTACTGCACTGGCGATGATACCCCTGAAGCCAACCCGCCGGCCTACATCTGCAGCCGCCTTCTTGAATCCGCCAATTCTCCGGAGGCGTAGGTCTGAATGTACTTCGAGCGAGGGGCCTGCGAACACCCAGAGCGATGACCCAGAGTCAACTGGATGCGACCGTTTGAGGTGTATCGGGAGTTAGCCCATAGGTTCCAAGATCGAGCCGGCGGAGCTTCGGCGTACGCCAGGCAACGGCGGCCACCACGCCGAGCGTCAGCATTCCTCCAGCGACCACGGCTCGTGTCGGCCCAAGCAACGACGCGGACAGCCCCATCTGTACGGCGCCAAGCTCATTCGAGGAACTGACGAATACCATGCGCACGGCGGCAATGCGGCCGCGCATGTGCTCAGGCGAGGCGAGGCGCAGGATGGCATGCCGGATCACCATACTGAGACCGTCGCACACGCCCGCTAGGAAAAGCGCCAGCATGGACAAGTAGAAGTTCGTCGAAAGTCCGAAGGCGACCATGCACAGTCCGAAGCCCGCGATGATGAGGTGAAGCGCAACGCCCGCGCTGGCGCGCGGCATGAAACGCATAGACATCACCGCTGCAGCAAGCGCTCCGCCCGCGATAGCCGCACGCAGCAAGCCAAAGCCCGAAGGGCCGACCTCTAGAATGTCGGTGGCAAAAATCGGCAAGAGCGCGGCCGCGCCGCCGAAGAACACCGCGAAGAGGTCAAGTGCCATCGATCCGATCAGCACCTGGTTGCGAACAACATATTGGATGCCCTCATAGATCCGTGTGATCGGCCGCTGCCGGCTGCCGGCAGCGGCGGGGACGGGCTTTTCACTGATCCGGACGGCAAAGATGAGATAAGTGATGGCAAAGAGGACCGCGAGCACCCCATAGCTGACGGCCGGTCCCGCAGCCGCCCAGACGAAGCCCATAACCACCGGGCCGAACATGTCGGCAATGCGCCCGGATGTCGAGATCACCGGGACGCCTTTCAAAACGAGATGGACCGGAAGCACCTGGGCCTCCAGACCTACCGCCGCGGGGGTCTGATAGGCGCGAATGGTGGCCGAGAGAAAAGCCGCGACAAGAAGCATGACAAGAAGCCAAAGCCGGGTGACGGACACGATCACCAAACCCGCGCATAGGAGGGCAAGCAGCCCCACGGTGACAAGCACCAGCTTGCGCCTGCTGTGTCGGTCGGCGACCTCGCCCCCATGTAGCGCGACGGTTAGGGCCGGTATCACCTGGACAAAGCCGAGAAGGGCGATATCCAGCGCTTCCTTGCGAACCTCATAGACATGGAACGCCAACATGACGGTGAGAGCAGATGCGGCAAAACGCTCGACCGTATTGGCGCCCACAAAGGCGCGGTACTCGCGAATTTCCCACAACTCCTGGTTCAGGAAGCGAGAAAGCATCACTTGGGTCTCCAGATGACGAAGCCGGGAGACGCTTTCCCGCGATCCGGCAGCAAAGGCGCGGCAAAGCCGCGAATCGAGAAGAGATGGCGGTGCGCCGGGCCAGTGATGTTCTTCCCGGCCCGGTGCAGCAATGCGTCAGTCCAACACTTTATTCCACGGTTACCTGCGTGAAGTCCTGGTACCAGCTCTGCGCTTGAACGAAGCCCTTCACATTGGGCGCAAGCGCACGCGGATTGAGGTCATGCACGATGAAGAGGCGGGGCGCATCATCGACCACCTGAGCGTGGGCTTCGGCGATCTTGGCGTCCTGTTCTTCTTGTGAGAAGGATTCGAACGCTTCCTTCATGAGCTGATCGACACGCTCGTTCTTGTACATGCCCCAGTTGCCAGTCCCGCCCATGCTGGTGACGTTGGTGTAGAAATTGGTGGGATCGCCGAAGGGCTGTCCATGGTTGATCGCATCGCGGTGCGGCACGCCCTCCGTTCCCGGAAGAGTGCGCATGCCCTGCAGCACAGTTCCCCAATCCGCCACCTCATATTGAACATTCACCCCGATCTCGGCTAGCGACTGTTGGATGAATTCGGCCATCGGAAGCGGCACCATGTTTCCAGAGCCGGCAGTCGGAAGGAGCACGCTGAAGGAAATCGGCTTCTCCGGTCCATATCCCGCTTCAGCGAGCAGCGCTTTGGCTTTTTCGGGATCGTAGTTGTAGATCTGGGTCGGATTGCCGAAATATTTGTTTTCCTTTTGATAAATGCCAATCGCTGGCACAGCCGTGCCCGACAGGAGCGCCACCATGCCTTCGCGGTCAATCGCATAGTTGAGCGCCCGGCGCACGCGCACGTCCTGTAAAGGACCCTCGTCTTTCAAATTGAAACGCCATGACCAGATGTGCAAATACGGCTTGGTGATGATCTGGAACCCCGCCGCCTCGAGTGACGGAATGGAATCCGGCATAGGGAATTCGATCCAGTCGACCTGCCCGGAGCGCAAGGCAGCGACGCGCGTATTAGCATCTGGAATAGGCAGGAGAATCAGCTTCTCGAGTTTCGGGATGCGGTTCTTGTCCCAATAGTCGCCATTGCGCTCCAGCTCGATAGAAGTCTGGCGCGTGACGCTGACCACCTTGAAAGGCCCGGTCCCGGAAGGATGCGCCATGAACTCCAGCCAGTTCCCGAACTTCTCGTACTGACGAGGGCTCACGATGAATACGCGTGAGATCTGGTAGGGAAGCATGCTGAATGGTACTTTGGTGATGATGGCGATCTGGTTGTCACTCACCTTTTCGTAGGATTCGATTTGGGCGGTGTAGCTGCTGTAACCGGCCGCCGCTTGGTCGTAGTGCGGAGAGTCCTGCTTTAGGTGGCGATCGAAATTCCAGATGATGTCATCCGCCGTCAGCAGCGATCCATCGTGAAACTTTACACCTTCCCTGATGGTGAATATCCAGCGGCGGTTGTTCTCAGGATCGATATGCCATTCGGTCGCAAGACCCGGCGTAAGGTCCGCCGGAGCATCTGTCTTGGTGAAATCCCAGTTCACCAGGGCATCGTAAATGGTGTAGCCAGCGAACCGGCCACCTTCGCTGCCATTATCCGGTATGCCGCCCGTCGTGGGCACATCCGATGTCGTCATGGCAATCCGTAGCGTCTGAGCGTGGGCACCCGCCGCCATGAGCGCTACGGCGCCCGCGGCGATCCATGTGCTGATCTTCAACATTCGAGTTCCCTTCTGGAAACGGCCAGAATCTGATTGTTTTTCTTTTCTTGAGCGCTTCGTCCCTCGGCAGCGAACCCGTCGTCTCCCTATCGCAGGAGTTTGGATGACGGGCCTGTCTCACGTGAATTCTTTTTGTTGTCAGAGCGACTGCGCCGGTTGTCCCCGCGTCGAAGGGATGAACGACGGCAGATAAACATGCCTCGATCGAGGCGGTCGTGCGTGGCGACCGAGAGTCGCCCGCGAAAAGCGCGCCGGATCTTGTGAGCCAAAGCTCCCAGCCGCGCCGGCAGCCTTCTCCGTTTCACGCAAGAGGCTGCCGCATTTGAGACGCGCTCTTCCGAGCGAGCAGGTCTCATAGCTTGATGGTGATGGGGTCTCCGCTTCCTGTCAAGCGGCTTGACTGTAAATCAAGATCAGCAAAATTGCATATCTGTTATGCAGAACTGCTATATGATTAAGAAATGTGCAACATTGTGCGGATCGGGCGCGCTCTGTCTGCCGGATGGTGTTTCGGCTAGAGGCTTGGGGGCGTATTCACCCAGAGAATCCTGACGAACTTGTCTTGCTTGTTCTCGTAACCGTGAGGGAGCGAGGAGGGAAAGAAAAGAAGATCGCCCGGCTTCATCACGTAGGTCCGGCCATCGACAATTACTTCGAGTTCGCCCTCGATCAGGTAGCCGAGTTCTTCGCCCACATGCTGCACGTCCACGTCGCTGCGCACGCCGGGTGGAATGTTGAGGATGTTGGCCTGCAGCAGACCGCTTTTAGCGACCGGGATGATGCGCTCAAACCAGGCGCCCTCGTGTCCCGTTTCGCCATCCTCGACAATTCGCGCGCGGAGGTCCGCCGGAAAGTGATGGACCGGCCCGGAAAGATGGTCGTTTTCCGCGAAGAGCTCCGCGATGCTTGTGTCCAGTGTGCTCGCGAGCCGGTGGAGAAAAGATATCGAAGGCGTTAGCCTTTCGTTCTCCAGCTTCGACAGCATGCTTTCGGAGCAGTCAACAAGTCCGGCAAGCTCGCGCAGGGTAAGTCCTTTCAGGAGGCGGGCGTGCTTCAGCTTGGGGCCGATCCGGTAATCGCTCCCGGATCCACCCTTGTTTTGATTCCGCCGCCTTGGCAGCGTTCTGAAATCCTCGGGCGCCATCTCGGCTTTCTGTTGGGCCGCGCCCCGCCTGCTTCCGCTTGATTGAACCAATTCGCGTTCCTCATCCCTGATTTCACTATCGCGCCCGTCCCCTGGCGGATAACTAGTGACGTGTTGATTTTTTATCAAGCGACTTGACAATAAGGAAATTGCGTATCAACCTTTCCCCAACGCCAGCTTAGAGGGGCTTCCGAGAGTTCCGATGACGGGCCGGCAACCTATCGTAAAACTTGGCCTCCAGCGAAGGCCCATTCGGCTCTGAACGCATGCGCGGCGTCGCGGGCATGGGTTCCGACACGACGCCGTTGATGCATGGACACGTCCCGGTATGCGCCCGGACGCGGCCGATGCGCGTCACCGGCTCGCCTCAATCAGCCCCGCGAGGATCTTTCCATGAACGAACATGCTTCCCTTCCGCTCACAGCCGAAAAGCCCCTTTCGGAGGCTGTGCCCCGCAAGCCGTTCCAGCTTGAGGAGGCGACGATCGACGAGATGCACGCCGCCATAAAGGCGGGCGAGATTACCGTGGTGCAGATCGTCCAGCACTACATAGACCGTGCCCGGGCGTTCAATGGCGTTTCGAGCCTCTTGGTCACGGAGGACGGCGCACCGATTGCCCCGGTCACGGGCACGGTGCGCGCCACAAAGCCGCTGGAATTTCCGACGGAGACCGTCAAGGCATCGGATGTGCTGGCGGATCTCGACAAGTATAAGGGACCGCCGCTCGAATTCGGCCGGATGGAGCCGACCGCCTCCGATCCGTCCGTACAGCAGCAATATGGCATGATCGTCGGCAAGCCCAACGCCGGCCAGGTCAACGCGCTGGCAACGCTGAACATCCGCGGTGAACGTTCCGTCACGTGCCGGGGCGATTACGACAGGCATCCAGATGACGGTCCTCTGCCACCGGACGCGCCGGCCGTTTGCGAAATCTTCCGCCGGTATCCCGACGCGCTCGAACAGGCCGCCGCCCTTGATGTCGAATATGGCGCCAATCCGGACCTTGAGAAACTCCCGCTTTACGGAGTCGTTTTCTCCTTCAAGGATCCCTTCGATACCAAGGACATGCGTTCCACGGGCGGTGGCGATGCCGCCTATGACGTCGACTTCCCCGCGGAGGATCATGTGCTCGTCGCGCAGCTGCGCAAGAAGGGCGCCATCATCTTCGCCAAGGCGGTGAACACGGAATATAACGGCCGCGCCGGCGACCCCGGCGGGCGGCACAAGCCGGAGAAGGTCCTACCTTCGGTGCTGGGTTACCAGCGCAGCAGCTGGGGTGGCAACCCTTCCAATCCCTATGACACGACGCGCGCGGCCTCGCTGGGTTCCAGCTCCGGCTCGGGGGTGTCGGTGAGCGCCAATCTCTGCATGATCAGCCTGGGCGAGGAAACGCGCGCTTCCTGCCGTGGCCCGTCCAACCACAATTCCATCGCGCTCATCCTGCCGCACAAGGCAATGATCGGCTTCGACGGTGGGGCGATCGGCGCCGACATCTACTGCGACCGCACCGGAATCCATGCGCGCAAGATCGCCGACGCCGCAAAGGTGCTCGATGCGCTGAAGGATCCGGAAGAGGGCTATTACGACCCGCGGGACCCCTTCACGACTGTACCGCGCAGCTCGGTGCTCAGCACCCCCTATCTCAGCCATGCCAAGGGGAGCGGCGAAGAGGGCGCGCTCAGGGGCGTCCGTCTCGGCGTGATCCGGGAATCGATGATCTCAGCCGGCTCAAAGGCGGCAGAGCCTATCACCATCGCCGCGGCCAAGGAGATGAAGGCCGTCTTGAAAGATCACCTCGGCGCGACCCTGGTGGAATCGACCGATCCGCGCTGGACGCGGGATCCGGACGTGGAGGTGATGAAGGTCGATTTCCGCCGCGCACTGGCGCGTCTCGTCCCGGTGTTCATGCCGGACCTGATGTTCCGCCTGAAGCCCGATGGACAGCCGCTCTTCGAGGAATTCGCGGAGGCCATCGAGCCCACGGAGTTTTTCCCCGGCAAGGTGTTCGGCA
>Ga0182749_1001359_pt1 | contig 19413 bp, 17 predicted proteins | sample eDN3rd37CKraftMG_FD_128875 | JGI IMG/M metagenome (GOLD analysis project Ga0182749, IMG submission 128875) | Enriched Miracle-Growth compost microbial communities from Emeryville, California, USA - eDNA 3rd pass 37_C Kraft MG (version 2) (version 2) ...
CGCAGCACTTCGGGCATGAACTCGAAATTGTAATCGCTGTAGGCGCAGGTGACCCAGACGCTCGGATAGGCCCAGTGGCGGCGCCGGTTGCCGTCCCGGTCGACGGCGATCCATTCCGGATGGGCGTCGGCCGCGTCCTGGTGGACGGCGTGCGGGTCGACCCGCGCCATGACGTGCATGCCCAGGCGCCGGGCGCCTTCGACCAGTGTGCCGAACGGGTCTGTGTCGCCCAGATATTGGCTCACATAGTGGAACGGCACCTTGGAAGGGTAATAGGCGATGTAGCCTCCGGCGCTGAGGCAGGTCGCGTTCGACTTGCTGCGCCGGAAGAGGTCGATCCAGAACTCCGGGTCGAAGCGGATCGGGTCGTCCTCGGCGAGGGTCAGCTGCGTCCAGCGCGTCGCCGAGCGGTACCAGTCGGCTGTCCTCAGGCCCCCGGCCGATGGCGCAACGGTGTCCGGCATGTCTCGTGTCCTGTGTCTCGGTCGAAGGGTCCGGCCCATCGGGCCGGCATCGATGCAACGAAGGGTGCCGGTCAGGCCTTGAAGAACTGTTCCGGCCGCGCGGGACCGGGGGTCGGCCAGCCGAAGGAATTCGGCATGGTCTTCGGGACGTTGACCATGTTGGTCTTGACGATGCCGTAGCTGTCCGGCGGCAGGCTGACGCCGAAGGTCATGAACAGATCCGCGGCGTTCTCGAGGATCTGCTTCATCAGCGCCTTCTGCTGCTCTGGATCCCCGGTGGCCAGCAGCTTGGTGTAAAGGTCCTGCTGCGCCTTCACCTCCGGCGGCGGCTCGATCGCGTCGAGGTTCTTCGGGTCGAGATAGTAGAGCGACCAGCCGGGGGCGTAGAGCGAGTTGGTCGAGAACGGCACGAAGTAGCGGGCGTCGAGCATCGCGGCGATGCCGCTGTTCGCCCCGAACTGATGCGCCGTCGCGTCGAAGTCGCGCCCGCGGCGCACCCGCGTCTCCCAGAGGGAGCGGTCCATGCTGCGCACCTGGGCGTCGATGCCCACGGCGTGGAACATGGGAACGACCAGCTGGAACATGTCGAGGAAGGTGGTGCGGGTCTGGTCGAGCTCGAAGATGATCGTCACCCGCCGGCCTGACTCGTCGAGCCGGTAGCCGTCCCCGTCCTTGTTCGGGACGATCTTGTCCAGCATCGCGTTGGCGGTGTCCGGATCGTACTGCGTGAAGTCCTTGGCCAGCCGCTCGACATAGAGCGGATCGCCGGGCCGTATCGAGGCCTGCGCCGGCTCGCCCTGCCCGACGAACACGGCGTCGATCAGCGCCTGACGGTCGATCGCGATCGACAGCGCCTGGCGAAATTCCTTGGTGTTGAACAGCTTGTTCCTCACCGGGTCGGTGTGGTTGAGGTTGAGCTGGAAGACCATCACATTGGCCGCGGTCTCCTTCAGCGTGTAGAAGCCGTAGCCGCCCTTCTGCTGGCCGTCGAACAGCACCGGCTTGTTCGCGGGCGTGGCGATGTACTGGTCCATCATGTCGATCTCGCCCTGCAGCACCTTCAGCAGCAGGACCTCGGGATCGGCCACCATCTGGTAGACGATGCGGTCGAAATAGGGCAGCTGCGTGCCCTCCGGATCGATCTTGAAGTAGTAGGGGTTGCGGACCGCGATCGCCTGCTCGGTGCTCTGCCCCGGCGCCACCGTGAACATCCAGGCGTTGAGCGTCGGCCGGTTCGGGTTCTGGAAGAAGGTGTTGTCATCGGACAGGCCGATCTCGCGCTGGAACAGCGCGATCCAGCTTTGCAGCCCCTTCTCCTTGGCCAGCTTGTCGGCATCCGGGTTGTAGCGGGCGTGAAACTGCTGCAGGTAGTGCTTCGGCGTGCGCGTCAGCTGGTCCTGCTGCGCCCAGGCCAGGTTCTGCACGAAGAAGCCGTTGGGCGACGGGAAGACGACCTTGAACGTCGTCTCGTCGACCACCTCGATGCGGGCCGGCTTGCCGTCGGCGTACCACCAGCTGTTGCCGCCGGTGTTGGTGTCCTTGTCGGTGAAGAAGGCGTCGTACCAGAACTGGACATCCTCGGTCGTGAAGGGATGCCCGTCCGACCATCTGTGGCCCTTGCGCAGGCGGAAGGTGTATTCGGTGGCGTCGGCATTGACGCTCCAGGACTCGGCCACGTTCTCGACCAGGCCGGACCAGTCGGGGTTGAAGCGGACCAGCGGCTCGTAGCCTTGATAGCGGACCACCATGGACAGCGACCCGCCGCCGACCAGCGCATGCTTCCAGTCGCCGCCCTGCTGGCCGGTGCGCTCGAACGGCGTGATGACCAGCGGATTGGCCGGCAACCGCTGCGCAACAGGAGGCAGCTTGCCGGCCGCCACCTGGTCCTTCAGGAAGGCTGATTCCTTGAGCCCGGCAGCGCGGCCCAGCCCAGGCAGCGCGAGCGATGCGACGGTGGCGGATGTGGCGGCGACGAAAGCCCTGCGGCTCAGCTTCACCATGGGTTCTCCTCCCCCTATGTCCAGCCTGTTATGATCGGCCGTTGCGATGAGAGGCTTGCATGGACGATTTTGTTAGGTAAAGCGTTATGATGGAGAAATTTCATCGCTGCAGACAGGGTACAATCTCTCCGAAAATGACGAACCCTGCCGACTCAGAGCCACCGCCAGGGTTTTCAACAAAACTTTTTGAAGCGTTATGGGCCGATGCTAGAAGGACTCGGGCCTGGAAAGAGGATCCGCAATGGCCAAGGTCACGCTGGCGACCATCGCGCAACGCACGGGCCTGTCGAAATTCGCGGTGTCGCGCTCCCTGTCCGGCAAGGACGGCGTCTCCGAGGAGACGCGCCGCCGGGTCAAGGAGGTGGCGGCCGAGCTCGGCTACACACGCACGAGCCCGGAGCCGGAGCTGCTCACCCTCGGGGTGATCTTCCACGACACCGATCTGATCAACAGCGAGCTTCACCTGCTGATCCAGAACGGCGCCCAATCCGAAGCCGAGAGGCTGGGGTATCGCCTCAACATGCGCTGGACCCACCAGCCCGACGAGATCCAGGCCATCGTGCGCGCCTGCAGCGGCGCCGTCCTGGTCGGCCCGCATGACCGCGAGACCTTCGCCCGCGTCCGGGCGCTGGGCAAGCCGATCGTCCGGCAGGGCTGGCTGGAGCCGCTCGAGCAGGCCGACCATGTCGGCGGCACCGACCATGAGGCCGGCTCCGCCGTCGCCAACTATCTCGTGGCCCTCGGCCACCGCCGTATCGTCTATGTGCACGGGACGCCGGGCTTCCGCGGGCGCGTCGAGCGCTTCTACGGCGTGCGGGAGGTCCTGGAGAAGCAGGCCGACGTGGAGTTCCGCGAAATGAAGTTCCGGGCGGATACGCGCTTCACCGAGCATCTGCGCGCCGCGCATGCCGAAGGCTTCCACCCCACCGCCTTCTTCTGCGCCCATGACGGGCTGGCGCTGACGGTGGTCTCCGAGCTTCTGCGGCTCGGCTACCGCATTCCGGAAGACGCATCGGTCGTCGGCTTCGGGGACTATTCCGCCGCGACCCAGATCTCGCCGCAGCTGACGACCGTCAAGGTCTTCGGCCAGCAGATGGGGGCCGCCTGCGTGCGCCTGCTCGACGACCGGATCCAGGGGCGCATCCCGCCCGATGTCCCCGTGCGCGTGCAGATCACGAGCCGCATCATCGAGCGGGCCTCCAGCGGCCCGATCCGCACGGCGGAGCTTCCGACTCCAACCCTGCCGGCGGTGGGATAACGCGCTCCGGGCCAAGCGTCGAATCGCCGCCTCGGACCGGGATCGGGTCGGGCCTGGCGAAATGGCAGGCGGCGAAATGGCCGTCGCCTATCGGTGGGCGGACCTCGACAGACGCCGGACGACGACGCCCCGGCCGACCGCAGCGCCGACCCGACCCGTTCCGAGTGTCCTCGGCCTCACCATCCGCTTCCTTCCCTTCAGCGGAGCGACGTCGCCACCCGATAGGGCTCGAGCGCCGCGTCGACGGCTGCAAGGCAGAGATCCCTCGGGGTTGCCGGCACCGTGCCGCCGGCGACGGCGGGATAGAGCCGGCCGAGGAACTGGCTGACCAGCGTCTCGGGAATCGCAGCGACGGAAAGCTGGTCGAACAGGCGGTCGACCGCCGCCGCCGCGTCGGGATGCGTCCAGTAATAGCGAATGCGATCGCTGTAGCTGAAATGCCGCTGCAGACGCTGCTGCTCGGCCGTTCCTGAATAGTGCGACCGCCAGTGTCGCGGATCCTCCAGCATCAGCCGTTCCATCATCGCCCGCAGCGACGCCTCGCGCGGCCGGCCGCGCAGCGTATCGGCGATCGCGTCGAGGCCATAGAGGGCCTCGCGAAGAGCGAAGGTGAGGCCTGGACCGACCTTGAGAATGACGAAGCCGTCCTCGACCAGGGCCGCCAGAGATCCGGCCGGCTGGTAGTCCGTCGAATGGGCCTCGAAGACCAGCCCCGGCAGGCTCGCGAGCGCGTCGCTCAACGGCCGGGCCCGCTCCGGATCGTAGACCACCACATTGCTGTTGCCGAACTCGACGGCCGGTTGCACGACCAGGGCGATCACGCGGTCGAGCGCGTTTTCCGCCCCGGCCCTGGCAAAGGCGTCGCGGTGAACGGCCAGAGTCCGCTCGGCGGCATCGGGCGAGGTGACCTCGATCGCCTGGAGTTCGTGCGTCGCGCCGCCCGGCGGGGGCACCTCCGTGCCGATCACATAGACCGGCGGCTCCCGCCCGGCCGCGGCGGCGTGAGCCTCGGCTGCGCGAGCCAGCCGCGCCGCCCGTTCGGCGACGATTTCGTCGGCCAGGGCGGCCGGCTCGCCCCGACAGCCCATCGAGGTGTCGAGATGCAGCTTTCGGAACCCCGCGTTGACATAGGCGCCGACCATAGTCTCCGCCTTCGCCATCGCCTCCTCGGCGGGCAGGGATCTCCAGGGGTTCGGGCCCAGATGGTCCCCGCCGAAGACGAGGCTGGCGGCGGGAAGGCCGGCCCGACCGGCGATCCCGGTGACAAAGCCGCGGAAGTCCCGCGGCGTCATGCCGGTATAGCCGCCATCCTGGTTCACCTGGTTGCAGGTGGCTTCGATGAGGAGGGCACTGTTTTCCCGCGCGGCTTCACGGCAGGCGGCCTCGATCACCAGCGGATGCGCCGAGCACACGGATGTGATCCCTCCCCGGGCCGGCGCCTTCTTTCCGAGAAGCAGGGACAACGTCCTCTCCCGCGCCTCGACGGCGACAGCGCTCACGACAGGGTCACCACTTTGGTGAGGTGGCGTGGCGCAGCCGTATCGAGCTTGCGCGACTGTGCCACCCTTTCGCCGATGAGCTGCAGCGCCGGCAGATAGACCAGCCCCGCCAGAGCCGGATCGGCCGGCATGGCGAGGCTCACATCGCCCTCTCCGCCGAAGCCGACGACGAGGGCGCCCTTGCCCTGCAGTTCGCGCGCCAGCCTCGCCTCGACGTCGCGCTGGTCCGCGCCGTAGAGCACGAACACCACGCTGCGGTCGTCCACGAGGCTGATCGGGCCATGGCGGTATTCGAGCGGATGAAACGCCTGGGTGAAGACCTGGCTCATCTCCATGAGCTTGAGCGCCCCCTCGACGGCGACGCCGTAGAGCGGACCGCCGCCGAGAAAGACGAAATGCGATCGTTTCCCGAGGCGCGCCGGCACCTGCGCGTCGACCTGCCGGAGCATCGCCTCGGCGAGCTCGCCGGCCTCACCGGAGACGGCATGCCCGAGGAGCTGGATGCCGAGCAGCAGCATGAGGCTCGCGGAGGTGGTCATGACGATCCCCTCGCGGGGGTCGGTGCCGGCGGTCACCAGACGATCGCTGTTGGCTGCGAGCGCGCTGTCGGCCTCCACGGTGATGCCCGTGACGGGGCTCCCCGCCGCCCGGCTGGCCCTGGCCGCGGCGATGGTCTCGGTCGTCTCGCCGCTGCGCGACAGCGCCACCACATGCGCCCGGCCGTGGTTCGGCCAGTAAACCTGCGGCCGGCCGGCCCACTCGCCGCCGGGGACGGCGATGGCGGCGCGGCCGGCGGCATTGGCGAGCGCCGCGAGGGACAGGGCGAGGTTGTACGACGTGCCGCATCCGACGAAGACCGTGACCTCGGACTCCGGCAGCGGAGCAAGCGGCGCAGCAGCGTTTCGCCAATAGGAAAACTGCTCGAAGATGGTCTGCTCTGTGGGGCCCATAGGCTTTCCCTTCTGCCCTCTTACTTGACCGATCCTGCGAGCAGGCCGGTGACGAGGTAGCGATTGAGGAAGATGACGACCAGCGCCGGGACCGTGATCGCGATCGTGCCGCTCGCGGTGATGAGGCCGTAATCGATGAAGTTCTTGGTGACGAATTCCGGGATCAGGACGGTGAGCGGCTTGGTTGCCGAGGGCGAGAAGACCAGCGGCACCAGATACTGTCCCCACGCGCCGAGAAAGGTCAGGATGGCGGCGGCCGTGAGACCGGGTCCGACCAGCGGAAGAACGATGCTGAAGAAGATGCGCAGGCGGCCCGCACCGTCGAGCTGCGCCGCCTCCTCCAGTGCGACCGGCAGGGAATCGAAGACGCTGCGCATCAGCCACAGCGTCAGCGGCAGATAAGCCGAGACGTAGATGAGGGTGATGCCGAGATAAGTGTCGATCAGGTTGAGCCCGATCATGATCCGGTAGAGCGGGATCAGCACGGCATAGCCCGGGATCGCGAGCGTCGCGACCACCACCAGGAACACGACGCGCTTGCCGGGGAAGTCGAGCCTTGCGAAGGCGTAGCCGCCGAGGGCCGAGATGGCGATGCAAACCATCGTCGCGGCGAGCGAGGTGACGACGCTGTTGAACAGGGCGGCGCGGAACTGCTGCCACACGAGAACGCCGCCGATGCGCTCGACATTGATCCCCAGGAGGCGGAGGAAGTGATCGAAGGTGAAGTTCTGCGGAAAGAAGTGGATGGGTCGCGCCGAGAAATCCGCCGACGGGGTCATCGCACTGGCCAGCGTCCAGTAGATCGGTCCCAGGGACCAGATCAGCAGCACCACGACGCCGGCGGCCGTCACGATTCGAACGGTGGGGCTCGGCTTCATCATTCGAACCGGGTCGTGCGGTAGAGCCGCAGCACGAAGACCAGCGAGACGAGCAGCGACGCGGCGGTCAGCACCAGCGACAGCGCCATGCCGTAGGAAAACCGCAGGTTCTGGAAGGTCTCGAGATAGATCTGGACGAGGATCGGGCGGGTATCGAGGCTGGCACCCGCTAGCACCCACGGTTCGTCGAATATGTTGAAGGCCGCGACCGTCGAGTTCGTCACCGCGACCGCGACCGCGCTGCGAATGAGCGGCAGGGTGATCGCGAAGAACATCTGCGGCCGCTTCGCCCCGTCGATGCGGGCGGCCTCATAGAGATCGCCGGGAATGCTCTGCATCGCCGCGAGCACGATGACGACCGTGAGCGGCAGCATGCGCCAGACGTGGACCACCGCCACCGCCAGGATGGCGCTCGTGCGGTCGTTGAACCAGACATGGTTCTCGAACGGCAGCCCGGCGGCGGTGAGGATGCCGTTCAGCAGGCCCGCGCCCGGCTGGTAGATCCAGAGCCAGATCACCGAGTTGACGACCCCGGGCAGTGCCCAGGGCAGGATGACGGCGGCGAGCAGCCATCGGCGGCCGATCTGGACCTGGTTGATCACGGCCGCGGCGAGGATGCCCATCACGGTTTCGACCGTCACGGCGATGGCCACGTAGAGCAGGGTGTTGGTCCATGCCCGGCCGGCATCGGCGTCGGTGAACATCCTCGCGTAGTTGGCGGCGCCGATGAACGGCGTGCCCGGCTGCATGGGATTGATGCGGTGAAGGCTGTCCCACAGCGTCTGGCCGAGCGGCACGATCACCAGCGCGATCATGGTGACGACGATCGGCGCCACCATGAGGCCGCCGAGGACCGCATCGCCCCTGAGGGCGGTACGGCCCCCCGTGTCGTCGCGGGTCGCGACCGCCGCCGTCATTGCGCCTTGGCCTGCTCGACCGCGGCTGCGATGCTGGCAACGGCGTCGTCGACGGTGACCTGGCCCTTGGCGGCGCTGTTGATCGCCGTGTTCACAGCGGTCGAGAATTCCGGATACCAGGGCGGCGTTCCCTGCGGGAAGAGCGCCTCGACATGCCTGGATTCCTCGACGAGGACATCGCCGCTGTGCAGCTTGCCCTGCTTGTTGAGTTCGGCCAGCGCCGAGGTCCGGGTGGGCAGCACGCCGTTTGCGTAGTTCTCGACCTGGAACTTGCCGCTGGTGAACCATTTGATGAACTCGATCGCCGCCTTCTGGTTCTTCGAGGCACGCGGAACGGCGAGAGCTTCGAGCAGGCCATAGCTGCGGGTCGCGCCGCTCGCGGTGGGAACGAGGATCGCTTCCACATGGCCGGCGACCTGGGACTGCGCCGGATCGTTCATCTGGCCCAGGCGCCCCGGCTCGCCCGAGATCATGATGCTGGTGAGGCCCTTGGCGAACAGGTTGTCGTTGATCTGCGCATCCCTGAGGCCGGTCGCGGCGGGATCGACCAGGCCTTCCTTGAGCAGTTGCAGCTCGAAGGCCAGCGCCTTGTAGCCGGCGGAATCCGGCGTCGTGAACAGCGGCTTGAAATCCGCGTCGAAAAGCTCGCCGCCGAAGGCTTTGGTCAGCAGGTACCAGCTGGTCGAGGCGCCTTCGGTGGGCGACAGCGGCAGGCCGACCGGATACTCGACGATCTTCTTCGTCTTGATCTGCCGCGCCGCCGCCAGCAGCTGATCGAGCGTCTTCGGCGTCTCGGTGATCCCGGCCTGGACGAAATGCTGTCTGTTGATCAGCATGACCCGGAAGTCGTTGGTGTAGGGAATGCCCAACAGCTTGCCGTTCACGGTGAAGATGGAGGAGCCGGCGATGTCGGCGACGGTCCCGGCGTCGATCGCGTCGTTGAGCGGCAGGTACCAGTCGGCGGCGCTGAACTGGCCGGTCCAGGACCAGTCGAACTCCGTCACGTCGGCCGGCGCGGTTCCGGCGATGAGCGCCGCCACCAGCTTGGGCCGGATATCGTCCCACGAGAGGGTCTGGAGATCGACATGGATGCCGGTCTCCTTCTCGAATTCGGCCGCGATGTTCGGCCCCTGCGGCGAGGGCATCAGGACGGTGATGGATGTGCCTGCCAGCGGCTTGTCCTGGCTCAGGGCGGGCCCGGCCAGAACGAGCGGCGTCAGAGCAAGGGTCAGGATGAGCTTTCGCATGTCCCAGTCTCCCAGTGTCTTGGTTTTGTCCCTTCAGCCTCGGCCGGCAGGGCGCCGATCGAATTCGCCAGACGCTCGATCCAGCGATCGTCCGGCCGCCAGCCGAGATGTTGGGCGGCTGCGAGCAGCGCGCCGCCGATGGGGGGAAGCCGCGGGGAGCGCGGCGGGCGTCCGATCCGCTCGGTGAGGGCTCGCCGCAGCAGGGCGCTGGAGAACATCCCGCCCGCATAGCTCCAGGCGAGCGACGGTGCCGCCAGCCTGCGCTCCAGGGTGTGCACGTGACGCGCCAGCTCGTCGGCCGCGAGCTCGATGATCGCGCGTGCGGTCCGGTCCCCCTGCTCGCCCAGGGTGCCGGCCAAAGGGGCGAGCGCCGCGATCTGCGAGCGCGGGCTGTCAAGCGCCGCCGCCCAGCCTTCGAGCGCGCCGATCCTGTCCGAGGCGTCGAGATGCAGGTGCTCGAAGAGCGCGTCGACCAGGCCGGTCGGCCCCGACCGCCCGTCGATGCTCTGGCTCACCGCCTCGAGGACGCGCTTGCCGATCCAGTAGCCGCTGCCTTCGTCGCCGACGACCTCGCCCCATCCTCCCGTCCGGAAGGACGAACCGTCGTCGTCGCGGGCCCATGCCATCGAGCCGGTGCCGGAAAGGATCAGGATGCCCGGCCCGCCGGCAAAGGCGCCGATATGAGCGGCATCGACATCGTTGAGCACGCGCTGGGGAACGGTGCCGAAGAGATCGGCGACGACGCGGCGCTGCGCCGCCGAGACCTCTTCGACCTCGCCATAGGCGGGCAGCGCCGCGGCCACGGCCAGCAATCCCGGGCTGCGCGCGAACGGCCGGACCTGGTCCGCGAGAGCGGCGCTCCAGCCGCCGGCCTCCAGCGGGCTGGTGGCCCTGCCGCGCGCCAGCATCGTCACCCGGCCGCTGCTGTCGGCGACGGCGACGAGCGTCTTGCTGCCGCCGCCGTCGATGCCGAGGATCGTCCGGTCACTCATTGGCCGGTCCGGGCTCGGCGATCGTCGTCTCGACCCCCATCTCGGCCAGCCGGGCCCGCCAATCCGGGCCGAGGCGCCAGTCGGTGATGACCCGCGACGTCGCGAGAGGCGCGACCTTGTATGTCGCGGTGGTTCCGAACTTCGAAGAGTCGGTCAGCAGATAGGCCAGCGCCGAGCGCGTCAGCATGCGCCGGTTGAGATTGGCTTCGGCGCTGTCGACGCTGTAGAGCGCGCCGTCGGCCGCGATCGCGCTCACCCCCAGGAACAGCTGGTCGAACCAGAGCTGGTCGAGCATGGCCTCGGCCTCCGGCCCCACCAGCGAGACATTCTCGCTGCGCAGCTGGCCGCCCAGCACCGAAACGGCGAGATTGGGGACGTTGAGGAACTCCTGCGCCACGGCCAGGCCGTTGGTGAAGATCCTGAGCGGCATCGGGTTAAGACGGATCAGCCGGGCCAGCTGCAGGACCGTCGTGCCGGCGTCGAGGAAGATCGTCGTGTGCGGGACCAGCGCCTGGTAGGCCGCGCGGGCGACGGCCCGCTTGGCCGCCAGGTTCCGCTTCGCCCGCTCCTGGAAGGCGACCTCCACGGACGATCCTTCGGCGATGCGGGCGCCGCCATGCACGCGATCGATCGCCCCTTCCCTCTCCAGATACTGGAGATCCCGCCGGATGGTCGCGAGCGAGGCGCCGACCGCGTCAGCGATGGCTTGGACGGTCGAATATCCGTGCGCGTAGAGATAACCCCGGATGGCGTCCAGCCTCTCGACCTTGATCCCCTCGCTCTGCGACATGGCCCCGCATCCTGAAAACGCGCCGTTATGCGCAAACCTTCAGGGTGATTTGATCAAGAGTCAATCACGATCATGATTGATTTTGACCGATTGCGCGCGTTTACTCGATCTCAATGGTAGGCGGGCAGCAGCGAACCGTGGGCGTTGAACAGGTCGTCGACCAGGCGCCAGATCTGGTCGGGCGACAGCTCCGCGGCCGTGTGCGGGTCCAGCAGGGCGGCTTGGCGGACATAATCGCGCCTGCGGGTCATCGCCGCGTGCACCGTGAGCTCCTGCACCGAGACGTTCTGCCGGATCACGCCTGCGAGCTGCGGCGGCAGCCGCCCCACGCGGATCGGCTGCACGCCGTTGCGATCGACATGGCACGGCACCTCCACCACGCACTCCGCCGGCAGGTTGTCGATCAGCCCCCCGTTCGGCACGTTGCCGTAGATCAGCGCCGGCTGCCCCGTCGTCGCCGCATGGATGATGCCGGCCGCATATTCGTTGCTGCGACAGACGTCGATCGGCTTGTCGCCCTCGAGGTCACGGCGCACCTGCTGCCATTTCTCGATCTGCGCTTCGCATCGCCGGATATATTCGTCGAGGGGGATGTTCAGCGACTGGATCAGGTCGCTCCTCCCCTGCTTGATGTACCAGGACGTGTATTCCGAGAAATGCTCGCTGGACTCGGTCACGAAGTAGTGCAGCCGCTTCAGCGCGTCGAACCGCACGCGGTCGTCGGCCGGCACCCGCCCCTCGCCTTCCAGCGCCTTGAGCCGCGGATAGAGGTCTTCGCGCCGCCCATCGGCATGGCGCTTCTCGAATTTGAGGAAGAAGCAGACGTGATTGATGCCCGCCGCGACGTAGTCGATGTCGGCGGTCCTCTCGCCCAGGCAGGCGGCGAGATGCTCGGAGGTGTGCTGGACGCTGTGGCAGAGCCCGACGGTGCGGATCTCCGGCGCGATCTCCTTGATCGCCCAGCAGTTGATCGCCATCGGGTTGACGTAGTTCATCAGCAGCGCATCCGGGCAGACCTCCGCCATGTCGCGGCAGATCTCCTCGAGCACGGGGATGGTCCTGAGGCCGCGGAAGATCCCGCCGATGCCGAGCGTGTCGGCGATCGTCTGGCGCAGGCCGTAGCGCTTGGGCACATCGAAATCGATGACCGTGGCGGGCTTGTAGCCGCCGACCTGCATCATCAAGATCACGAAGTCGGCGCCGGCAAGCGCCTTCCGGCGGTCGAGCGTGGCCTCCACCACCACCTTGGCGAGGTTGGTCGCCTCGCCGATGCGCTTCGCCACGATCTCGGAGGTCCGGAGCCGCTCCGGATCGATGTCGAACAGGCTGATCACGCAGTCGCCCAGACCCGGGGTCGAGAGGACATCCCCCAGGATGTTCTTGGCGAAGACGGTGCTGCCCGCACCCACGAGGCAAATCTTGACCATGGCTGACTCCCGTCCGCTGCGCGACGCTGCGCTCGCCAGCCTGCTTACAGCCTCGGATTCGGGATTTCCTCCTGGCCCGGGACGGGTTTTTCCCGGATCGGCGCGGGGACGCCAGCGATCCGGCCGGGGATCCCCGGCCGACGGTCCGCCTTCGCTGCTCGACGGTCGCTTCCTGCTCGAACGCCATATCGCCGGCACCATGGGCGCGGCGCACTGGCACAGCCATGTCGAGCTCAACCTGCTGGAAAGCGGCGAGATGACCTATCTGTTCAACGGCCGGCGCGAGCGGGTCGAAGCCGGCCGCCTGGTGCTGTTCTGGGCCGCCATCCCGCACCGGACGGTCGACGTGCAGCCGCGCTCGCCGCTGATCTGCGCCTATATTCCCCTTGCCGACTTCCTGGCCTTGCCGCTCGACCGCGCCTTCAAGCGATCGCTGATGCAAGGCCAGCTGCTGGCCGCTCCCATCCCCGACGATCTCGACATCGGCCTCGCCGGGCGCTGGGTCCGCGACTGGGACCGGGCGGAGCCGCGTTACCGAAGGCTCGTGGCCGACGAGGTCATGCTGCGGGTGCGCCGCTTCTCGCTCGCCCTCGGCGACCGGTCGGCGGCGCCCCGGCCGCCGCACGCCTCATCGCCGCATCTGCCGGTCGAGCGGGTGGAGACATTGGTCAATCTGATCCACGCGCATTTCGACGAGCCGCTCAGCCTGCCGCGCATCGCGCAGCTGGCGGGCGTCCATCCCAGCACCGCGGAGGCCGCGTTCCGCAGGGTCCTCGGCATCCCGGTCAATGAATATCTTCTGCGCTACCGGCTCGTTCAGGCGCTGCACCTGCTGTCAGACGGCGACGATCCGATCCTTCAGATCGCCTTTGCCTGCGGGTTCGGCTCCGCCAGCCGCTTCTACAGCGCGTTCAAGGAACGGACGGGCACGACGCCGCGCCAGTTCCGCTCCCGCATGAGGGGCTGAGGCCCGCTCCGCGATCGATGGGGTCTCCGTTGCAGCCCCGTGTCCCGACGATCCGCGAACACGGCCAGTCGCCTCGATCGGGCAGCTCGGGAAGGCCTCGAGCCGTCGTGGTACGACGGGACCACTCTGCCAAGCCGGAATGCCGTGAAACGCTGGCGTCCCCTAGGGGATTCGAACCCCTGTTACCGCCGTGAGAGGGCGATGTCCTAGGCCTCTAGACGAAGGGGACTGAGGCGCGGGCCCGGATATAGGGGAGGCCGCGCGCCGACGCAAGACATTTCCGTCGGTTTTTTGACGGCCCTATCCGGCGGCCGCCGCAACGCAGCGCCGCGCCCGCTGCAGCACCGTCTCGATCGTGGCCGCATCGGTGTCGAAGGCGCCGACGAAACGCCAGATCTCGCCCTCCCAATGCGCCGCGATCACGCCCTGCCGCTTCAGCCCCTCGGCCAGCGCCGCCGGCAGGCGCACGAACACCTCGTTCGCCTCGACCGGATGCAGCAGTTCCACCCCGGGCAGCGCCCGCAGCCCCTCGGCCAGCTGGCGCGCCCGGGCATTGGCGTTGCGCGCCAGGCGCAGCCACAGGTCGTCGGCCAGATAGGCCTCGAGCTGGGCCGAGACGAAGCGCATCTTCGACAGCAGGTGCCCCGCGCGCTTGCGGCGGAAGGCGAAATCCGCGGCCTTGTCCGGGTCGAAGAACACCACCGCCTCGGCCATCACGCAGCCGTTCTTGGTGCCGCCGAAGGACAGCACGTCGACGCCCGCCTTCCAGGTCAGCTCCGCCGGCGAATAGCCTTGCGCCGCCAGCGCATTGGCGAAGCGCGAGCCGTCCATGTGCACCGCCAGGCCGTGGTGCCGCGCCGCCTCGGCCAGGGCGCCGATCTCGGCCGGACTGTAGACCGTGCCGGATTCGGTCGCCTGCGACAGGCTGAGCATCGCTGGCTGGCTGCGATGCACGTCGCCGCGCCAGTCCGGGAGCGCCGCCGCCACCGTGTCCGGGGTCAGCTTGCCGTGCGCGCCGTCGGCCAGCAGCAGCTTGGCGCCATGGGTATAGAACTCGGGCGCGCCGCATTCGTCGACCGCGACATGCGCCTCACGATGGCACAGCACCGCGCCCCAGGGCGGGGTGAAGCTGGCCAGCGCCAGGGCATTGGCCGCCGTGCCGGTCGGCACCGGGAAGGCGGCGACGCGGCGCTCGAACACCTCCGACAGCCGCTCCTGCAGCCGGGCGGTGACCTCGTCGCCGCCATAGGAGGGCATCCGGCCCGCCGCGGCGCGGGCGATCGCCGCCAGGATCTCGGGCGCGGCGCCGGCGACGTTGTCGCTGGCCAGGTTGATCGTCTCGGTCATGCCGATTCTTCCGGTTACGGGGCGGTGGTGAGCAGGGTGACGGCGGCGCCCGTGCGCGGGTCGATGCTGCGCAGCTCCTGCCCGCCGCCGGGGAGTGTGATCAACGTCACTGCGCGATCGCCCGTCGCGGCGATGCTGGTGATGCGGCTGCCGGCAGGCAGGGCGGCCGGCGGAACGGCGGCGGCCGGCGTCGCCGGCGCGGATGCAGACGATGGTGTCGAGGGGCTTGCGGAGAACAGCCGGCGCCCCAATTCCCCGAGAACGACGGCGGTGAGAACGATGATGACCACAAGCATCGCCCAAACGGTTATCTTCACCGCCCGCAATGACCCAGGTTCCAGACGCAACCGCCGCCCCCTCATCTCCGCCGCACGGGACCATTCCCGTCGTGATCGGCCCGGACGCCGCCGGCCAGCGGCTGGACCGCGCCCTGGCCGCCGCGGTGCCGGACCTGTCTCGGTCGCGGCTGCAGGCGCTGATCGGCGCGGGCTGCGTGCGGGAGGGCGAGCGGACAGTAGAAGACGCCTCGATCAAGGTCAAACCCGGCCAGCGCTTCGAGATTCTGGTGCCGCCGCCGGTGCCGGCAGAGCCCGAGCCGCAGGCGATCGGGCTTGATATCGTGTACGAGGATTCCCATCTGATCGTCATCGACAAGCCGGCCGGACTGGTGGTCCACCCCGCGGCCGGCAATCCCGATGGAACCCTGGTCAACGCCCTTCTCGCCCATTGCGGCGGGCAGCTCTCCGGCATCGGCGGCGTCGCCCGCCCCGGCATCGTCCACCGCCTGGACAAGGACACCAGCGGACTGATGGTCGTGGCCAAGACCGACGCCGCCCACAAGGCGCTGTCGGCCCAGTTCGCGGACCGCACGCTGTCGCGCACCTATCTCGCCCTGGTCTGGGGTCGGCCGACCCCCTCGGCCGGGACCGTCGAGGGCGCGATCGGCCGCGACCCGCGGAACCGGCAGCGTATGGCCCTGGTTAAGTCGGGAGGCAAGCCGGCGCGCACCCACTACCGGGTGCTGCGCCCGGCCGGCCCCGAGGCCAGCCTTGTGGCCTGCACGCTGGACACCGGGCGGACCCACCAGATCCGGGTCCATCTGACCTCGATCGGCCATCCGCTGATCGGTGACCCGGTCTATGGCCGACGCCCGCGCTCGGCTATCGGACCCAGGTCCGTCGGGACCGAAACGGCCCGCAGCTTTCCGCGGCAGGCGCTGCATGCGGCGAAGCTGCGCTTCCGCCATCCGGCGGATCAACGTGAACTCGAATTCACGAGGCCGCTTCCGGGAGACATGCGACATTTGCTCGTCTCCCTCGCGGGGGATGACCGTATACCTGACTGAGTAGGTCGGGTATTATGACGATGTCCGGGTGACGCTTCATCCGGGCGGGCGCCCGCCCCCGGGGGGCCGGGCGCCGGAGAGGGAGCAAGATCTATGGCACATGCGTCGACCATGCCCATCGTGGGCTCTGAATCCAACCTGAGCCGCTACCTGCAGGAAATCCGTCAGTTTCCGATGCTGGAGCCGCAGGAGGAGTACATGCTCGCGAAGGCTTGGCGGGAGCATGGCGACACCGAGGCGGCGCATCGGCTGGTGACCAGCCATCTGCGGCTGGTGGCGAAGATCGCGATGGGCTACCGCGGCTACGGCCTGCCGATCTCGGAGCTGATCTCCGAGGGCAATGTCGGGATGATGCAGGCGGTGAAGCGGTTCGACCCGGACCGCGGCTTCCGCCTGGCCACCTACGCCATGTGGTGGATCCGCGCCGCGATCCAGGAATACATCCTGCACAGCTGGTCGCTGGTGAAGATGGGCACCACGGCGGCGCAGAAGAAGCTGTTCTTCAACCTGCGCAAGCTGAAGGGCCAGTTGCAGGCGATCGAGGAAGGCGACCTGAAGCCGGAGACGGTGACCAAGATCGCCACCGAGCTGTCGGTGCCCGAGCAGGACGTGATCTCGATGAACCGCCGCCTGGCCGCGCCGGACCATTCGCTGAATGCGCCGCTGCGCATCGACGGCGAAGGCGAGTGGCAGGACTGGCTGGTCGACGAGCGCGACAGCCAGGAGGTGCTGCTGGCCGACCGGCAGGAGCTGGGCAAGCGCCGGCAGCTCCTGAAGGACGCGATGTCGCATCTGAACGACCGCGAGCGCCGCATCCTGAGCGAGCGCCGGCTGCGCGAGGAGCCGACGACGCTGGAGGATCTGAGCCAGGAATACGGCATCAGCCGCGAGCGGGTGCGGCAGATCGAGGTGCGCGCCTTCGAGAAGCTGCAGAAGGCGATCCGAAACGCCGCGGTCGAGGCCAAGCTGGCCCACTGAGCGGCGACATATCCGAAACGCGAACGGCCGGGCATCGCCCGGCCGTTTTCGTTCGGGTCTTGCGGATCCGGCCCCTACCGCCTCCCGCCGACCTCGTCGATGTGCAGCAGCATGTCGGCCGGGTCCTCGAACACCCGGTAGGCCCCTGCCCGCTCCAGCTCGTCCTGGCCGTAGCCGCCGGAGAGGAAGCCGATGCCGAGCGCCCGGGCCCGCTGCGCCGCCAGCATGTCCCAGACGCTGTCGCCGACGACATGGGCACGCTCGATCGGTACGCCCAGCTTCTCCGCCGCGGCCAGGAACAGGTCGGGGTCGGGCTTGGCGTATTTCACCAGGTCGCGGGTGATGACCGGGACCTTGCCGAAATCCACGCCGAGATTCTCGATCACCGGCCGCGCCGTCTCCATCCGGCCGCTGGTGGCGATGGCCCAGGGGATGCCGGCCTCGGTCAGCCAGGCCAGCAGTTCGCGCGCGCCGGGCAGCGGGACGCTCTGCTCGGAATGGCGGTTATAGGCCTCGGCGTGGCGGCGGCGCAGCCGCTCCACCCGCTCGTCGCTGATGTCGAGCCCGGTCTCGCGCAGCAGCATGTTGGTGAACAGCCCGCCGCTCATGCCGATCTTGCGGTGGATGCGCCAGACCGAAAGCTCGATGCCCTCGGCCTCCAGCGCCTCGCGCCAGGCCATGACGTGGTGATAGACGCTGTCGACCAGCGTGCCGTCGAGGTCGAACAGGAAGGACGTCTGCTGGCGCATCTCTCGGTCTCCGCGTCGGGGAACAGGGCCTCGGGACAGAAATAGCCGATCCGGCGCGGAGGGGAACCCTACCTCGCCGGATCCGGGTGGCGCGGCACGAACAGCCGGCCGCGCTCGGTCCACAGCACGATCAGGAGCGCCAGCAGGCCGAGGCCGCAATAGCCGAAGGCCAGCGGCACCACCGTGCCGTCGAAGGCCTGGCCGACCAGGGCGCCGAGCACCGCGCCGGCGATCGTGGTGTAGCTGCCGAACAGCGAGGAGGCGGTGCCGGCGATGTCGCCCAGCGGCTCCATCGCCATGGCGTTGAAGTTCGGCACGGTCAGGCTGAACAGGAACATGTTGGCGGCCAGGACCGTCCCGAACAGGAACAGAGGCGGCTTGCCGGCGAAGGCGAAGGCGAAGATCACCTGCAGCGCGCCGACCGCGACGAAGCCCAGGATCCCGGTGTGCGACAGGCGCCGCATGCCCAGCCGGCGCACCAGCCGCGAGTTGAGGAAGGAGGCGAAGCCCATCACCATCGCAATCAGCCCGAAAGCCATCGGGAAGAAGGTGCCGAGGGCGTAGACGTCGGTCTCGAAGATCGCCTGGGACGAGCCGAGATAGGACATCAGCGCCCCCATCATCAGCCCCATGGCGGTGGCGTAGCCGATCGACACCCGGGTTGTGACGCAGCGCCGCATCGCGCCGCCGATCTGCGACGGCGAGAACCGCTTGCGGTACTCCGGATGCAGCGTCTCCGGCATGCGCAGGTTGAACCAGACGATCTGGACCAGGGCCAGCACCAGCATGCTGACGAAGATCGCGTGCCAGCCGCCGAGGAACAGGAAGGCCTGGCCGACCGCCGGGGCGAAGATCGGCACGATGATGAAGACCATCATGGTCAGCGACATCACCCGGGCCATCTCGCGGCCGGAGAAGCGGTCGCGGACGATGGTGACGGTCAGGACGCGCGCGGCGGCGGCGCCCATGCCCTGCACCACGCGGGCGAGCAGCAGCCATTCGAAACCGTGGGCGACGATCGCCAGGACGCTGCCGAAGCTGTAGACGGTCAGCCCGATCATCAGCGTCGGCCGCCGGCCGATCACGTCGGAGACCGGGCCGTAGACCAGCTGCATCACGCCGAAGCCGGCCATATAGGCGGTCAGCACATATTGCAGCGCGTTGGCGTCGGCGATGCCGAGATCGGCCTGGATGGCGCCGAAGGCCGGCAGCAGGTTGTCGATCGACAGCGAGATCAGCGCCATCATGAAGGCGATCAGGCCGACGAACTCGGCGAAGCCCGGCGCCGGCACGACGCGCCCTGGCGCCTTCGCGGTGATCCTGCTGACGAACGACATCCGCTCCGGTCTCGCTTGCACGCGGCACGGCCCGGCCCGCGCCATGCCGCCTGGGCGATGGTGCCGGTCGAGCGCTGCCCGCCCCCGCGGGGATGATGAGAAACGAGATGACCTTCGGCCAGAATCCCCGGGCCGGGCAAGGGCTTGTCACGCAACGCTGCCGCGCGCCGACAGTGGGGAACCGGTCCTGTCGTCGACCGGACGGTCAGCCGCCGCGGACCTCCCGCGCCGCGTCGCGCACCATGGCCATGAAGATCCGGCCGGCGTC
>Ga0182749_1001361_pt1 | contig 19403 bp, 12 predicted proteins | sample eDN3rd37CKraftMG_FD_128875 | JGI IMG/M metagenome (GOLD analysis project Ga0182749, IMG submission 128875) | Enriched Miracle-Growth compost microbial communities from Emeryville, California, USA - eDNA 3rd pass 37_C Kraft MG (version 2) (version 2) ...
CGCTCCCCCGAGAGCTTCTTCATCAGCACGGCGTTCACCCCCAGCAGCGAGGGGGCCCCGTCCACGTAGACCGACCCCTGCGACATGGGCTGCAGACCGGCCAGGGCGCGCAGGAGCGTCGACTTGCCGGAGCCGTTGGTCCCGAGGATCGCGATGGACTCCCCCCGTCGCGCGACGAAGGAGACACCGCGCACGGCGTGGACCTCGGTGACGCCACCGGTGTGCTCGCGGCCCCGCGAGAGCAGGTGGTGCAGGCGCGAGCGCTTGCCACGCGCCCCCTTCCTGCTGCGGGCCCGACCACGCGAGCCGACCACGCGATAGGTCACGTGGACGTCCTGGGCCACGAGCGACGGCGACCCGAGCGGCGGCCGGGGAGCCCCCGGCGCCTCGGCAGCGAGCTCCGTCGTAGCGGGCAGCGGCTGCGGCGTGCTCACGTCCTGCTCACTCACGCCCGTACCTCGCCTCCGCGCGCCAGAAGAAGACGAAGCCCACCACCAGCACGCCGACCGACCAGGCCAGCGCCAGCAGCCATTTGCTCCACATGAGCGGGATGGAGGGTTCGTGCAGCACCGACTGACGTGCCAGGTCGAGGTAGAGCGCGACCGGCTGGTACTCGAGGACGCGCTCGAGCGCGGCGTTGTGCACGTAGTGGTTGATCGGGAAGATCACGCCCGAGGCGTACATCAGGATGCGGAAGACGAAGGGGAAGAAGTTGAGCAGGTCCGGCACGCCCGCGCAGATCCGCGCGAAGACGTACCCCACGCCGAGCGTGAAGCCGAGCAGCAGCAGGATCGCCACCGGGAGCAGGAGCCAGCGCCAGGAGACCGGGACGGGCACGTTGCGCGGGACGAACCGGCTCAGCAGCACGAAGGCCAGCATCACGAGCATGGAGGGCAGCTGCCCCAGGTACTTCGAGAAGATGCCCGCCGTCGGCAGGACCACGCGCGGGAACTGCAGCGCGCGCACGAGGTTGCCGTTCGTCGGGATCGACTTGCCCGCGGCACCCACGCCCTCGTCGAAGAGGCGGTAGACGAAGACCCCCACCACGATGAACCCGATCACGTTCTCGACGCCGCGGTTCGTCTTGAGCAGGAGCCCGAAGATCATGACGTAGACGAGCGCGTTCATCGTCGGGGTGAGGATCGCCCAGAGCTGGCCCAGGTAGGTCCCCTGGTTCTCCGCGTACGCCTTGGAGGACGCGAGGACGTGCGTGAACTGCCGACGCTGCCGCAGCGCCCTGACGTAGGCGCGCAGGGGCGGGCGCACACCGATCGGCTGCAGACCGTTCTCGGCAGCGATGCGCTCCGCGTCCTGCGGTGACATCGTCCCGGTCGACAGCGCTGCTGGCGCTGCTGCTCCCATGCCTCTCCTCACGATTCCTCACGGGCGCGCGGGAGGGCTCCCCCGTGACTCGCTCCCAAGATCATAGGGCGTGGGGGGTCGTCGTCCGCGCACCGGCACCGCACGCGGGCCACCCGGCTCTCGCACCGGGACCGTGGTTCCCCTCGCGCCGTCTCAGCCTGCCTCGGACACCCGCGGCACGAAGTGCTCCTGCGCCGACTCGTACATCAGCAGGGCGATGGCGGCCGCCGACCGCGTGGAGACCGTCTGCGGCTGCGACACCTCGGCGGGGAACCCCGCGGGGTCGACGACGAGCTGCGCCGGGTCCCCGACGACGTTGACCGGCGAGCTGCCCAGGAAGTCGACCCATGCCGCCACGCGGTCGTTGGCCGCCTCGACCGCCCACCGCGGGGTCTCGATCGGGAAGGGCTCGAACATCGGGTCCTCCGAGAGCCTGATCCGGGTCAGCGCCTTGCGCCGCACCGCGTTCACCCATTCGCCCCGCGACCTCCCGGACTCGATGAACGCGCGGTTGAAGTGCCGGAGCGTCTCGACCTCGGGGTACGACAGCGACTCGTTCCTGTTCCTCGCGTCCGGGCGGAGCGTGCCCTCCGGGAGCCCGAGGAGCGCGTCGAAGGAGCGCAGCAGCATGTCTCGGTCCGTCGGGTCCAGGACGACGACGGTCACGTTCTCGAGACCGACCGCCGCGCCCCAGCGCCGGGCCAGCCGGTCGATGCCGAACCGCTTCCAGTACCCGGCCGTGAAGGTGCCGTCCGCGTCACGCTGGAAGATCGAGCGGAGCCACGTGTCGTAGTCCCGCGTCTCCTCGTTGCGGACCCGCTGCTGCCAGGCGGACGAGAGCATCCCTCCCAGCGGACGGATGGTGATGACCACCTCGACGCCCTCGCCCAGCTCCCCGACGATCGAGGCGACGGCATCGTCGTCCGCGAGCGAGAAGCTCTCGCTGGACGTCATGATCACGCGGTCGGTGGACTCGCGCATCTGCGTCGCGAGACGCTTCCAGGTACGACGGTTCCGCTCGGGGTTGCCCTCCGCCACCCGGCCAAGCGCCGCGTACGTCGCGGCTCCCCGCGGGTGCCGGGTCTTCCCCGCGTAGCGCACCCCGTGCTCGGCGAGCTGCTCGCGGGACAGGTGCAGCGCCCCTTGCAGGCTCGAGGTCGCGGTCTTCGGCGGCCCTACGTGCACGACCCTGGAACCGTCCGAGAACGGGCGGATGCTCGCGATGATGCCCTCCAAGCCTTGGGGTCCGACGCGCAGGACGAGCGCTCCCGCAGCATACCAATGGCGGTCTGCCGACCGGTCTAGCCCTTCGCCTTCTTCGGGATACGCAGGTCGGACAGGACGAGCGCGTGGTCGGAGCCCCGCGCGGGGTCGTGGGCGACCATCGTGTTCACGTACGACAGCGACCCCTTGACGCCGCGCACCATGATGTAGTCCAGCCGGGAGGCCAGCGGCGTCGTGGGGATTGAGGTGCGCCAGCTCGTCGACGTCAGGAGGTTGTCGCCCTGGCGCTTCTTCGTGGCGGAGGCGTCGTAGTAGCCCGCCTCGAGCAGCGCGTCGTGCGCGGGGTTCCCCGAGACCACGTCGTTCTGCCAGCCGTTGAGGTCCCCGGTGAGCACGACGACCCGGTTCGCGGTGTTGATCCTGGCGAGGTACCGCACGACCTTCTTCGCCTGCTTCTTGCGCAGCAGGTCGTACTGGCGCTGCACCGCCGCCGACGCGCTGCGCCGCTGGTCGAGGTGCACGCTCGCCACGAAGAACCGCGTGCCGGTGGCCTTGTCGCGAAGCTCGGCGTACGCCGCCCGGCGCTCGTTGGTCTTCGTCGTCTCGCCCGCGAGTATCGGGGTCTCGATCGTGCACGACGTCGAGGCCGGCACGTCGTCGTCGCAGTCGGTGAGCAGCTCGTAGCGGGTGGAGTCGTACAGGATCCTCGCGCCCTGGGTCCCCTGGGGGACGCCGGCCGCCGTGTACGGCCCGGTGCGCACGAGCCGCCAGGGCGACCGGTCGAGGTCCTTGTTGAGCCGGTCCACCAGGCTCTGCGTCTGCCGCACCGGGTCGACCTTGAGCGAGAGGTGGCCGTCGAGCTCGTTGCCCGGCCCGAGCTCCTGGAGGCCGACGACGCCTGCGCCGGAGTCGTTGATGCTGCGCGCGACCTTCGCGACCCGGTTCAGCCAGGGCCGGCCGACGCCCGTGCCCGGTGCCGTCACGGTCGCCGAGGCCACGTTGTAGGTCGCGACGCGCACCTTGACCCCCTTGCGGGGCTTCTTGGCCGGCGCCGTCAGCGTGCCGTGCAGGCCGGTGCTCAGCTGGACCTTCTTCTTCGCCTTCTTGGGGTACTTCGTGACGAACCGGTAGTACAGGGTGTCGCCGCTGCCCGGCAGCACGCCGGCCTTCTTCGCCTTCTTCGGCGAGAGGGTGTAGGAGGACTTCTTGCCCTTGATGACGATCTTGCGCTGGTGCCGGCCGCGGTGCGCGAGACCCTTCACGCCCGGGTAGAACATCGAGCTCGCGACGGTCAGCACGTACCTCGACGGCCGCAGCGACCGCTTCTTCCAGCGGAAGGTGACCGACCCCGGCTTCTTGCCCGGCTTCACCCGGAACCGACCCTTGGCCTTCTTCGGCTTCGCAGCGGTCGTCAGCTGCGCGGAGGCCGACCACGCTCCCTTGCTGCCGTCGGCCCCGAAGGCACGGACCCGCACCCAGTAGCGGGTACCGCTCTTGAGCCCGGAGACCGTCGTGCTCTGGTACCCGCGGGGTGGCTGTCCCGCGGGCGCCGCCACGACCACGGCGTGACGGCCCTTGGTGAAGCCGCTGTCCTTGGCGACGACGACGCGGTAGGTGCTCACCCCCGGCTGCCACCACCAGCGCACGGCGAGGCCGGCGTCGCTCGGGAAGGCGCCGGGCACCTTGCCGACGCCGGTCACCACCGCGGGGGGCGCGGTCATCACCACGGGCGCCCCCGCGGCCGCGGCGCTCGTGGACGGAAAGGTCACCGGTACGGCGAGGGCGCTCGTCACGAGCAACGCCCCGATCGTGGCAGCAACCGTCGGACGGCGTGGACGATCCGTTCGCACGGTCAGACTCCTCCTCGGCTCGGGTCCGACCATCCTAGGCACTCCCCGTGCGCCCCGCACCGAGCCCCGCCGCCCCGGGCTAAGATCGTCAACGATCGCGCCTGCGCGGCTGCAGGACCGCGGTCCTGCCCGGCGCGGTGCCGTGCCCCGAGCGACAGAATGGTGAATCTCCTCGTGCGAACCATCGGAATCGTCCTGGCCGGCGGCGTCGGCTCACGGCTCGGGCTCAGCATCCCCAAGCAGATGGTCAAGATCGCGGGCAGGACGATCCTCGAGCACACGGTGGGGACGTTCGACGCCCACCCGGGCATCGACGAGGTCGTGGTGATGATCACGCCCGGCTGGTCCGAGCAGGTCGCGACGCTGCTGGACGACAAGTACGCCAAGCTCACGCGCATCCTCGAGGGCGGCGCGACGCGCAACGAGACGACGAACCGCTTCCTCGACGCGATCGGCGACGAGGAGGCGAAGCTGGTCTTCCACGACGCCGTCCGCCCGCTCGTCGACGAGCGCATCATCGGGGAGTGCATCGCGGCTCTCGACACCTACGGCGCCGTGGACGTCGCCATCCCCTCGGCGGACACGATCGTCGAGGTCGACGACGACGACGTCATCACCCGGATCCCGGACCGCAGCCGCCTGCGCCGCGGCCAGACCCCGCAGGCGTTCCTCACCTCCGTGCTCAAGACCGCCTACGCGAGGGCTGCGGACGACCCGGCCTTCCAGGCCACCGACGACTGCGGCGTCGTGCTCACCTACTCCCCCGATGTGCCGATCAAGACCATCCCGGGCGCCGAGCACAACCTCAAGGTCACGCTCCCCATCGACCTGTACATCGCCGACAAGCTCTTCCAGCTCGCCTCCCAGCCCGCCCCGGACGACGCGGCCGCGGAGCGCGCCGAGCGGCTGGCGGGAAAGACGATCGTCGTGCTCGGCGGGTCCTACGGGATCGGCGCCGAGATCGTCCGCCTCGCGTCGGAGGCGGGGGCGAACGTGGTGTCGCACGGACGCTCGACGACGGGCCTGCACGTCGAGGACCCGGCATCCATCGCCGCGGCCTTCGAGCGGACCGTCGCCGAGCACGGGGCGATCGACGCGGTCGTCCTGACGGCCGGCGTGCTGCGGATCGGGCGGCTGAACGAGACCACCGAGGCCGAGATCGACGAGGCCGTCGGGGTGAACTTCCTCGCTCCGGTCCGGGTGGCGAAGGCCGCTTACCCCTACCTGCGCGAGTCCCGGGGGCACCTGCTGTTCTTCACGTCGTCGTCCTACACGCGCGGGCGCGAGAACTACTCGCTGTACTCCTCGACGAAGGCCGCGGTGGTCAACCTCACCCAGGCCCTGTCCGAGGAGTGGGCGAGCCAGGGCGTGAAGGTCAACGTCGTGAACCCCGAGCGCACCGCGACCCCCATGCGGTCCAACGCCTTCGGCGACGAGCCGCTCGGCACCCTGCTGTCGGCCGAGCAGGTCGCGGTCTCCGCCCTCGCGGTCGTGGGGTCCTCCGCGACCGGCCTGGTGGTGGACGTGCGCCGTGGCGAGGAGGACTGAGGCGACCATGGCCACCTTCCGAGACGGCGCGGAGCTGCTGCTCCCCGAGGGGTCGCGGGTGCTCCACATCGGGCCCCACAAGACCGGGACCACGTCGCTGCAGTCGGCGTTCCACCTGTGCCGCGAGGCCGTGACCGCCCAGGGCGTGCACTACGTGGGCAAGGGGCGCCACCCGATGAGCGCCGTGCTCGCGGCCATCGGGCTCGCCTCGCCCACGAGCGACGCGAAGGCCCCGCCGCCCTTGCGCAGGTGGGAGGAGGCCCTCGAGGAGATGGCGACGGCGACCGAGCCGCGCATCGTGCTGAGCAGCGAGTTCTTCGCGGACGCCAAGAACGCCGCGATCCGCTCGGTCGTGGACCAGGTGGGGCCTGAGCAGGTGCAGGTCGTGGTCACGCTGCGCCCCCTCGCCAAGATCCTGCCCTCGCAGTGGCAGCAGACCGTGCAGAGCAGCTCCGTCACGCCCTTCGACGAGTGGCTGACGACCTTCTTCGACGACCCGAAGCGGCTGGCCCGCTTCTGGAGGCGCCACCGCCACGACGAGCTGGTGGCCCGCTGGGCGTCCGTCGTCGGTCCCGAGCGGGTCACGGCCGTGGTCGTCGACGACTCCGACCACGACAGCGTGCTGCGCTCCTTCGAGCACCTGCTCGGCCTGGTCCCCGGCACCCTCGTCGCCGACTCGTCGCTCGTCAACCGCTCGTTGACGCTGGGCGAGAGCGAGGCGGTGCGCGCCTACAACATCGCGTTCTGGGCCGATCAGCTCCCCCGCTCGCTGCACGCGCGGCTGATCCGTTCCGGCGCCGCGCACTACCTGCAGGAGCGCCGGCCCGAGCGCGGCGAGGACAAGGTCCTGATGCCGCAGTGGGCCCTGGACCGGGCCGCCGAGGTCAGCGACGGGATCATCGAGGGCCTGCTCGCCCAGGACATCACGATCACCGGCGACCTCGAGCTGCTGCGCAAGCAGCCCGTGAGCCGGGAGTCCGTCGGGCAGTCCGGGCCCGCGACCGTGAGCCCGGAGGTCGCGGCGCGCCTGGCGATGGGCATCACCGTCGCGGGCGGTCTCGTGCCCCCGAGCGTCGAGGAGGCCGCGCGGCAGGTCCAGGCGGCCAAGGAGGCCCAGGCACGGCGGGCCGCCGTCGCCCGCCAGGCGAAGGCCAAGGCCGAGCAGGCCCGGCTCGCTGCGCTCAGCCCGCCGCGGCGGCTCGCCGTCCGCGCGCTCGGCTACGTCTCACGCCGTGCGAGGCGCGCGGCCGACCGCCTCAAGGGCTGAGCGCCGCCGCGGCCGTGCGGGCGTGGCCTCCCGGCGCTCGCCGCAGGCTCCCTCAGGCACCAGGTGCGGCGCCGCCCCTGAGCAGGCGTCGCCAGAGGTCGCGGCTCGGGGTGGACGTCGTCGGACGCCACCGCTGTGCGGCCGCCGCCAGGACGGTCGGCTCCGCGGTCGCCTCGGCCGCCGCGATCAGCACCCGCACCGCGGTGCCGACCGGGACACGTGCGGCGGTTCGGCCGTCGGCACCGGCCGCTCCCGGGGGTTCGTGCTCACGCAGCGTCGAGACGGCGCTCCCGAGGACGTAGCACGCCACGTCCTCCTCGCTCCAGCCGTGCTCGCGCGCCGCACGCTCTGCCTGGCGGACGACCTCGGCCTCCGCGGGGGCGAGCGGCCGGTCCGTGCCGGTGGCGGACGGCTGCCCGGCGGCGCCCGCGGGGGCGCGGCGGCGCTCTGGCCCCGCCGCCTCCCCCAGCAGCCGTTCGTCGGTCTCGTCCCCCAGCAGGGACCGCGCACGACGCCGGCCGACCACGGCGGCCAGCGCCCGGGCCGCCAGGACGCGCGCCACGGTGGAGCGGGCCACGAGGCCGGGCGGCCACGCCGCCGGCCGGCGCTCGGCGACGGGGACCTGCGCGGAAGCCGTCGCCGGGTCCGTGGGCAGCACCAGGCCAGGACGGGAGCGCGCTGCCTCGACGACGCTCACGAGGGCGACCGCCACCGTCAGGGCCGGCACGTCTCGCGGGGCCAGGGCCTGCGGCGTCGCCACGCGGACCTCGCTGGCGTCCATGCGCAGGCTCTCGAGGTCGCCGACGACCCGCACCCCGAGGCGCCGGACGGCCTCGACCTCCTCGTCGCCGCGACGCACGACCGCCTCGACCGCCCAGCCCGGGATCCCCAGCCGAGGTTCGTCCGCATCCACGGGAATGGTCTTGACCGCGTTCTTCAGGCCGCCGCGCACCAGCGCCAGATGGGCCTGGTCGGACCAGCCCCGGGCGAGCAGCTGCTTGCCAAGGCCCTGCGCCAGCGCCACCTCGCTGCTGGTCAGGGACCTGTTCGAGCCCGAGCCTGCCAGGGGCAGGAGCCCGCTCGGGAGCCCCGTCATCCGCTCGAAGACGTCGAGCTGTGCCCGCGGGTCCGTCTCGTCCACGACCACGAGGGTGACGCGCTCGGCCCCCAGGGCGTCGACCCACATCTGCGCCTGCCGGGCATAGCCGTGCCGGTGCCAGAAGTCGCTCTCCGGGTCCTCGAGGATCGCCCTCATCCAAGCCGTGAAGCCTCGTCTCGCGCCGTTGACGACGCTCTGCTGCCACTGCGAGGGCATGAGGCGGTCGTACCGGCGGAGCATGCGGACCACGTGGAGGCGGTCGGGGCCGCCGAGGTCGGCGACGAGCCGGTCGATGTCGCCGCGCCGCGCGTTGTCGAGGGACTCACAGCTGAGCACGACGCGCCGACCCTGTCCTTCGGCGTCGCGGACCTCTGACGCCAGCTCGTCCCAGACCGCGATCGGCCGACGGATCGCGCCCCGGATGCCTCGGTGGCCCAGGAAGGCCTGGACCTGGGGATAGGGCTGCCTCCCGCGGCCGGCGTACACCACACCGTGGTCCGCGATCTCGGCCCGGCTGCGGTGGAACGCGTCCTGGACCGCGGTGGTCCCGGTCTTGTGCGGACCGACGTGCACGAGGCACGTCCCGGCGGGCAGCAGCAGCTCGTCCGTCTCGCCCACGTCCACCCGTCCTCGCGTCACACCGACCAGAGCACACGGCGACGGCCCCCGAGCGAGGCGCCGCGGCGCGACCTGGATCATATCAACCCGGTCGTGCTCCCCGGCGGCGCGGCCGGCTCAGCCCGCAGCAGGCCGGGCAGAGGCCTCGAGCTTCTTGCGCGTGGCACGACGCACGCGCCACGAGCCCCTGCCGCCGCGCTCGGCGACGGGGAGCGCGTGCACCGGCGGCGGGAACGTCGTCGCCGAGACCCGCGCGTCGAAGCCGTCGAGGTCGCCGCCGTCCTCGAAGGCGTGCCCGAGCCCGTGACGGTGCAGGAACCGCGCGAAGGTCTCCCAGCGCGCGGCATGACCGGCCTGCAGCGGCCCCCAGTCTCCCTTGGCGTAGAGCCGCGCGGCATCCACGTCCTCGGAGAGCCGTCCGATCTTGCGGTGCGGGATCTCGTAGTACTCCGCCAGCTCGAGGGTGCGCGAGTCGTGCGCGAGGACGACGGCGGGCGTCCCTGCGAGGAGCGCGGAGATGTTGCCGTGGATGCGGGTGCCGAAGGAGAACCGGTACGTCGCGAGCGCGTCGAACCAGGTCCAGGGGTCGAGGCAGAAACGCATGCGGTCCTCGCGGTACAGCACGTGGTCCGCGGTGACGGGGTTCTGGGTCAGCTGCCTGCCGGCGCCGACGAAGTCGCCGCCGAGCATCAGCCCGAGCGTGCCCAGGTCCTGCGCGAAGTAGTGCAGGCCTGGGTACCGCTGGGCGTTGGCGAGCAGGATCGGCCCCATCTGCTCCACGTAGGGCGAGACGTTCACGGCGATCCGGGACCCCGCGTCGATCGGTCCCTCCTGCTCCCGGATCGTCAGCTCCGGACCGCGCAGGAACATCGACGGGCACCCGATGACGTCGACGTGCTCGTCCCCGAAGCCCAGCGAGGCGAGGTACTGACGGGTGAACTCCCCGCGCACCCCGATGCTCGCGGACCGGTCGAGGACGGCGCGGACGAAACGGGTGACGGACTCGGACATCGGGTCGATCTGCTTGGTGCTGCCGTTGATCCGGGCCTGGGCACCCACGCCGAGCACCGTCACCGGGACGGTCAGCCCCTCGATGTACTCGGACAGCTGGTCGAGGTGCCTGTGGAAGGCGGGCCGAAAGGCGTTCGCGAGCGGGACGACGAAGTGGTCGAACTCCTCGCTTGCCCGGGCGGGGTCGTCGAGCCCCGACCGCCCCTGCGACGAGGTGACGACGGCGTCCTTCCGGCTGAGCAGGCGGTGCGACGCGTGGCTGAACACGAGGTTGCCGACGTTGTTGCCGATGGTGTTGCGCAGGTAGGTCTCCGTCGCGGAGGTGGCCGTGAACGGGTCCTTGTGCGAGCGCAGCAAGATCTGGCTGGGTGCCATGCGAGCGTGTCCTCCGTCGACGAGGGCGCCACGGGGGCACCCCGCATATCATAGTTACCCTATATGCTTCAGCAGCATCCTACCGCACGGCGGGCACCACCCGGCGAGGACGCCGGACGGACCCGGCTCAGGAGGGCAGGCGGAGCGTCGCGTGCACGAGCGCGTGGTCGGAGGCTCGCCTCGCGTCCTTGCGCACCATGGTGTTGACGTACTTCTTCGCGCCGCGCACGCCGTGGACGAGGATGTAGTCGAACCTGGTGCCGAAGCCGCTGGGACCCGGCGCGACCGTCGTCTTCCACTGGGAGACGGTGCCGAGCGCGGTGTTGACCCGCTTCTTCGCGGCGGAGGCGTCGTAGTAGCCCCGCTTGACGAACAGCTCGTGCGGAGGGTTGCCCTTGGCCTGGTCGTTCTGCCAGTCGTTGAGGTCACCGGTCACGATGATCGGCAGGTGCAGCCCCTTGTTCAGCCGTGCCATCGTCGAGGCGATCTTCTTCGCCTGTCGCTTGCGCAACGTGCTGTTCCTGCGCTGCACCGATCGCTCGTCGCTCTTGCGGGAGTCCAGGTGGCAGCTGACGAACCAGAAGCGCGCACCGGTCTTGATGCTCTCGAACTGGGCGTACACCGAGCGCCGGCGCTCGAGAGGGCTGTCCTTCGGGCCGACGGGCAGCTGGATCGTGCAGGAGTCGGACCAGTCGTCCCCGTCGGTGAGCTCGGGGCAGTCGGAGACGAGGCGGTACCTGGTCGTGTCGTACAGGATGCGCTCGCCCTGCGTGCCGTGCTTCGTCCCCGGCGCCCAGTAGGCGGTCTTCCGGACCATCTGGTAGCGGTCGTCGCCCCGGGCCCGGCCGACCGCCGCGACGAGGCTCTCGACCTGGCTCTGCCGGGTGCCGTGCTCGGTCGACCCGCCGTCGACGGCGTTGCCCGGACCGACCTCCTGGACGCCCACGATGGCCGCCCGCGAGCGCACGATGATCCGGGCTGCCTTGTCCACCCGCTGCGACCACGGCCCCCCGGGACGAGACCCGAGCGTCGCCTTGACCGATGCGATGTTGTACGAGGCGACGCGCAGGCGGGTGCCCTTCTTGGCGGGCGGCACCGGCGAGGGGAGCACCGCGCGCAGCGGCACCTTCCGCTCCGCGGTACGACCGCCCGCCGCGTCGACGGCCTTGAACCGGTAGTAGAGGTAGGCGCCGCTGCCGACGGGTGAGCCGGCGCGGGCGGCCTTCTTCGCGGACAGGGTGTACGAGGTCGCGCTGCGCGGGATCCTGACGCGCAGGTAGTTCTTCCCGCGCGCCGGCAGCCCCACCCCGCCGAACGCGGACGTGGCGAGCTCCAGCACGTAGTAGGAGGTGTGCGCCTTGTCCTGCTTCCAACGGAAGCGCACGGTCCCCGGCTTCTTGCCGCCGGTCGCCTTCAGCGACGTGATCGCTGCCGGGACACGGGGTGCGCCCGCCGCGAGCGCAGTCTGGTCCCCCGCGACCGGAGCGACGGCCAGACCCGTCGCGACGACGAGGGCTACGAGGAGGGCCGGCAGGAGGGTGCGCAGACCGTGTCGCGCGCGGGAGGGCTCGAGCATGTGCCCATGATAGGAGCCGCGCGCCCCGGGGGCAGCCGTCACGCCCTGCGGCCGGCGTCGATCGTCTCGCGCGCGGCGTCCAGGAACCCGTCGGCGTAGGTCTCCGCAGGGAACGGGCCCAGGTAGTACTCCCGCATCTCCCGCCGCGCCGGAGCGAGCAGGTCGGCCCCCAGCAGGTCGTCGAGCCGGTCCTCCAGCCCCACGAGGTCTCCGGGCACCACGTAGGCGGCCCGGGCCGCCGGCACCTCGGTCTCGATCTCCTCCACCGTGCGTCCCATCGCCATGATCGCCATCGGCTTGCCCGACTGCAGGTAGTCGGAGACGACGGCGGAGACGTCGCAGACCATCGCGTCCGAGGCGTTGAAGCAGTCCTCGACCGTCATCTCGACCTCCGCGGCCTCCCCCCACACGTGACGGCGCCCGGTCTCGCGGGCGTCGGCGGCGAGGATCGTGTGGATCCGCTCGATGAACTCCGTGCCCTCGAGCTTGCCGTAGTTGAGCGGGTGGGCCCGGAAGACGATGCGCACGTCCCGCCGCAGCAGGCGGCGCACGAGCTCCTCGCCCACGGGGAGCGAGTAGACGTCCGTGTCCGCGTAGGGACCGACCCAGGTCGGCGCGTAGAGGACGGTGCGCTCCGTCAGGTCCCCCACCGGTCCGCGCGCGGGGAGGATCTTCTCCACCTGCGGCCGCCCCACGATGCGGAAGTTCTCCCGCGGGATGCGCACGCCGTGCCGGGCGTAGCGGTCGATGCCGGCCTGCCCGGCCGCGAAGATGCGGTGATAGATGGCGTGGACCGGGTTGAAGCACGCGGGCTTCTCGGAGTCACCGTGGTTGAGCCACACGTTGACGAGGCCCGTGCGCTCGACCATGTGCGTGTTCTTGGTCGCGTTGTTGACGTAGAACACCGTGCTCAGGCTGGGCACGTCGACGTCGTCGAGGCTGCGCAGGGTGGGCCGCACGACGACGGGGGCGGCGGTCGAGTCCGCGAGCTCACGTCCCATCGGAACGTTGCGGGAGACGATGAGGAACCGTCGCCCGATCCGCTGGAGGTAGGGCTCCCACATGCCGTACTGGTAGGCCGCGCCGGTGGCCGCGGCGAAGTACACCTCGAACTGCGGCGCGTACCGTTCCACGAGCGCGGGGAGGTCGTCCGCGTCCTGCGCCGAGGCCCAGGCCTGGCGGGTCGCGGCGACGAAGGCCACCAGGACGGCCGCGGCGGCGACCGCGCCCACCGTCCAGGCCGCCGCGTCGGCGGTGGCCAGGACCGCGACGACGACGCCGAGCACCACGACGGCCATGCGCACCGCGGAGGCCACCGCGCTGGTGGCGGGCACGTCGTTCCAGCCCACCCGCAGGCCCGGCAGGCGCTCCGCCACCACGCCGCGCCAGCGTTGCAGGGTCATCACCCCCGCCGCCCCGGCGGTGGCGAGACCGAGGAGCGCGAAGCCCCCACCACCCACGCCCTGCGCCGCGGCGGTCACGGCCGCGGCCGCGGCGACCACGAACCAGGCCGGACCGTCCGTGCCGACGAGGCTGCGCAGCCGTGCCTCGGCCGGCCGCCGCGCCGCAGCGCGAGCACGCACCCCACGCATCCGCAGCAGCAGCAGGGCCACGCCCACCAGGCACGCGACCCCGACCACCCAGCGGTTCGCCCCGGCGAGGGCGAGCGCGAGCGCGACGGCGGGCACCACGGAGTACAGCGTGGGCAGGACCGCGAGCCGCGCCTTGCCGGTGCCGGCCAGGCGCACGAAGCGGGAGAACGACTCGTACATCGCACCGCGGTCCTTGCGTGCCCCCACCCCGTCCTCGGCGTCGACGATCTCGGCGTCGAGGTCGTCGTCGACGGGAGCCAGCGCCTCCTCGTCCTCGCTCTCCGCGTCGTCGTCGGTGACCGTCGTCTCCACGCGGTCGATCGCGGCGTGCACGGCGTCGACGAAGCCCTGCGCGTAGCCGTCCGCAGGGAAGTCGCCCAGGTAGTACGTCCGGGTGGCGCGCCGCTGCTCGGCCAGGGGGTCGGCCCCGAGCATGTCGTCGAGCACCCCGGGCAGGCGCTCGAGGTCCGCGTCGACCACGTAGGCCGCCCGGGCGACCGGGTACTCGGCGGCGAAGGAGCCGGGCGGGGCGGAGATCGCCATCATCGCGAACGGCTTGCCCGAGTACAGATAGTCCGAGACGACCGACGACACGTCCGAGACCATGGCGTCGGACTCGTTCACGCACTCGACGATCGAGCGATCCTTCTCGGCGGCAGGCCCCCACACATGGGCGCGCCCGCTCGTCCTCGCGTCGGCCGCGAGGATCGCCTGGACACGCTCGATGGCGGCCGCGTCCTGCTCGAACTCATAGCTGAAGGGGTGCGGCCGGAAGATCACCCGGGCGCCCCGCTGCAGCAGCGCGGTGACGATCTGCTCGCCGAGGTGCAGCGACTGCAGCGCCGTGGCACCGACGTGGCCGCGCCATGTGGGCGCGTACAGCACCGTCGGCTCGGCCGGCACGCCCGCGCCCGGCGCGACGACGCGGATGCCCTCGACCTGGGGCCGCCCGACGATGTCGAACTTGGCAGGGTCGATGTGCACCCCGTGCGCCGCGTACCTGTCGATCGCACCCTGGCCGGCCGCGAAGATGCGGTCGTACATCGCGTGCGTCGGGTTGTACGACGGCGGCTTGTCGGAGTCGCCGTGGCCCAGGTACACGTGGGTGAGCCGGCTGTAGCGCACCATCACGTTGTTGCCGGAGCTCGCGTTCACGTAGAACACGGCGCCCAGGTTCTTGGTCGGCAGCGCGTCCAGCGACCGCACCGACCACATGACGACGACCGGGGCGTCGGTCAGCCGGGCGAGCGGCTCGGCCGCGACCTGCGTGCGCGCGACCACCAGGTACCGGCGCCCGGTGCGCTCGAGGTAGGGCAGCCACATGGCCACCTGGTAGGAGGCGTCGTCGGGCCGGGAAGTGTAGACGATGAACTCGGCGTCGTAGTCGGCGATCGCCCGGGCGATCCGCTTCTGCTGCAGGGGCGCACGCAGCCGCGCCAGGAACCCGCGGGCCACGACGACCGCCACGGCGAGCACGTAGGCGCCGGAGCCGACCAGCCACCACCACACCGGTCCGTCGAGCAGGACCACCAGGAACGCCGCGAGGGGCGCCAGCACGGTCAGGGAGCACAGCAGCCCGTCCCCGGGGCCGCGGGAGGAGGAGTCCGCGACACCCGGCAGGTGGGCGGTCCACGGCACCCGCACGGTGACCATCTGGCTCACGAGACCCTCGGCGCTGACGAGCAGGACCGTGAGCGCCGTGATCACGGCGACCAGCCAGGCCTCGTCGAGCCGCGCCATGGCGGCGGCGCCCGCGAGCAGCGCAGCGACCCGCGGGGCGACCGCGCGGCCTGCCCCCCGGTTGAGGGTCGTGAGCACCGGCTCCAGCACCGCCACGACGGCGAGGACCGTGACGACCGCCAGCACGGCCACCAGGGACGCCGAGCCGGGCCGCAGGAACGGCACCGCGCCCGCCAGCCCTCCGAGCAGCACCGCCGTCGTCGCGGCCAGCACCTGCTGGCCGAAGAGCCGGGTGGGGGCGGCGTCCTCGTCGCCGGGGCGTGCGAACAGCGAAGCCATGGGTCTCCTCACGATGACGCGGTGACGGCCTTCCGTGCTGCGCAGGGCCTCATGTGCTGCGCGGGGCCTCATACAGACTAGGCGACGAGGAGGCCCGGGCTAGGCGACGAGGACGTCCGGCTAGGCGACGAGGAGCCCGCGGCCGCCTCGCACGGCTCGCAGCCCGGGCGCCAGCTCGAGGCCGCGACCCCTGAGTCGGCCACGCATGGCCGTCTCCGCGCGGTCCGCCTCGCGCCGCACGCCGCCCACCTCCGCCTCGGCCACCAGGTGCAGCGGCCCGCCGTCCTCGACCGCCGTCCGGACCTGCTCGAGCCCGAGCCGGAACCGAGCCTCGTCGTCCGGGCCTGGCAGGGTCGTCGCGCTGCTCCCCACACGCACCTGGCCGTCCTGCGAGACGAGCGCGGCGCGGACCGTCGTGGGGCCGAGGCCTCCGAGCTGGCGCAGGCGCACCCGTGCGGTGACCACGAGGTCCTCGCCGTCGACCGCGACCTGCGTGACGACGAGGCGCAGCCCCGTCTCCCGGGCGCTCAGGCGTCGCAGCGGCTGCGGCACCGTCGGGACCGCGTCGCCCGGCGCGCTCCAGGCCCCGGGCGACAGGAGCACCTCGCCCGCCACCACCTCGACGGGGAGCCGGCTCGCACCGTGCTCCTCCTGCCGGGCGTACAGCGCGGCGAGCGCCGCTCGCTCGTCGTGCGCGGCCAGCCACGCCGCGACCCGCTGCCGGGCCTCGAGCAGGTCCCACACCTCGCCGTCGCGCTCGGCGTCGGCCACGAACGAGGTCGCGAACCCGCGGGCCTCGCGCCAGTACTGGTCGTCCGCGAGGACCGCCCCCTTGAGGAAGGGCGGCAGGTCGACGCCGAGCACGCGCGCCGCGTACCAGCGCCGCACCGCGGCGGACCCGTGCGCCTCGACGGCCTCGCGCCCGTGCTGCTTGGCCAGGACGCGGTCCTGCAGGTTGCGCAGCTCGTGCTTCTGCTGGGCGAGCGAGGACTCGTCGGGCCGGCGCCGCCACAGGTAGGTGGTCTCGTGCAGCACGTCGAAGCGCCCGGCCTCGAGGTAGAGCCGCAGGATCGGCACGTGGTCCTCGTAGACCACGCCCTCGGGGAAGCGCCCGACGACACGGTCCCAGGCCTCGCGGCGCACCACGCGGTTGCAGGCGACGATGTCGAGGAGAGCCTGGGGGGCGTCGTCGATCGTGACGCCGCTGCGCGCCTGCTCGTGCGCGACCTGGGACCAGCGCGGCTGCCAGCGCTCCGCGGGGTCCTCCTCGAACCGCTCGATGGCACCGACGACGAGGTCGGAGCCGGACGCGCGCAGGGCCCCCACGAGACGCCGGTACGCGCCCTCGGGCAGCAGGTCGTCGGGGTCGAGGAAGGTGAGCAGCTCTCCCCGGCTCGCGGCGATGCCGCGGTTGCGAGCGGCGCCCAGCCCGGCGTTGGCCTGGTGGATCACCGTGAGCCGGGGCTCGGAGCGCGCGAGCTCGTCGAGCAGGGCACCGGAGCCGTCGGTGGAGCCGTCGTCGACCGCGATCACCTCGAGGTCGGCGAAGTCCTGCGCCTGCAGGCTGCGCACGCAGTCCTCGAGGTACTCGCGGACGTCGTAGACGGGGAGGATGACGCTCAGCGCAGGGGCAGGCGTCGGCGCGGGGGCGCCGCGGCGGAGCCTGCCCAGCAGACTGCCTCGCTGCCGGCTCAGGCCTGACCGTCCTCGGGGACGAAGGTGTTCGCCTTCTCGAGGTCCTCGGCGAAGTCGACCTCGACCGCGTAGAGGTCCGAGATGTCGACCGGACGCACCTTGATGCCGTCCTGCGCGATGGCCTTCTCGATGCCGCCCTCGAAGTACTCCTGGTCGTCGACCTCCGCGAGCCGCCGGATCAGCGCGGCCTTGTCCTTGCCCGCCACGAAGTTGATGCCCACGGCCTCGCCCAGCGCGTCCTCGACCTTCTTGGACAGCTGGTCGACGAAGCCGTCCGCGTCGACCGTGTACTTGACCTCCTCCTCGCCCACGACCGCCGTGTTCACCGCGACGACGGACTCGTCGGCGGCGAAGTACGGCGCGAGGCGCTCGAGGATCGACACGTCGAAGACGACGTCGCCGTTGAGCCAGAGCATCCCGCCGGGGGCCGAGGCGCGCAGCGCGCGCAGCAGCGACTTGGAGGTGTTGGTGCGGTCGAACTCCTCGTTGTAGACGAACAGCGCGTCCGGGACGGCCTCGAGGATCATCTCGAGCTTGAAGCCGACGACGATGTGCAGGCGTGCGTCGGGCAGGGCCGTCCGGATGTTCTCGACCTGCTGGGCGAGGATCGTGCGGCCGTCGCGCAACGCGGTGAGCGGCTTGGGGAACGGCTTGCCGAGGCGGGTGCCGAGACCTGCGGCGAGGATGGTGACCTGCATCGGCGTGGTGATCCTTGCTCGTGGCGGAGGGACGGGTGCGGACGGGCTGCGGGCGAACAGGAGAACGGGAGCGCGACAGCGGTGCCCTCCCGTGAGCACTCTATCAATCCCCGCGTCGCCAACCTCCACCCCGGAGCGCCGGGCTCGGTTCCACCATGTGCTCGATCCACCACCACGCACGGACGTCGTTCGCTCCTGTCGACCAGATGGAACCAAGCGTGTTCGTCACCGGAACGAGCGAGCTTTTCTCCCTGGGCATGGCGATTCCGAGCGCAACCGTCGTCATGCTGCTGCACCGTGCGACGAGGACCTCGGGTACGGGTCCGCCGGCTCAACGGTGTCACTGAGGTTGAGCCGGAACCTGATGCTGCCGTCGGGCAGGGGTGCTTGGTGGTAGGTGGGGTCGTGGATGAGGTGATGGTGGTGGGAGCACAGCAGGATGCCGTTGGTCAGGTCGGTGGGGCCGCCATGGGACCAGGGATGGAGGTGGTGGGCCTCGCACCAGGGGGCGGGGATGGTGCATCCTTCCGCTCGGCAGCCGCCGTCGCGGACCCGCAGGGCGGTCACCTGCGCGGACGTGAACAGCCGTGCGCGGCGGCCGAGGTCGAGGACCTGGGAGGCCGTGCCGAGCACGGCGGGCAGGACGCCTGCGTTGCAGGCGAGGCGGCGGGCTTCTGCGGCGCTGATCGGTGTGCCGGCTCCGTCGTTGTCCCCGTCGACCAGCAGGGCGACGCCCAGGTCGTCGGTGAGGTCGCGGTGGTTGACGGTGACGACCACCGTGGTCGCGGCACCGCCGTGGTGGGGCAGGGCGGCAGGGTCGAGCCCCTCGAGCAGGGTGCACAGGGCGTGCCCGAGCTTGGTGGCGTGCGCCAGCCAGCCACCGGCGCCCGCCCTCGCTGTCCCCGGCGCGGCTGTCCCCGATGCGGCTGTCCCCGACGTGGCTGTCCCCGACGTGGCTGTCCCCGGGGTGGCTGTCCCCGGGGTGGCTGTCCCCGGGGTGGCTGTCCCCGGGGTGGCTGTGGCGGAGGGGAGCTTGCCGGCCGGTTCGGAGCCCATGGCGCCTGCGGGACCGTGGCGGTGGCCCCCGGCGTGCTGGGCGCGCGGGCTTGCGTAGGCCTCGAGGACGGTCTTCATCCGTGAGGCGACCGGGGTGGGCAGCGTGCCCTCGACGTGGGTGGTGCCGTCATTCTTGTCGTGGAAGGTGATGCGGGTCGCCGCCCAGGCGCGCGAGGCCTCGGCCGCGAGGGTGCGGGCGAGCTGGCGGTGCTCGCCGGCCGGGTCCACCTCGTCCAGGATGCCCTTGCCCCGCACGGCGAGCTGCTTGGGCGCCAGTGCCGGGCGTGCTCGAGAAGGCGGTCCTCGGCCATGCGGCGCAGGGGCTCGGGCACTGCTGGCAGCCGTCCGAGGGAGTCGAGGACGACTCGCGCCTGGCGCTCGCTGACCTCTCCAGCGCCGAGCGCGGCAGCCAC
>Ga0182749_1001362_pt1 | contig 19402 bp, 9 predicted proteins | sample eDN3rd37CKraftMG_FD_128875 | JGI IMG/M metagenome (GOLD analysis project Ga0182749, IMG submission 128875) | Enriched Miracle-Growth compost microbial communities from Emeryville, California, USA - eDNA 3rd pass 37_C Kraft MG (version 2) (version 2) ...
CGGAAGCGCGATAACCTATGGACTTCTGCTCGGCAGCTTCGGCATCGGTGCCATCGGCGGCGCACTGCTCAACACCCGCATCCGTGATACCTTCAACAACGAGACCATCGCGCGCGGAGCATTTGTCATCTTCGCTCTGAGCGCGCTGGTTCTGAGCCTGAGCGGGCAGATCTGGCTGAGTTGCCTCAGCCTCTTGCCCGCGGGCGCGTGCTGGGTGCTGGCGCTCTCCCTTTTCAATGTCTCGGTGCAGCTCTCCACGCCCCGTTGGGTGGTCGGGCGCGCGCTTTCGATCTATCAAACGGCGACCTTCGGCGGCATGGCCGCCGGAAGCTGGCTTTGGGGCCTGGTTGCGGACACCTACGGGCCGACCGACGCTTTGATGTCGTCAAGCGTCGCGCTCCTGCTGGGCGCGGCTATCGGCCTGCGCTTCGCCCTTCCGGAATTTGCCAAGCTCAACCTCGACCCGCTTGGCGAATTTCAGGAACCCGCTCTGCGGCTCGACCTGCGGGCGCGCAGCGGCCCCATCATGGTCATGGTGGACTACGAGATCGCTCAGGAAGACCTGCCTGCCTTTCTGGCGGCCATGGCTGAACGGCGCCGCATCCGCATCCGTGACGGCGCGCGTCAGTGGGCGCTGCTGCGCGATCTGGAGAACCCCAACATCTGGACCGAAACCTACCACGTGCCGACCTGGGTGGAATACATCCGCCACAACATCCGCCGCACGAAAGCAGATGCGGAGATCAGCGAAAGGCTGCGGAAGCTGCATCGCGGCGAAGGCCCGCCCCGCATTCACCGCATGATCGAGCGCCAGACCGTTCCCATGCGTGACGACATGCCGATCAAGGAAAATCCGGAAGTGCCGTGATCGGCGAAAAGCCAATAATGCAATGCAGTGCCCAGGCAATGCGGAGCGCTACGTGCTCGACCCGTTCTGCGCGGAAGCCTGCAGTTCCTCTTCCGGTATGTCGTCGAACGACGCATAGTTCAGATTGTAGAGCTTGGAGTAGAGCCCGCCTCTCGCCATGAGCTGGTCATGGTTGCCGGTCTCGATCAGCTGCCCGTTCTGCAGCACGATGATGCGGTCCGCACCCCGGATCGTCGCGAGCCGGTGCGCTATGACGAGGCCGGTGCGCCCTTCGAGGAGCTTCACGAGCGCCTTCTGGATCAGCATCTCCGTATAGCTGTCGATATTGGCGGTAGCCTCGTCCAGCACCAGGATTTTCGCGTCCGCCACCAGCGCGCGGGCAAAGCTGACGAGCTGCCGCTGGCCAAGCGAAAGGTTGCCGCCCCGCTCCCCCAGCATGGCATCGTAGCCGCCGGAAAGGCTCATGATGAAATCATGCGCGCCCACGGCCTTTGCGGCCTCGATCACGTCCTCTCGCGTGGCTTCCGTCTTGTGATAGCGGATGTTCTCGAAAACCGTTCCGGTGAAGAGGAACGGCTCCTGCAGCACCATGGCGATCTGCCGACCCAGCGACTCCTGCGTCAGGTCGCGCACGTCGTGGCCGCCCACCAGGATTTGGCCCTGCTGCACATCGTAGAAGCGGTGGATCAGCGCCATGGCGCTGGATTTCCCTGAGCCTGTCGGTCCCACCAGCGCCACCGTTTCCCCGGGATTGACCCTGAAGGACACGTTCTTCAGAACCGGATGCTTGGGATTATAGCCGAAGGTGACGTCCTTGAACTCGACCGAGCCGTCCATGTCCGGCGAGAGCACCTTGGCATCCGGTTTGTCCTGGACGTCGACCTTGACGTCAAGCACATCCGTCAGCCGCTTGCCGGAGGCCATGGCGCGCTGCATGACCGAATATTGCAGCGTAAGCGAGCGGATCGGATCGAAGAAGCGCTGGATATAGAACAGGAAGGCGACCATCACGCCGATATCGAGGCTCGCATTCACCACCATCGAGCCGCCGACGACGATCACAACGGCCATGGCGATGCCCGTGAGCATATCGACGATCGGCACCATCACCTGCGCATATCTGGCCGCGGTTAGGTGGGTCTTCAGGTTCGCATGGGCCTTGTCGTCGTAGAGGACGAAGTTCACCTGCTGCCGGTCCATGGACTGCACCGCGCGCACGCCGTGGATGGCTTCTGCGAGCGCCCCATTGGCCACCGAATTCGTCTCATGCGCCGCCATGAAGGCTGCGCGGGCGCGCGGCAGCCAGAACAGGCGCACGATGAAGAGGAAGGGCAGCACCGCAAGCGTGAGGAGGCCGAGCCGGAAGTCGAGCCAAAGCATCACGAAGACGATGCCGAAGAGAAGGGCGATATCGCCCACCGAAAGCACGCAGGTCTCCAGGAACTCCTGCATGGAGTTGACGTCGCCCTGCAGGCGCGACATGAGCCGGCCCACCTCCGTCTTGTCCATGAACGAGAGCGAGACCTTCTGCAGGTGCCCGAACATGGCGCGGCGGATGTCGAACAGCACGTGCTCCGCCACCTGGCCGACGATCGTCTCCTGCGTGTAGCTGGCCGCGTAATTGATCAGGATCGCCAGGAGGAACGCCCCGCAGGCAAGAAGCAACGGCGTTTGATTAAGGCTCCCCGGCATCATGCCGTTGTCGATCGCATAGCGGATGATGAGCGGGACGACGAGTTGCGAGGCGGTGAAGATCAGCACCGCGGCCACCGCGATGAAGACTTTCGCCCGGTAGGGTTTCACGAAGGCCCAGATGCGCTTGACAATGTTCTTGTCGAAGGCCTTGCCGAATATCTCCTCTTCGATGCGGTGCGAGCCCACCACCGCCCGCGGCGGGCGGCGCCCGTCGTCATGCACATCGTTGCGCTCGGCTTCGAGCTCGCCGGCATGCCCCTCGGCCATCAGCCCGCCTCCCCGTATTCGCTCAATACGTCGTCGCCCGGGCGCACCTGGAGATCGTAGAGCGCCTTGTAGCGGCCTTTCTTGGCCAGCAGTTCCTCATGGGTGCCACGCTCGACGATCTCGCCATTCTCCACGAACAGGATCTGGTCGGCATGCATGAGCGAGCTTAACCGGTGCGCGATCACGATCGTCACCCGGTCCTCGGCGAACTGGCGCATGGCCACCCGGATGCGCTGCTCGGTTGCCGCGTCGATGGCAGCGGTGGAATCGTCGAAGACGATGACCGACGGCCGCAGCATCATCGTACGGGCGATGGTGAGCCGCTGGCGCTGCCCGCCGGAAAGCGAGACGCCGCGCTCGCCGACCACCGTCTTGTAACCTGCGGGAAGCCCGAGGACGTAATTGTGGAGCTGGGCGTACCCGCTTGCGCGTTCGATGCGCTGTTCATGCGCCCACGGATCGCCATAGGCGATGTTGTTCTCGATGGTGGTCGTGAACAGAAAGGCGTCCTGCTGCACCACAGCCACCGCCTTGCGCAGCGAGCCGAGCGTGACGTCGCGCAGATCCTGCCCGTCGAGGGTGATCCGTCCGCCGGAAACGTCGTAGAAGCGCGGGATCAGATGCGCGATGGTGGATTTGCCCGAACCGGGCGGGCCGACGATGCCGATCGTTTCGCCCTTGCGCGCCTCGAAGCTGACATTCCTCAGGATCGGCCGCGTCTCGGCGCTCGGATAGGCAAAGGAGACGTTTTCGAAGCGCAGCGTGCCATCCGTGATCTCGAGCGGCTTTGCGTCCGGTGCGTCCTTGATGGCGACGTCCATGTCCAGAAGGCCGAAGAGGCGCGAGCCGCAGGTCGACGCGCGTGCGAAGGAATTCACCATCAGGCCTATCTGGCGGACGGGCATCTGCAGGATCGTCATGAAGGTGAGGAAGGTTGCCAGCGTGCCGACGCTGATCTCGCCCGCCATCACCTTCCTGCCGCCGAAGAGCAGCACCAGCCCCATGGCGAAGAAGAAGGAGAATGTCATCGCCGAGGTGTTGCGCACGCGGATGTTGACGCGCTCATGCGCGAGCTCGAGCGCATTGGTCGATGCGCGATCGAACTTCACCATCTCATAAGCCTGGCTCGCGAACGCGCGCACCACGCGGATGCCGCCGAGATTCTCCTCCATGACACGGCTCAGGACTGACAGCCGCTCCTGCAGGTCAAGCCAGGTGGCGCGCAGCCTGAGGCGCGTCACCGAGGAGCGCCACGCGACGAACGGCACGAAGCTGAGGGCCAGAAGCCCGAGCACCAGGTCTGTCGAAAGAAGCAGGTACGCGCCGAAGCCGATGAGAATGAAAAGCAGCACCGCGCGCACCAGGCCGGTGGAAAAGTACATCCGCACGCCTTCGAGATCGAGCATGCCGATCGTGATGAGATCGCCCGAATGCACCTCGTCATGGAAGGAGAAGGAAAGCCGCTGGATCTTCTCGTAGCAGGCGAGCCTCAGTTCGTAGCCGATATGATGGCCGACCGCCTCGGCGAAGTAGTTCTGCGACATGGTGAACAGGCCGCGCAACGTGCTGACGGCGAGAAGAAGCAGGGCGGAAGTCCAGAGCGCCTGCTCCGCGATCTGGCCGGCAGCGCCGCCGGCAAAGGCGGTCTGCGACTGGTCGACGGCACGGCCGAGAAGTTGAGGGATGAGCAGCTGCAGGCTCGCCGCGATGATGGTCGAGCCGATGGCAAGGGTGGCCTGCCATGGATGTCGCAGGTTCATGCGCGTTATGCGGGCAAGCGTGCTCAGGCCCTTGCCCCAACTCGCGGCCTTCACATGTGCAAGCGCGTCCCGAGGCTTCGTCGCGCTGCCGATGGCTTCGCTGCTCACTGTGATGATCCAGATTGATTAGGGCGGCGGGCCCGACGACTCGCCGTCGGAAATACTTCTCACGCAATAAGGCAACGTGGCGGCCTTTCAAGTATTTTTCCGGCCGCGAACGCTGTTTTTTCGACTATGTCGCATTCGAGGAAGACGCCGCGAGAGACTGATCTGTTGCCGAGCAGTGACACCTGTTCCGGAATGACGGCGGAAGGGTTGGCGAAACCAACTTCTTTGTATATGAAGCCCGCTCCCGTTCAGCCTTCAAAGGAGGTCACGAATGCGAGCATTCGGCTCTTCCCAGCAAGGCAGCGGCTTGATTCTCCGGCACCGTTAGGTCAGCGACCGACGGCCGCGCCGGACGGTCGAGGCGACTGCCGCCCGCCCGCCTCCACGGCGGAGCGCTTATCATATTAACCGGCAGTGCTTCCGGGCGATTTTCGTCCGGCGCCATCTTCGAAAAACATCAATTTTGGGACCGGATGCCTCTGCGTCCGGCGAACATCATGGCTTCCTTCCGCAATGCCCTGAGGGGCAATGCCTTTCGCGATGTGTTCCGCTTCTGCGGCATTCACTGGCGCCGCCAGCCGGGCAGGCTCGCCGTCATCATCGGCGCCTTCCTGCTGTCCACGACCGCCGACGTATTGACCCCGCTCTATTCGGGCCGGCTCGTCGACGCGGTGGCGCGCGGGGCGGCCACGAACGAGCTCGTGTGGAACGCGGCAATCACCGCCTTCCTGATGCTGCTTGCGCTTTCGGCCGGCGCCATCGTGCTCCGCTACATCGCCTTCATGGCCATCATCGACCTTACGCTGAAGATGATGTCGCAGGTCGCGTCCGACGCGTTTCACCGCGTGCAGCGCTTCTCGACGGACTGGCACGCCAACAGCTTCGCCGGCTCGACGGTGCGCAAGATCACACGCGGCATGTGGGCGCTCGACCTCTTGAACGACACGCTTCTGATGGCGCTGCTCCCCTCGGCCGTCATGCTCGTGGGTTCGACACTCCTGCTCGGCTGGTACTGGCCGATGATGGGAGTCATTGTCGCCACGGGCTCGATTATCTATGTCGCGCTCACGGTCGCGCTTTCGCTCGGCTATGTCGCGCCGGCCGCAAGCCTTGCAAACGCGTGGGACACGCGGCTTGGCGGCGCGCTCGCCGATGCCATCTCCTGCAACGCGGTGGTGAAGGCCTTCGGCGCGGAATCCCGCGAAGATTCCCGTCTGCTGCGGGTGACCGGGAAGTGGCGTGTCCGCACCCGCCGCACCTGGGCACGCGGCACGATCAACGGCACCACGCAGGGCATCACGATGCTTCTCCTGCGCGCATCGGTGATCGGCTTCGCCATCGTCCTTTGGACCGGCGGGCAGGCCACCGCGGGCGACATCGCCTTCGTGCTCACGTCCTTCTTCGTGCTGCAGGGCTATCTGCGCGACGTGGGCATGCATGTGCGCAACGTGCAGCGCTCGGTCAACGATCTGGAAGAGCTTGTCGCCATACATGACGAGCCGCTCGGGGTCGAGGACCGGCCGGATGCGAGGCCCATTGTCATCACGGACGGGCGGATCGATTTCGAGAAGGTCACGTTCCACTACAGGGGCCATGCGACGCCTCTCTACCGGGACTTCTCGCTGACGATCCATCCTGGCGAACGCGTCGGCCTCGTGGGCCATTCCGGCTCGGGCAAGACGACCTTCGTCAAGCTGATCCAGAGGCTCTACGATGTGACGGGCGGCCGCATCCTGATCGACGGGCAGGACATCTCCGAGGTGGCGCAGGCCTCGCTTCGGTCGCAGATCGCGATCGTTCAGCAGGAGCCGATCCTCTTCCATCGCTCGCTCGCGGAAAACATCGCCTATGCGCGGCCTGGCGCCTCGATGGCGGAAATCGAGCACGCGGCAAAGCTTGCCAGCGCGCATGACTTCATCGCCGGCCTGCCCAAGGGCTATGCCACGCTTGTCGGCGAGCGCGGCGTGAAGCTCTCCGGCGGCGAGCGCCAGCGCGTGGCGATCGCCCGTGCCTTCCTGGCGGACGCGCCTATCCTGATCTTCGACGAGGCGACATCGAGCCTCGATTCGGAATCGGAGGTGCTGATCCAGAAGGCGATGGAGCGGTTGATGGTCGGGCGCACGACGCTCGTCATCGCGCACCGGCTTTCGACCGTGCGCTCGCTCGACCGGCTGCTCGTCTTCGACAAGGGCCGCATCATCGAGGAGGGCGATCATGCTCAGCTCATCCGCCTGGAGGGCGGCATCTACCGCCGCCTCTTCGAGCGCCAGGCGCTGGAGCTGACGAAGGGCTTCGCGTGAGGGCATGGCGCCTTCAACGCGCTGGCACCTGCGCATAAAGCATGTAAAACACGTCCCATGGCACTCCGCCCGCCGGCTTTGACGCCGGCGGGCCATTCGGGATGAAAGGGAGACAGATCATGAAGACACGCGCCGCCGTAGCTCTCGCCGCCGGAAAGCCGCTCGAGATCATGGAGGTTGACCTCGACGGCCCGCGCGAAGGCGAGGTGATGGTTGAGGTCAAGGCGACCGGCATCTGCCATACCGACGACTTCACCCTTTCCGGAGCCGACCCCGAGGGTCTTTTCCCCGCCATTCTCGGCCATGAAGGCGCCGGCATCGTCGTCGATGTAGGCCCGGGCGTGACCAGCGTGAAGAAGGGAGACCACGTCATCCCGCTCTACACGCCCGAGTGCCGGCAGTGCCCGTCCTGCCTCTCGCGCAAGACGAACCTTTGCACGGCGATCCGTTCCACCCAGGGCCAGGGCGTGATGCCGGACGGCACCTCCCGTTTCTCGCTGAATGGCGAGAAGCTGCACCATTACATGGGCTGCTCCACATTCTCGAACTTCACCGTCCTGCCCGAGATCGCGGTGGCGAAAGTCAATCCGGACGCACCGTTCGACAAGATCTGCTACATCGGCTGCGGCGTCACCACCGGTATCGGCGCGGTCATCAACACGGCCAAGGTGGAGATCGGCGCGACGGCGATCGTCTTCGGCCTGGGAGGCATCGGCCTCAACGTCATCCAGGGGCTGAAGCTTGCCGGCGCCGACATGATCATCGGCGTCGACGTCAACAACGGCAAGAAGGAGTGGGGCGAGCGCTTCGGCATGACGCATTTCGTCAACCCGAAGGAAGTCGGCGGCGATCTGGTCCCCTATCTCGTCAACATGACCAAGCGCGGCGCCGACACGATCGGCGGAGCCGACTATACCTTCGACTGCACCGGCAATGTCACCGTGATGCGGCAGGCGCTGGAATCGGCCCATCGCGGCTGGGGTCAGTCGATCATCATTGGCGTTGCCGGCGCCGGCCAGGAGATCTCCACGCGGCCCTTCCAGCTCGTCACCGGGCGCGTTTGGAAGGGTACCGCCTTCGGCGGCGCGCGCGGCCGCACCGACGTGCCGAGAATCGTGGACTGGTACATGGATGGAAAGATCGAGATCGATCCGATGATCACCCACATCCTGAAGCTGGAGGAGATCAATAAGGGCTTCGATCTCATGCACTCCGGCGAGAGCATCCGAAGCGTGGTGGTCTATTAGTCTAGACAAATAGACGTCCTGCGGGCGCCTAACCTCTGCGGTATGGGGCGCGCAAGAATGTGTGATCGTCGGAACCATGTGCCGGCCCTGCGGGTTTTGCGGCAAATGGAGGGACGATCATGACACCGGAGAAGGAAGACAAGATCCGGCGCCGAGCTTACGAGCTTTGGGAGCAGGAGGGATGCCCGCATGGCCGGGCCTGGGACCACTGGGTCCAGGCCGCGCGCGAGGTCGAGGCCGAAGAGGGCGGGCACGCAATTTCCGGCGAAGCGGAAATCCCGCCGATGCCCGAGGATTTCCCGCAGGCCGAGCAAGCGTCTTCCACTCGCTCTCGGCGCAACAGTGGGACCGCCAAGAACAACAGCAATGGAACTGCCAAGCGCACCAGGAAATCAACTTAGCTCAGTCCCAGGCGAATTTGCGGATGTATTGGACCATCTCGCCGTCCACGCGGCGAAATGGTCTAGTACTTTGATTGCGCAACAGAAAACCGGCTTCCGCTTCTCCGAGGATTGTGCCGGAGCTGAGCGCGCTCACCTTCGCTTGCGCGTCCGCCCTATCTCTCTTGTTAGCCGCATTTGCTCGACGGCAAGTGATTCCACTAGGTCGATTCAAGCACGGCAACCGGAATTTCGCTCCACAGGGTGGAGAGCGGTATCTCCAGCTCCTCCAACACCTTGCCCGTCAGGCTCCTGTAACCTCCCGGACCGGCCGGAAGCTGCAGCTTGGTGCGCCCGAAAGCGCTGCTGATCCAGGATGGCCTGCCCGGCTCGCAATGCCTCAGCACAAGGCGTGGGACTGCGACCACCACGCGTCGCCCCTCCAGGACCCGCGCATAGGCGATGGCGTGCATATTTTCATCGCCCGTGATCCCGACCGGCTCGTAGTCGCCATGGGTGAAGATCTCCACATGCGCGCGCCGCAGGCGCAGAAGGCGATGCAGAAGCCAGAGTTTCGGCAGCCCTTCCCGCCAGCGCTCCATGGCCTCTGCCGCCGGCATGTCCCGCACCTCCTGGAGAAGCGCTTGCCGCAGTTCGAAGTCAGGCGGCCGCCGATTGTCCGGGTCGACCATGCTGTAGTCGAGAAGCTCGCATCCCTGGTAGATGTCCGGGATACCGGGCAACGTAAGCTTCATCGCCAGCTGTGCCAGGCTGTTGATGATGCCCGCCGGCTCAATGATGGCGATGGCAGCGCGAACCTCCCGCAGGAAGCTTCGCCGTTCGGGCGCGAAGAGGCCCCGCACGTAATTTTCAACGGCCGTTTCATATGGCTCGTTCTGAGAGGTCCAGCTTGTCTGCCGCTTGGCCTCGCGCAGGGCTTTGGTCATGAAGGCGGCAAGCCGTTCGGCAAGATCCTGCAGACCCGCCTCGTCCTGCAGCGAAAGGTCGGCAGGCCATGCGCCGGCCAGAGCCTGGTAAAGCAGCCATTCCGCACCGGGCGTGGGCGCTGGCCCGCGCGGGAGCTCCACACGCAGTCCCTCTGCAGCCTCCTGCCAGCGCGAAACGGCGGCAGTCCACTCCTGAGGCATTTCGCTGATGACCGCGAGCCTGGCGCGTGCGTCCTCACCGCGCTTGGTATCGTGCGTCGCCGTAGCCGACAGGGCATGCGGCCAGCTCTCCGCCCGCTTTTTCATGGCGGCGTGAAAAGTCTCGGGATCGAGGCCGAACTCGTCCGGCTCCGCGCCCACCTCGTTTAGCGCGATCAACCGGTTGAACCGGTAAAACACCGTGTCTTCGACAGCCTTTGCCATCAGCGGCCCGGTCGTCTGCTGGAACCGGGTGATGAACCTGGCCCGCATCTCCGACGCTTCGGCTGGGTCGAGGAGCAGCGACGCGATGAAGGCGATCACGCGATCGTCCTCCACCTCGCGCCCGCGCTCGACCCGGCCGACAGCCTTCTCGATCACCGCCCGGTCCTCGTCGGAGGCGCCGTCCTTGTCGATATAGCTGCGATAGACGGGCATGGCGGAGGCCAGCTCCACGATCGCGAGCCGCAGCGCATCGCGGCCGAAATCGCGCGTGGCAACGTCCTCGATGGCGATCGCCTGGGCCAGGCGGACGAGCCCGTCCAGTTCGCCCGCGAGATTGACGGTGAGAATTCGTCGCTTGGCGGCAAGCACCTGGCTCATGAATTGGGTGTCGTTGCCCGTGAAGCGGCTCCACCCCTTGTTCATCGCCTCGCGCTGCTCCGGCTCCACCTGAAGGGCGGTGATCAGCCGCGCCACTTCGTAGCCGGTTGTGCCGGCGCAGCGCCATTCGGCACGCAGATCCTCATCCGCAGCAAGGATCTTCTCTACCAGGACGTATTTGAGGCCCGACGCTTTCCTGAGTGCCGCCAGATAGCCCTTCGGATCGGCAAGCCCATCGATGTGGTCGATGCGCAACCCGTCCACGATCCCTTCCTTGACGAGCCGCAGCGGCAATTTGTGGACGTCGGCGAAGACCTTCGGATCTTCCACCCGTACCCCGATCAGGTCCGATATCTCGAAGAAACGGCGATAGGTGAGCGCCTCCCGCGCCAGACGCCAATAGGCGAGCCGCCAGCTCTGCGCCTCGTGCATCCGGTGGAGCAGGTCCTTGTCCTCGTTGACCTTCTCCAGCGCCAGGGCGAAGGCCTGCGGGTCGCCGGCGTCAGCCGGCAGGAGCGAGAGGGTCTCGGGCGAGATCGGGAGCGTAAGATCGTAGTAGCCGAAGACGGCCTCCCCCGTCTCCCCATCCAACCTGAGCACGAGCTTTCCTTCGGCCAGCGCGTCACCATACGGCTCGCCGAGCACCGGCAGGAGCAGCTTCGGAGCATCCCAGTCGATATCGAAATGACCGGCGAAACGGCTTTTTCGGCCGTGCTTCAGGACATCCCGCCACCAGGGGTTCGCGGTCGAGACAGCCATGTGGTTGGGCACGATATCCAGCAGCAGGCCGAGCCCATGCTCCTTCAATGCCTTTGCCAGCAGCGCGAAACCCTCCTCGCCGCCGAGCGCAGGATCGAGCTCCTGATGGTTGGCGACGTCGTAGCCGTGGGTGGAGCCGGGAGCCGCGGTGAAGATGGGCGAGGCATAGAGATGGCTGATGCCGAGTTCGGCCAGGTACGATACGATCTCCGCCGCTCTTTCGAAATTCATGCCTTCGCGGAATTGCAGCCGGTAGGTTGCGCAGGGGATCGTCATGAACGGAGTACCAAAATACCCCCCTCTGGCCTGCCGGCCATCTCCCCCTCAAGGGGGGAGATTGGCTGTCGTCTGTGCCCAGCCTCACAGAAAGAGCGCCGCATCAAGCGGCGGGCATGATCTCCCCCCTTGAGGGGGAGATGGCCGGCAGGCCAGAGGGGGGTGCAAAAAGGCATCATCATCTCTGGCGCGGCCTTTCCTCGCCAATCGCGCCGATGACGGCGCGCAGCATGGAAGCGTCCTCCAATTCCTCCAGGAAAACCGGAAGCCTTCGCCGCCAGTTGGGATGCTCGTCGATCGTGCCGGGGATGTTGGGTTGCTCGGTCAACCCCAGCAAATCTTCCATCTGGGCGGCAAAGAGACGGGAGGGGGAACTTGCCACCACACGATGAATGCCGACGGCAACCGCCTCGGTGAACTCCTCGCCCGCATCATGCCCACGGGCGCGCAGCATCTCGATGGCCTCGTTCTTCTCACGCCGTCTGCGCTCGCGCTCACCGCGTGCCGCTTCTTCGTCGTAGAGCCCTATCCGCTGGCGCTCGTCGATATCGCTGCCCGTCCACCAGCCGGCCAGCGTATTGGTGTCATGGCTGCCGATGCAGGCAAGCGCCGAACGCGGCCAATGCTCCGGCGCGAGGAAGCCATGGTCATTCCGCTCGAAATAGAAGATGCGGTAGCCGAGCAGGTTGGCGCGATCCATCTGCTCACGAAAGCCCTCGGGCACCACGCCGAGATCCTCGCCGATGATGAGCGCCCTCGATCCCTGCGAAACCTCAGCGAGCACGCGCACCACCTCCGGCATTGGATAGAGCACGTATGCGCCCTCCCCTGCGGGAAAGCCGTTGGGTATCCAGAAGAGCCGGTAAAGGCTCATCGCATGATCGATCCTCAGAGCGCCGGCGTGGCGAAGAATGGCCTCGTAGGAGCGCCGCACCGGCCGGAAATCGCGAGCCGCGATCTCTGAAGGCGACCATGGGGCAAGCCCCCAGCGCTGCCCCTCCGGATTGAACATGTCCGGCGGCGCGCCGATCTCCGCGCCAACGACCGTGAGCGTCCGGTCGCTCCAGGTGGCCGCACCGTCGGGCGCTGTGCCCACGGCGAGATCAAGATAAAGCCCGATGCGCATGCCGGCCGCATGCAGACGCTTCGAGGCCTGCTCCAGCTGCCGGTCGGCCACCCATTGGAGCCAGATAAGGAACTCGATCTCGTCCTGGTGCTCCCGCGCGAACTGGCTCACCGCTTCACCGGCAGGATCCTGGAACTCTTCGGGCCAGGCATGCCAGCCAGTGCCGATGCCCCTGCGCACCATTTCCAGGCTGATCGCCTCGAAGAGCGCGTAGCGCCCTAACGATTCACCGCACCGCTCCCTGAAGGCAGCGAGACCCTCCCGGTCCGCCCCCCGCGTTCGCTCATGGATCCGGCGCAGCACGGAAAGCTTGTGCTCCGCGACGGCTTTGTAGTCGACGAGATCACCCTGCCTCAACCGGGACAACGCGCTTTGGTCTAGATCCAGCGTCGCGTCGAACCCGCTGACCTGATCGACCGCGATATAGAGCGGGTTCAGGAACGTGCGGTCGCTCGGCGAAAAGGGGCTCGCCTTCTGCGGCTCGGCCAGAAAGAGCGCGTGCAGCGGGTTGACGCCGAGGAAGTCGGCACCCCCTGCCGCCGCAAATTCTCCGAGGCGGGCCAGATCCTCGAGATCGCCGATCCCCCAATTGCGGTGGGATCTCAGCCCGTAAAGCTGGCAGGTGATGCCCCATGCCCTGCCGTCCCGCAGGAAATCGGGCAGGAAGCATGCCGCCCCGTCCGGCGTCACGGGAGGCGGGGGAAATGGAGCGGCGGGCATCACTTCGGAAGCGCCGGCGGTGGCGTCCACTCCCAAAATCCCGAGGATCGTCCGCACAGCCTCGTCGGACGCGTTGGAGATGGTCCCATCCAGCGCCCGGTAGGAGCGGACGATGCCATGGGCGGCTGCAAGGCGGTCGAGTTCCTCGCTCATGTTCCAGCACCCTCGGAAACGAGGACCGCCACGCTTTGCTCAGGCAATTCTCCCTGAAGCAGCGCAGCCTCAATTCCCTTCCTGCTCTCGTAGATCGCCTTCGAGCCGGCAAAGCCGTCGCCGGCGTTAACCGGTTCAGCGCCGAAATTCGCGGCCATGAGCAGCATGCGGTCGCTCAGACGCCAGCGCACGGAGAAGGCTTTGTCACCGAGCCGTACGTACTGCCCGCTCATGGACCGCATGTCTGCCAGATGCGGCAGGAGATGGGCCTTGCGGACCTGCAGCAGCCGCCGGAAAAGATCGAGGCGCTTGCGCCCCTCCTCCGTCTCCACGCGGTCCCAATCCAGCATCGAGGCCTCATAGGTGGAAAGCGCGTTGGGATCAGGAATCTGCTCTGCCTGTTCGCCACTGAAATGGCCGAAGTCCCTGAACTCGCGCCGCCGCCCCTCCCGCACCGCTTTCGCCAGATCACCGTGAAAGTCGGTGAAGAAGAGGAAGGGGTTCGTTTCGCCGAACTCTTCGCCCATGAAGACAAGCGGCACCTGCGGGTTGAGCAGGAGAACGGCGGTCAGGAGCTCGACCGTCTGGGCGTCCGCAAGCGCGGTCAGCCGCTCGCCCAATGCACGATTGCCGATCTGGTCATGGTTCTGCAGGAAATCCACGAAGGCGAGCGGCGGCTGGCCGGTGCTCGGCACTCCGCGTGGCTTGCCCTCGCGCGGCGCGTAAGCTTCTCCCTGATAGCAGAAGCCCTCCGCCAGCGCCCGCGCGAGATGCCTCGAAGGATCGTCCGCGAAGCCGGCGTAATACCCCGCATCTTCGCCGGTGGCGATGCAATGTGCCGCGTGGTGGAAGTCGTCGTTCCACTCGGCCGTGAAGAGAATCGGGCGGTTTGCCTCGTCGCGCGGATGGAGTTCGACGATGTTGCGCTCATCCTCGGTCATCAGGTGGATGTGCCGGTCGGGAAAACGCGCGCGGATGGTGAGCGCCATCTCTTCGAGGATCGGCGTCTCGCTCCTGTCTTTGATCTGGTCGATGGCATCGAAGCGGAGGCCGTCGAAGCGGAATTCCTCCAGCCAGTAGATCGGGTTGTCGAGGAAGAAGGCGCGCACCGCCGGCTCCTCGAAGCGGATGGCGGGCCCCCAGGGTGTATGCCGGTCGGGATCGAAGAAATCGGGAGCGTAAAGGCTCAAATAGTTCCCGTCAGGGCCGAAATGATTGTAGACGACGTCGAGGATCATCATCAGCTCGCACTCATGCGCGGCATCCACCAGCTGTTTCAGCCCAGCGGCGCCGCCATAGGCGGAGTGGGGACAATAGGGCAGCACGCCATCATAGCCCCAGCCGCGATCTCCCGAGAACTGGGCGACCGGCATAATCTCGATAGCAGTGAAACCGACCTCGGCCAGGTAATCGAGCTTGCGCCTGACGCCCTCGAAGCCCCCTTCCCGAGAGAACGTGCCCGGGTGGAGCTCATAGACAACCGCTTCCTCCCAGGGCCGCCCTCTCCAATTCTTCGCATGCCAATCGAATTTCGAGCCTGCAAGCAGGCTCGGCCCGTGCACATCCCGCGCTTGCGCCCGTGAGGCAGGATCGGGCACGGCCATGCCGTCGGGCAGGATGAACTGGTAGGCAGTCCCCTCCGGCAGGCCGGCTGTTTCCAGCTCGAACCAGCCGCCGTCGCGGCGCTCCATCTCAAGTTCATCGCGCTCGTCGAGACGCACTCGCAAGCTCTCGGCGGCAGGCGCCCAGAGGCGGAAGACGGCAATGCCATCGTCCTGGAGCTCGGCGCCCCAGCGGATCTGGAAAGAAGTGTGGGTCATCGTACACGGCCTTCCAGAACAACCATTGAGCGGTCGGCGAGTTCCAGCGTGTGCGGCGCGCGCATGGCTTCCCACACGGGCCACTGGCCGGTGTCGCTGCGCATGAGCATTTTCCAGCCAGCCGCACCCAATTCGCGCGGAAGGCTGAACTCTCTCGGCTCATGAAAGCCATTGATGAGGATCAGGATGCATGTGCCGCGTTCATCGCAGAGCATCAGGCCGAAGCTCTTGAGGGCGGGATCGCCCCAATCCTCGTCGGTCATGGGCTCACCGGTGGGGCGCAGCCATGAGACGTCGCGGTATTTCTCGGCGACAATGTTGCCGTGCAGGAAATTCTTCAGCCGGAGACGCGGATGGGCGCGGCGATAGGCAATGAGCCGCCGCACAAACTGGAGGAAAGCCTCTTCGTCCGGCGAGCGGTTTTCCCAGGCCAGCCAGTTCATCTCGTTGTCCTGGCAATAGGAGTTGTTGTTGCCGTTCTGCGTACGGCCGACCTCATCCCCCATCAGGATCATGGGCGTTCCCTGCGACAGGAGAAGAGTCGAGATCGCGTTGCGGCGCATCTTGGCCCTCAGGGCCTTGATGTCCTCGTCGTCGGTCGGCCCCTCGACGCCGCAGTTCCAGCTTCGATTGTCGCTGTGTCCGTCGCGATTGTCCTCCTTGTTGGCCTCGTTGTGACGCTCGTTGTAGGCGTAGAGATCGTGCAGCGTGAACCCGTCATGGGCGGTGATGAAGTTCACGCTCGCCCAGGGCCTGCGGCCGCTTCGGTCGAACATGCCGGCAGAGCCGAGAAGGCCGCTGGCAAGATCCGGCGCGGCCCGCTCGTCGCCGCGCCAGAAGCTGCGCACCCAGTCGCGATAGGCGCCGTTCCACTCCGCCCATCCCGGCGGGAAATTGCCGAGCTGATAGCCGTCCGGCCCGAGATCCCAGGGCTCGGCGATCAGCTTCACGCGTGAGAGGACGGGATCCTGCCGCACCGTGTCGAAGAACACCGAGGAAGGCTCGAAGCTGTCACGCTCGCGGCCGAGAGCGGTCGCAAGGTCGAAGCGGAAGCCGTCGACATGGCATTCCTCCACCCAGTAGCGAAGGGAATCCATGACCATCTGCAGCACACGCGGGTGCTTCAGGTTCAGCGTGTTACCGCAGCCGGTAGTGTCGTAGTAATAGCGGGGATCATCGCCCAGGATATAGTAGCTCGCATTGTCGAGCCCCCTGAAGGAAAGCGTCGGTCCAAGCTCGCTGCCCTCGGCCGTGTGGTTATAGACCACGTCGAGGATCACCTCGATGCCGGCCTCGTGCAGCTTGCGCACCATCCGCTTGAATTCGTGCAGCCCTCCGCCCGGCGAAATATAGCGCGGCGCTGGCGCAAAGAAGCCGATCGTGTTGTAGCCCCAGTAGTTGGTGAGCCGCTTCTCCACCAGGTATCGGTCATCGAAGAAGGCCTGCACGGGCAGGAGCTCGATCGCGGTAATGCCGAGCTTGACGAGATAATCGATGACGCGCGAGTCGGCGAGGCCGCCGAAGGTGCCCCGCATCTGCTCCGGCACGTTCGGGTGCAATGCGGTCATCCCCTTTACGTGGGCCTCGTAGACGATCGACTCCTCCCAGGGCCGGTGCGGGCGCACGTCATTGCCCCAGGTGGCGGCGGTGTCCGTCACCACGCATTTCGGCATGACGAAAGCGGAGTCGCGCCGGTCCATCACGAGGTCCTGACGCGCGCTGCCCACCCGGTAGCCGAAGCACGCATCGTGCCAGCGGATGTCACCGATAAGCAGCTTCGCGTAGGGGTCGATCAGCAGCTTGTTCGGATTGAAGCGATGGCCATTGGCGGGATCGTAGGGGCCGTAGGCTCTGAGGCCGTAAACCTGCCCCGGCCGCATATCCGGAAAATAGCCGTGCCAGACCTCATGCGTATATTCCGGCAGGGGGATGCGGCGTATCTCGCGTCTCCCCTGCGCATCGAAGAGGCAGAGCTCGATCTTTTCGGCATGCGCCGAGAATACGGCGACATTCACGCCGGATCCGTCCCAGGTAGCGCCCAGCGGATAAGGAAGGCCGGTATCTACGCGCACGTGCGGGTCCCCTGTCATGGCTCGCTGGCAAGCACGACAGTACCCAATGGGGGCAGTCTGAGGTTGGCCGAAGCCGGGCGGCCATGCCAGGGCTCTTCCGTGGCCGTTATGGTTCCGTTGGTAACGCCGGAGCCGCCGTAGCGGCGATCGTCACTGTTGAGGATCTCCAGCCAGTTTCCGGATTGCGGCAGGCCTATGCGGAAATTCTCGCGCACGACCGGCGTGAAATTGCAGGCGATGACGACCGGCCGCGCATCGCCCGTTCCCTTGCGTAGATAGACGTAAGTGCTGATGCCGGGATCCGAGGCATCGATCCACTCGAAACCCGCCGGTTCGCAGTCAAGCTCATGCAGCGCCCTCTCATCTCGGTAGATCCGGTTCAGATCGCGAATGAGATCGCGCACGCCCTGGTGCATCGGGTCGTCCAGATGGTGCCAGTCGAGCTGCCAATCGTGGTTCCATTCGCGCTCCTGGCCGAATTCGCCGCCCATGAAGAGCAGCTTCTTGCCCGGATGGGTCCACATGAAGGTGAAATAGGCGCGCAGGTTCGCGAATTTCTGCCAGCGGTCGCCGGGCATGCGGCCGATCAGCGAACCTTTGCCGTGCACCACCTCGTCGTGGCTGAGCGGCAGGATGAAGTTCTCAGAGAAAGCGTAGATGAGACCGAAGGTCATGCGGTCGTGGTGGAAACGGCGATGAATCGGCTCATGCTGGATGTAATCCAGGGTGTCGTGCATCCAGCCCATGTTCCACTTGAAGCCAAAGCCGAGGCCGCCCGCATAGACGGGCCGGGACACGCCCGGAAAGGCGGTCGATTCCTCCGCGATCGAGGTGGCGCCGGGATGGGAGGCAAAGAGCGCGGTGTTCGTCTCCCTGAGGAAGGCGATCGCCTCCAGGTTCTCGTTGCCGCCATGGACGTTCGGGACCCATTCGCCGGGCTGGCGGCTGTAGTCGAGGTAAAGCATGGAGGCGACCGCATCGACCCGCAGCCCGTCCACATGGTACTGGTCGAGCCAGAAGAGCGCGTTGGCGGTGAGGAAATTCGCCACCTCGCGCCGGCCGAAATTGTAGATCAGCGTGTTCCAGTCGCGATGGAAACCGAGCCGCGGGTCGGCATGCTCGTAGAGCGCCGTCCCGTCGAAGCGGGCAAGCCCATGCGCATCGGAGGGGAAATGCGCCGGCACCCAATCCACGATGACGCCGAGCCCTTCCTGATGACAGCGGTCGACGAAGCGGGCGAAGTCCTCGGGCGTGCCGAAGCGGCTCGTCGGCGCATAGAGCCCCACCGGCTGGTAGCCCCATGAGCCGGAAAACGGATGCTCGCTGACCGGCATGCATTCGATGTGGGTGAAACCTAGATCCTTCACGTAAGGGATCAGCTGGTCCGCAAGCTCCTCATAGGTGAGATAGCCGCCATCCTCGTGCCGCCGCCAGGAGCCGAGGTGCACCTCGTAGATGGAGATCGGCGCGCGCCGGTCGTTCCGCCCGATGCGGTGTTCGATCCATTCGCCGTCGCCCCACTCCATTTGCGGCAGCCCGTTGACGATGGACGCGGTCGCCGGCGGCACCTCGGCCCGAAACCCCATCGGATCGGCCTTGGCTGGCAACATCTCGCCGTTGCGGCCGATGATCTCGTATTTGTAGAGCTCACCGGGGCGCACATCCGGCACGAAAATCTCCCAGATCCCAATGCCCGGGTGAAGCCGCATCTGGTGGCGACGCCCATCCCAGCCGTTGAAGTTGCCGACGACGCTGACGCGGCTTGCATTGGGCGCCCAGACGGCAAAGCGGGTTCCCGCGACGCCGTCGCAGCTCATCGGATGCGCGCCGAGCTTTTCATAGAGGCGCTCGTGACGCCCCTCTCCCATCAGATACAGGTCGAGCTCACCGAAGGTGCTGGGGAAGCGATAGGGGTCTTCCTCCTCCCAGGTGTCGCCTTCCCGCGTGAAACGGATCCGGTAGCGCGGAACTGTATTTCCTTTTGAGATCAGGCCTTCGAAGAAGCCGCGGGCATGTCGCTTGAGCAGCCTGCCCAGGCTCTCGCCGTTTTCGGGATCGATCGCCTCCGCCGTGTCCGCCTCCGGGCGCAGCACGCGCAGCACG
>Ga0182749_1001364_pt1 | contig 19393 bp, 18 predicted proteins | sample eDN3rd37CKraftMG_FD_128875 | JGI IMG/M metagenome (GOLD analysis project Ga0182749, IMG submission 128875) | Enriched Miracle-Growth compost microbial communities from Emeryville, California, USA - eDNA 3rd pass 37_C Kraft MG (version 2) (version 2) ...
CACATCCGTGTCGATCGCGTTCTCGACGAACAGCGACTCGTATTGGCCGAGCCCGTGTTTCTGGAGCCAGGTGCCAATACTCATTGTCACGCCCTAACTAAACCCGAGCGATAGGCTGCGCCGGCCATGGCACGGCGCGCCAGCCACTGGAGCGAGCGGAGTATACGCCAGATCCCGCGGCAGGCCACGCCGGCAACGCTGGAGCAAAGGCAAAATCGTATATCCGCGCACCAGCATAAGTTGCGACTCTTATGAAATTACAGCCGGGCATTCAGGTTGCGTTCGCAGAAATTGAGAAATGAGGCGCTAAGTCGTGGACTCGATCTTGGCCGGAGCCCTCATTATGACCTCCATTCAAATTCCGTGAATTGTCCGCGACCTCGATCATGAGGATTTCGAGCGCAGGGCCTGGAAAGCGTTAAGGTGCCGCCACGAATACCGGGGCAGTAGGTAATCAAAAAGAATGCGCGACAAGCGACAGGCATTCGCGGAGCGAAATTGCAATGGGCTCGCCCGTGCCCTGACATCCGTATCTTCTGGTGACGATACCCGCAGATTTCCAGATTGGTAAAATTAGAAGTTTCCAATTCTGGAAGGGATGGCGGGCGGGCGTCTGGAGTGCGCTCGATAAGTGTGTCAACATGAAAATCCGTGAAGTCGGACGGCCTCGCCGGATGCGCGGTCCCAGGATGACCGGTCGATCCGACGAATTTTAATTTCATGAGGTGGGCGAGCCAAATCCCGGAGCGCGTGCAATGGATGAAGTCACGCCGAAAACGGTTGTCGTCGGCTGTCAGGGCGGCGGCGCACACGGAGCCTTCGAGGTCGGTGTCCTCACCGAAATCCTCAAGGACATGGAGCAAAGAAAACGCTTCGATGTCATAGGGGTCAGCGGGACATCGGCCGGCTCGCTCAATGCGCTCATGGTCTGGTACGGCCTTGCCCCGAAGAACGGGCGGCCCGGATCGGTGGGCGAAGCGATCGACAAGATCAATTCGTTCTGGGACAGCTTCGCGCCGAAGACTCCGTCTGAGATCGCCATCAACGCGGCCGCCTACGCGGCGATCAGGGCGGAAGAGCAGCAGGTGCCGCTCCTGGGCGTGAACGCTCCGGTGTTCGGCCTCAACCCGGCCGGCCTCATCAGCAAGGCGATGACTGCGGCGCTGCCGCCATTCGGTGTGCGCAAGGAATATTATGATTTCGACACCATGGTCGCTACCGCCTGCCCGGAGTTCGGGCAGATCGACTGGCCATCGGTGAGAACAAGGGTGTTGCTCGGCGCCTCGGAGGTGATCGACGGCATCGAGACTGTGTTCGATTCCGACATCAACAAGGGAGTCGGAGGTAAGCCACGGGTGACGCATCGCTGGCGCCAGCGGCTGCCGCTTACCTTGAGCGGCATTGCCGCCTCCGGTTCGCTGCCGACGCTGCGCGAAGCGGAGCGTATCGGCCGCCAGTATTTCTGGGATGGTCTCTATTCGCAGAACCCGCCCATCCGCGAGTTCGTCGCCGGGACGAAGGATGTGCCGGACGAAATCTGGATCATCCGCATCAACCCGCAGCAATGGCCGGAGCTGCCGGTGACGAATGCGGACATCCAGGACCGTCAGAACGAATTGATGGGTAACCTGTCGCTCAGCAAGGAGCTGGACTTCATTCTGACGGTCAACGAATGGTGCAAGGCGTACAAGAAAGAGAAATTCGGCAACGAGCACAAGCCGATCACGATCCGCACGATCAAAATGAAAAAGGAAACGGCGGACAGTCTTCGGTTCTCGTCCAAGTTCAACCGAAGCGCAGCGTTCCTCGACAAGCTCCGGGCCGAAGGCAGGGACGTCGCGCGTGAATGGCTTTCGCGCTGGCCGCAAGAGGAGCGCTATCCGGAGGACGCGGCGTATTGAGGGCCGCCAGTCTGGCGTGCTGGCAGGCGCGCCGGGCGTCCGCCGGTTGTGCCTCGAGGTCCGCCAGGATTTGACGGCCTGAATGCAGGCGTAACAGTATGAACCTCGTTTGCCACCAAGCGGCTAGGGCGAGCCTTGGGCCTACGGAGGCGAAAGCGGTGCAAAGGGTCGGTGAGGGACAGATCAGACGCGAGCCGCTCGACCGCGCCGCGATCCTCCGCGCGCATCCCTTTTTCAAAGGCCTGGATCCAAGGATCGTCGACGAGCTCGGACAACGCGCGGTCACCAGATCGATCCCCAAGGGCGCCGTTCTGTTCCGCAAGGGCGACCGAGGCAGCAGCCTCTACGTGCTCGTCTCCGGCGCGATGCGGGTCGATGCCCCATCGGAAGGCGGGCGCAGCGCCGTCTTCAATCTGATCCTGCCGGGCGAGATTTTCGGCGAGATCGCCGCGCTCGACGGCGGCATTCGCACTGCAGATGTGGTGGCGGTCGAGAAAAGCGAAGTGATGATCATCGAGAAGCGGGAGGTCGGCCCGGTCCTTCAGCGTTATCCCGAACTCGCGCAGCGCTTCATCGAAATCCTCTGCGGCCGCGTCAGGCGCACCAGCGAACAGGTGGAAGACATCGTCTTTCTCGATCTGGCCGGCCGGCTGGCAAAGGCCCTGCTATTCCTCCGCCAGAAAGCGGCGGCCGAATCACCGCTGGCGAAAATCCGCGTGACGCAGCGCGAGATCAGTCAGATGGTCGGCGCATCGCGCGAGAGCACTAACAAGCAACTGCGGCATTGGGAGCGAAAGGGCCTGCTACGGATCGAGCGAGGCGCCATCATTCTGTCGCAGCCCGAACGGCTCGCCAGCGAGATCAGCGAGGAGTAGAGGCGGCCGTCCGGCGGCAGCCCCTTGCGCTCAGCCGTAGGACTTCAGTTTTTCGTAGACGGCCGGCGCGACGTCGATGGTGCCGGCCTTCAGGTGCTGGCGGCGCGCGTCCGCCGAGCGGTCGAAGGGCATGCGGACGGGACGGTCGGGATCGAGTGGCCTGGCCTTGCGCACAGCGGCGGCATAGTCCGTTGCGTTCTTCTTATAGTCCTCGACCGACATGAACATGCCTGGGCTCATCGCGATGATGATAAAGCCGCAACCTTCGACCTTTGGAGGGAAGGGCAGGGTGTTGCACATCATGCCCAGCATCTGGATGCAGATTGCAAGACCGGAGCCCTTGTAGCCGCCCCAGGCGGCATAGGCGCCCTTGTCGGCATCGTCCGGGTTTCGGGTCGGCTTGCCGTCCGGCGCGAAGGCGCGGCCTTCGGGCAACTCCGTTCCCATTCGCTTCGCCAGCGCGACCTCGCCGGCCATCACCGCCGAGGTGCCGATGTCCCAGATCACCGGGTCGCCCTGCGTGGGAAATCCGAACGCGATGGGATTGGTGCCGAAGCGGCCTTCCGCGCTGCCGTACGGCGCAACCCTCGGCGCGGCATTGCCGAAGGCCATCGCCACGAGGTCTTCGCGCGTGGCCATCTCCATGTAGTAGGAGAACATGCCCGTGTACCAGGTGTCGTTGGCGCCGGCGATCCCGATTCCATTCCGCTTGGCTTTCTCGATCGCCAATTCCGCCGCGCGATGTGCGACGAGGTAGCCGGCCTGATCGTTGCCCTCGATGAACACCGAGACCGGTGTGTCGTGCGTCACTTGTATCGGCTTGCGCCGGTCGGGGCGTCCTTTGATCCGCTCGATGATCGACAGCGCGCGCGGCAGACCGCCGAACTGCACGCCGCGCAGCTCGCAGTCGATCAGATGATCCGCGATGATGCCGGCGTCGCGGTCCGAGTGGCCGTTCGCTGCCATCGCCTTCTTGACGAGAGAATGGGCCTCGGTAATCGCGATCTGCATGGGGCGTGTCCTGCTTTCTGGACGGAATCAGCCGGCAAAATCCGGCTCGGGCAGTCCCTTCACGCCGGGCTGGGCGACGAACAGGCGGCCGGCGAGCGGCTGCGCCGCGATCTGCTCAGGGGTGAGGTTGTAGCTCATGGTGGTGATGAACAGGAGATCGAGCTTGGGTCCGCCGAACATCACGCTGGACACGCGGCTGGTGGGCAATTCGACTCCGCTGACGCGGCGACCGTCGGGTGCGTAGCGGCCGACGCGGCCGGAATTCACCTCCGCTATCCAGAGAAAGCCCTCGGCGTCCACCGTGCATCCGTCCGGATGATAGCCGGCGGACGACAGGTCGATGTGGACACGACGGTTGCGCGGCGTGCCCGTGTCGATGTCATAGTCGTAGGCGTAGACGAACCCGGGCCGTGAATCGTTGTGATAAAGGATGCGATCGTCGGGGCTCCAGGCCATCCCGTTCGAGAGGCGGATGCCGTCGCTGACCCGTGTGACGGAGCGGTCGGTATCGATACGATAAAGTCCGCCGATCGGCTCCTTCATGGTCTTGTCCATGGTGCCGGCGAACATGCGTCCACGGCGGTCGGTCTTCCCGTCGTTGAACCGCTCCTTGCCGAAATCGATGTCGCTTGCGACCTTGGTCTCTTCGCCGGTGTCGAGCGACACCAGTGCCGGCCCCGTGCGATAGACGGCGAGAAGACCACCGTTCTTGCGCAGGGCGATGCAGCCAGGCATGCCGGACACGGAGAATGTCTCGGACTTGTTGCTCGCGAGATTGTGTCGGAAGACTTTGCGCTGTGTCACGTCGATCCAGTAGATCGACTGTTCCTTCGCGGACCAGAGCGGTCCCTCGCCCAGCTCGGCCTTGATATCGCTGACCAGATCGACGTCGATTTTAGCCACCCTCAGCTCCCTTGTGACTCACGCATTCGATTGCGGCCGCGCGTAGACGCCCTGGCTCGGCGGAACGTCGGGGCAGCGGCGATAGATGAACAGTGCGACAATCAGCGCGACAGCCAGCGTCGCAAAGATGATGCTGTAGACATCGGCCGAGAGTCCGCTCGCGGCCGGCGCCAGTATGCCGGCGAGAGCGCCGGTCAGCACCTGCAGAAGGCCGGCGCCGATCAGCACCGCGCTGTTGACCAGCGTCATGCCCCGACCCATCAGACGGTCGGGATAGAAGCAGCGGCCATGCGCGATGATCACCGAGGTGTAGGCGCTGAGCACGCCCATCAGCGCCAGGACGCCGGTAAGCGCAACGAGCGGCAGGTGCGGTGCATAAGCGAGCATCAACAACAGCGCCACCATCGCCAGGCCGCAGGCGACGATGATGCGTTTGCGCGTGTCGAAATAGCGGTCCGCCGGCGTGATGGTGAAGTTCCCGAGGATCATCCCCGCGGGGAACCAGATGATCACGCTGCCGCGCGCCGCGGGATCGAGACCGTAGATGTCGAACAGATAAGGCCCGCCCCACAGGCCGATGATGCAGCTCACGACCGCATAGGCGGTTCCTGCGATCACCAGGAGCGGCCAGAGTTCGCGCACCGCCAGCACCTCCTTCACCCCACGCCAGGCGTCGGCGAAGCTCTCTTTCGTGCGGCTGTGGAAGGCGTGACCTGCCGGCGCGTCGCGGATGAGTAGCGCGCTGGCGATCGCGAGCGCGGCGGTGGCGACGGTGACGGCGAGATAGGACGAACGCCAGCCGATCCAGCCGGACACCACGGCCATTGGCAGCGTCGCGGAGATGTTGCCGATGTAGCTCAGGCCCAGGATGATGCCGACGACCGTGCCGAAATAGGCGGACGGAAACCAGCGCGTGCTGGCCATGATTGCCGCCATGCCAATGCCGGCCGCGCCGATGCCCATGCAGACGCGAGCGACGATGAGGCTGGCGGCATCCTGCGCGGCGGCGAACAGGAGTGACCCGATGAGCACGGCGGACAGCATGAAGGGGATCGTTCGGCGCGGTCCGTAGCGGTCGAGCAGAATGCCCGATGGAATCTGCATCAGCGCGGCGGTCACGAACAGCGCACCGCTCAAATAGCCGAGCACCTGCGCCGATACGCCGGTGTCGTGCATGATATCCGGCGCAACCACGACATGGGCATTGCGGTAGAACTGGCTGACCATGGTGATCAGCGCGCTGATCGCCACGACCCGCACGCCGATCGAGCGGATCGACTTCTGAGAGGATTGCCCGGCGATCGCGGTCACAGGCCGGGTTTCAAAAGGATGCGACCGGTGGAATGACCGCTCTCGACCTCCCGGTGCGCCTCGGCCGCCTTCTCCAGCGGCAGTTCGCCCGTGATCACCGGCTTGACCTGCCCAAGTCGCACCAGCTCGAGGCAATCCTGCAACTGCTTGCGCGACGTGCTCTTCGCGCTCTTGATCGAAATATCGCGCAGGAAGATCTGCGCCGGATTGAGCTGCACGAAGTCGCCGGTGAGCTGACCGACGAAGATCCAACGGCCTCCCATGGCAAGGCTCTTGCGGGTGGGCTGGAACAGGACGCTGCCGACATTGTCGATCACCACGTCGACGCCTTCGCCGCCGGTCACTTTCTTGACCGCGCCGGAGAAATCCTCGCCGCGGCCCGTGACGATCACCTCGTGCGCACCGGCAGCCTTGATGATCTGCGCTTTCGTGTCGGACGTGGTGACGGCAACGACGAAGCCGCCGGAGAGGCGGGCAAGCTGGACGCCGTGAATGCCTAGGCCGCCGCCGGCGCCGGTGATGAGCACCTTTTCGCCGGCCTGCACATGGGCGACGTCGCGAATGGCGTTGAGCTCGGTGCCGACCGCGCATGCGGTGATCGCGGCCTGGTCGAGCGAGACCCCGTCCGGGACCAGCGCGACGTTGTCTTCCTCGACACAGCAGAATTCCGAGTAGCCGCCGTTGATGCCCATGTCGCCGAGGAATTCACGCTCGTCGCAGGAGGTCTCGCGGCCGTCGCGGCAATAGCGGCAACGCCCGCAGATGTGGCGGCGCTGCACCGTGGTCACGCGGTCGCCGGGCTTGAAGTCCCGGACGAGAGGACCGATGCGCTCGACGATACCGGCGATCTCGTGGCCTGGAATGAGCGGCATCTGCACGCCGCGCTTGAAAACTCCGCTACGCGTCACCACGTCGTGAAAGCAGACGCCGCAGGCCTCGACCTTGATCATGACGTCGTTCGGCCGCATCTCGGGAAGCGGCACGTCCGTGAGCACCAGAGCCTCGGGCGCGCCGGGCTTGGTTACTACCATGGCCCGCATCTACTTGTCCTCCTCGAATTTCAGCAGCGTGACCTCGTCCGTCGCCTTCTCGAATACGGCGCGTACGCGCATTCCGATCCTGATCTTGTCCCGCGGCATACCGACGAGATTGCTGTAGATGCGCGGGCCCTCGTCGAGTTCGACCAGTACGACCGGGTAGGGCAGATCCGGCTCGAAACCTTTGAAGTAGGCGCGGTGGAATACGCACCAGGACCAGACCTGGCCTTTGCCGCTCACCTTGGTCCACGAGGTCTTCTCGCTCAGGCAGTGCGGGCACCAGCGACTCGCCGGGAAGCGCAGCATGCTGCAGTCGTCGCACGCTTGCACCCGCACCTCGCCGGCGGCGTTGCCGTCCCAATGCGGCTTGTTGCGCTCGTCGATGCGCGGAAGCGGCTTCGTGTAAGTGGCTGAGGTGCTCATGTGGGATCGGTCCCGTAGATGATGGAGGTCACCAGCGGTGCCGCGCACATATACTGGATAAGTTTGGCATCCTTGATCTGCCGGGCACCGCACTCGCCGCGCAACTGACGCACGGCTTCGGCGTTGAGCGCCCAGCCCTGCATGTAGGAGTTGGAGAGGTGGCCGCCGTCGGTATTCGAGGGGAGCTCGCCGCCGAGTTCGAGGCGCCCGTTCTGCACGAAGTCGCCGCTCTCACCCTGTTTGCAGAAGCCGAAGCCCTCGAGGGTGAACAGCACGGTCGGCGAGAAGTTGTCGTAGATCATCAGGCCATCGAGATCGTCGTGCGTGACCCCCGCCATGTCGTAAGTCTGCTTCGCCACCTGCTGCATCGGCGCGTGCCAGAAATCGTCCGGTGGCAGCGACGAGCCCTTGAGCTTGGTGGAGACGCCGAAACCGCGGACGTAAACCGGCGGCTTGGGGAAGTCCTTCGCGCGCTCGGCGCTGGTCACGATCAGGGCGACGCTGCCGTCGTTGATCAGGCAATAGTCGAACAGATGCAGCGGCTCGGCGATGAAGCGGGAGTTCTGGTGATCCTCGATGGTGATTGGCTTCTTCATCACCGCATCGGGATTGAGCAGCGCGTGCTTGCGGAAAGCGACCGAGACCGCAGCGAGTTGGCGGCTGGTGGTGCCGTAAAGATGCATGTGGCGCTGGAACATTACGGCGTGCGCCGCTCCGGGCGAGGTCATGCCATAGGGAAACCACGGCCCCACGCCGCCGCCGCCGTAACGATCGCCTTCGCCGCCGTACTGGTCACCGGCCGACTTGCCGTTGTTGCCGTAGACGAGCGCGATCGTGTGCGCGAGTCCCGCCTCGATCGCGGCGCAGGCGATCTCGATCGAATTGCCCGACATGCGGCCCTGACCCGGTGTCACCAGCGCAAAGCGCGGGTCCATGCCGGCGATCTCGGCGAAGCGCTGATAGTCGGGAATGCGGTTGACGATGAGGCCGTCGATCTGCGTGCGCTTGATGCCGCAATCGGCCATGGCGCGTTGGAAGGCGATGAGGCCGAGATCGTAGGCGTCGTTGCCGGGCATGGTGCCGGCGGCTGTGGTGCCGACGCCGATCACGGCCACGCGGTTACGTAAGGACACGCGTTTCCCCTCCTTGCCGGCGTCATCGAGACGCCTGCGACTTGCCGCCTGCACGATCGCAAGCGTGTTTCCTCAAGAACGGTGCGGCCTCTGATGGACCGCTTGCGTTCAACCGTAGGCGCGCGCGTTGGACCGCGCCACGCTAGAATGCGTACAGCATTTATGCCGGTGCGGCATAACGCCCGGTATCGATGCGCGCCGGGCGTTCGCCTGGCTCGCTGGTGAAGACGGCATTCAACCGTCGCAGCGTCTCGCGTGCTTCCGCCATCGTACGGTCGATGACTTCCGCGCAGGTGACGACGTCGCGGATAAGCCCCGCGCCGGCGCCGAGATAGACTTCGCCTTCGTCGATATCTCCGCCGCGCAGGCCACCGAAACGACGCCCGCCCGGCATCTTGCCGTAGTCGGCGATGAAGCGGTGCAGGTCTTCGCGGCTGGCGCCGGACAATTCGCGCGCCTTGTACTCGTCGGTGAACTTGTTCTTCAGTGTGCGGGCGATCTCGGTCTTCCGACCCCATGAGATCGTGCCATTGTCGTCGGCCGCCACGATGGCCTGCTTGACCCTGTCGTGAATGGGGCATTCTACCGTCGCCATGAAGCGACTGCCCATGTAGACGGCCTGCGCGCCATAGCCGAGCGCGGCGATGAGACCGCGACCGTCGATCACGCCGCCCGCGTAGATCACCGGAATGGCGCAGGCGGCCGCGACCTGCGGAGCCAGCGACGCACTCGGGATCTCATCGAAACCGCTGTGACCGCCGGCGTCGAAACCTTCCGCCACCACGGCATCGACCCCGCAACTCTCGGCCTTGCGTGCATGCTTCACCGAAGCGACTGCATGGATGACGAACACGCCCGCCTCTTTCAGCCGCGCCGTGTAGACCTCGGGACTGCCGGTGACGATGATGGCGATGCGGACGCCTTCTTCGATCAGCACGTCGATCGAACGGTCGCTGAAAACGCGATTGCCGGCACGTCCGATCGGTACGTTGACGGCGAACGGGTTTCCGGTCTGGGCGCGGATTGCCTTGATCTGGCGGCGCAGCCGTTCGCCGACGGCTTGCGGGTCGGTCGAAGGCGGCTCGTCGCCGGCGTTCGGACCGAGCACGCCAAGGCCGCCGGCATTGGACACGGCCGCCACGAGGCGTGCATCGGTCGCCCAGTTCATCGGCGCCTGGATGATCGGCTTGTCGATGCCGAGCGCGCGGCAGAGCGGGGTCAGCATGTCAGGAGACCCTCGCTGTCTTCGACGGCTGATTGCGTGCGATCTGGTAGCCGGCCTTTTCGCGATCCCAGGCAGACTCAGAGAGGCCGGCCTCCACCAGTTTGTATTTCTCGATCTTGGCCGAGGGCGTGCGCGGCAGGTCGTCGACAAATTCGATGTAGCGCGGGAGCATGAAGTAAGGCATGCGCGGCTGCAGCCAGTCCATCAGTTCCGGCGGCGTTAGGGCGGCGCCGTCACGCTTGATGATGACGCAGCGGATATCGTCCTCACCGACGTCCGCCGGATGCGCGACCGCGGCGACCTCTGCGATATCCGGATGCATGCCGACGATGCGCTCGATCTCGAAGCCGGAAATGTTCTCGCCCCGGCGGCGGATGCGCTCCTTCTTGCGGCCGGAGAAGTAGAAATAGCCGTCGACGTCGCGGCGAACGTAGTCGCCGCAGTGGAACCAGAGGTCGCGCGTCGTGCGCAGCGTCTCTTCCGGCTTGTTGAGATAGCCCTGCATCATGATCGACGGCAGCTTTGGCCGGCACACGAGTTCTCCGGTCTCGCCGGTCGGCACCGGCAGGCCGTTTTCATCGACGACGTCCATCTCCCAGTCTTCATGCGCCTTGCCGCAGGAGCCCTCGCGTCGTTCGGGCCAGTGCGTGTAGATGGTGAGGCCGGTCTCGGTTAGGCCGTAGGCCTCGACCAGGCGGACGTTGAAGCGTTCCTCGAATTCCGGGTCGGAATTGGCGTTGTACATCGCGCGCAGCTTGTGCGCCTTGTCCCACTTCGATGGCGGCTGCGCCTTCAGGATCGGCGGCAGCGTGAAGATGGTGTGGCCGACGGTGGCGCCGCACTCCGTCACCTGCTTCCAGAACTGCGATGCCGAGAACTTCTCCGCGATCACGACATGCGCGCCCACCATCAGCGCCGGCAGAACGCCGAGGCGGCTCGCGAGCCCATGGAACAGCGGCAGCGGCGTGAACAGCACGTCGTCCCGGTTCAGACCGAGCGCACGCAGGAACGTGCACGTCGACGAGAAGAAGTGCCCGTTCGGCAGCATCACGCCCTTCGACGGACCGGTGGTGCCGGAGGTGTACATCACGCTGTGCAGATCGCGGAACGTGCAGGGCACTTCCGGATCCTCAGTGCCCTCGACCAGCATGTCGGCGAAGTCGAGATAGCGCCCCGGTCCGGACTGCAGCGTGAGATCCTCGGTGCCGCCGACGACGGCGATCCAGTCGAGCTTCTTGAGCGTCTCGGACGGCACGCTGAGGAGCTGCGGCGCCAGGCTGCGGTCGACGACCAGGCCGCGGGTGCCGCTGTCCTTGAGGATGTAGTCGAGCATGTAGCCGTTATAGGTCGGATTGATCGGCACCATCACGGCGCCGACCACGCAGCAGGCGTACCAGGTCAGCACGAATTCCGCGCTGTTCGGCAGCAGCATCGTGACCATGTCCTGCTTGCGCACGCCCATTTTGCGCAGGCCGCGGCCGAGCTGACGCACCAGCCGGTCGGTTTCGGCGAAGGAGTAGGTCCGCCCGTCAACCGTCATGCAGGGGCGCTCGCCCTCGGTGCGGGCCTTCTCGGCAAGGATCGGCCCGAGGACGCGTTGTTCGAGCGGAAGATTGTGCATATCGGTCATTGAGCGGCAGGCCTGAATTTGGGGATGGAGATTTCCGGCGTGGCGTCTTCGAATACGACCTCGACCGGCATGTTGCCGCGCAGGGTGTCGTTCGGCGCGAGCACGTTGCTGACCATGACCGGGCCTTCGTCGAGCGCGATCATGGCGACGTTGTAGGGCATCTCGTCTGCAAAGGACGGGAAGTAGCAGCGGTGGAACACCACCCACGACAAAATCCTGCCGCGGCCGCTCACGCGCTGCCATTCATAGGCGTCGCTGTCGCAATCGGCGCAGACGGGCGAGGCGGGATAGCGATAGTGGCCGCAATCCTTGCAGCATTGCAGTCGCAGCTCGTGGCGGCGCGCGGCGTCCCAGAACGGCCGCTCGAGCGGCAGGATCGATGGCAGCGGCTTGCTGTAATCCATGGGGCTCAATTCCGGTAGATCAGCGAGGCGGCGAGGTTGCCGCGGCAGATGTATTGAACGATCTCGCAGTCCTTCACCTGGCGCGGGCCGCATTCGCCGCGCAGTTGCCGCACCGCCTCGACCTGGTGCAGCCAGCCCTGCATGTAGCTTTCCGACAGGTGGCCGCCATGCGTGTTCACCGGCAGCGCGCCACCAAGCTCGATGCGGCCGCCCTGCGTGAAGTCGCCGGCTTCGCCGATCTTGCAGAAGCCGAAGTTCTCCAGCGAGAACCAGATGTTGATGGAGAAGGAATCGTAGACCATCAGGGCGTCGATGTCCTCGCGGCCGACGCCGGCCATCCCGTACACCATGTCGGCCGCCTTCGGCATCGTCTCGCGCCACAGCGTCGCGTTCGGAATGGACGAGCCGCGGTAGGTGTCCTGCCGGCCCATGCCGGCGACATAGACCGGCTTCTTCTTGAGATCGCGCGCGCGCTCGGGAGTGGTCATGATCACCGCGACGCCGCCATCGTTGATCAGGCAGTAGTCGTACACGTGCAACGGCTCGCAGATGAATTTGGACGCCTGGTGCTTTTCGACCGTCAGCGGCTCTTTCTTGATCGCCTGCGGATTGAGAATGGCGTGCTTGCGCTGTGCGATCGGCACTGCGGCGAGTTGCGCGCTGGTCGAACCGTAGGTCTCGAAGTGCATGCGCGCCTGGAAGGCGCTCGCGGCGCCCGGCGAGGTGAGGCCGTAGTAGTAAAAGGCGCTGGAATATTCGCGGCCCGGCGTGACCGTGGTATCGCCACCGAACTTGCGGCCCTCCGTGCGCGAGGCGTTGCCGTAGAGGAGGGCGACGGTCTCGCACATGCCGGTCGCGATCAGCATGGCGGCGTATTGCATCAACGGTCCGGTGGCGAGGCCGCCGACGTCGAAATTGGCGCCGACGACGGGGTTGATGCCGAGCATCTCGCCCATGCGCACGAAACTGACATTGCCGGGGCCCTGCACGATCAGCCCGTCGACATCGCCCTTCTTCAGGCCGCAGTCGTCGAGCGCGTTGCGAAACGCCTTGATCGCCAGCGAATAGGGATCGGAGTCCGGAAAGGTCCCCTGTTCGGATGCGCCGACGCCGACGATGGCGGCGCGGTCCTTGATCTGTTTCAGGCGTTGCAGGTCGGCTGCCATGGCGGTCCTTAATTCGCGAGGATGAGGGCGCTCTTGTGCGCGAGTGCGCCGCCGCTGGTGACGAGGCAGGTTTCGGCGCCCTCGACCTGGGCGGTGGATGTCCCGCGTATCTGACGCACGCCCTCGAGCACGAGATTGAGGCCCTGCAGGTAGCCTTCCGACAGCAGCCCGCCGGCGGTGTTGGCGGGCAAACGGCCGTTCTGCCAGTCGAGATTGCCCTCCATGATGAAACCGGCGGCTTCACCCGGCTTGCAGATGCCGAAGTCCTCGAGGGCCATCACCAGAAGTCCGGAGAAGGCGTCGTAGATCTGCGCCACGTCGAGATCGGCCGGGCTCAGGTCGGCCATCGCGAAGAGAATGCGGCCGAGCGCCTTGGAATTGGTGGACGCATAGTCCTCGAACGGCATGTTGTGCGAGCCGGTCGGTCCCAATCCCCAGCGCGGGCCGCTCGCCTGCGCCGCGGCGAGAATGCGCGCCGGCTTCTGCCTGAGATCGCGCGCATGCTCGCGCGAGGTCACGATCAAGGCGCCGGCGCCGTCGGTCTCCAGGCAGCAGTCGTACAGCCGGAACGGATCGGCGATCATCCGCGAGGCCTGGTGCATCTCGAGAGTCAGGGGCTTGCCGCCTTCGAGCGCGCGCGGATTGCGGTGAGCATGCCGGCGTACCGTAACGGCGACGTGAGCCAGAACCTCGGCCGGCGTGTTGTACTGATGCATGTGGCGGCGGAAGGTCAGGGCCACGATTTGCGCCGGCGTCATCAGCCCGAACGGCGCCATGTAGGAGCCGCCGGCCGGGCGCGGCCGATACTGTCCGTAACGCTCGTATTGTCCCTGCGCCAGCGAGCGGTAGACAACGACGTTGCGGCAGAGCCCGGCATGCACGGCCATTGCCGCGTTCATCACCGCGCCCGAACAGCCGCCGCCGCCCGCGCCCCAGACCATGTTCGAGAACCGCAGCTCGGGAATGCCGAGGGCGACCTGCACCTGCACCGGCTCGTGACGTTCCGCAGCATACGAGCAGAAGCCGTCGATCTCCTTGACGTCGAGGCCGGCGTCGTCGGCGGCCTTGCGGATCGCCTCGCAGCAGAGCGTGAACTCGCTGCGATCGGTGATGCCGCCGTGCCGCGTGTACTCGGTCTCGCCAATCCCGACGATGGCGGTGCGGTCGGCGAAAGCGGCGCGCGCCGCCTCGGCCGACGGAAGGGGTGCGTTCATGCGATGGCCAACGGATTGAGCGGGCTGCCGACACCCCCCGTGATGCGCAGCGGTGCTGCGACAAAGAGGAACTCGTAGACGCGGTCGGCCGCGAGCCCGTCGAGGTCGAACAGCTCCATCAGATAGACGCCGAAATCGCGGATCAGACGGCGGTGGACGGGCGCGGGGATGCTGCCTTCGACGGGGATCGCTTCGACGCCCCAGTTGTCGGCGCCGACGGCAGCAAAACCCTTGCGGCCGATCCACTCGGCGGCGTCCAGTCCGAGCCCCGGCTCGCCCTTGAAGAATGGCGCGGCGCCCTCCTTGCGAAAGACGTCCATCCATCCGGTGCGGAACAGAAGGATGTCGCCTTCGCGCAGCTCGGTCCCCTGCGCCTTCGCGCAGTCCTCGATGTGCTGTCCGGTAATGACCTCGCCGAGCGGCAGATGGTCGAGGCCGCGATGCGCGCACAGGTCGATGAGCACCCCGCGGCCGACCAGGTGCAGCAGTTTGTCGATGCCGCAGTGTTTGGCGCCGTTGCTGCGGATCGTGTCGGCCGAGAAGTCGTTGTACAGCCGGCCCTCCGCCCAGACATGCGCGAGCGCGTCGATGTGGGTGGTGGCATGGGTGCCGAGCGCGATGTAGTCGTCGCTGCTCTGGAAGCCGCCTTTGCGTTTCAGGCCGGCGGCATAGTCGCCGCCATCGATGCGCATGAAGTGCTGCGGCGCGGCGCGCGGCGGCAGAACGGGAACGTTGTGGTCCTGCAGCGGCAGGGCAAGGCTGTAGACCTTGCCGGTGCGCACCGACGCGTTTGCCGCCGCGCGAATGCGCTCGGGCGTGGCGAAATTGGCGGCGCCGCGCTCGTCGTCGGGGCCCCAGCGGCCCCAGTTGCCGGTGTTTGCTTGCGTCTCGGTCATGGTGGAATTCACGCCTTGCGGAAACGCGGCAGGAACATGCCGCCTTCGATTTCGTCCCAGGCCAGCGTGACGGGCATGCCGACCCGGATTTCCTCGGGGGACGCATCGATCACGTTCGAGACGATGCGCACATCGTCGGCCTCGTCGAGGTGCACCACCACGATGTTGTAGGGGACGGCCGTCTTCAGCGCCTTGTGCGCCGGATGATGGGCGATCGTGTAGGAGAACACCGTTCCGGTGCCCGGGACTGCGGCCCATTCGATGCCGCCCGAGCCGCACTCGCCGCAGAACGGCACGGGCGGGTGACGGAAGCGGCCGCAATGGGTGCAGCGCTGGATGCGCAGCTCGCGTCGCGCACAAGCGTCCCAGAAGGGCTGATCGTCCGGGTTGGCCTGAGGGACCGGTACGCCCGGCGGGAGATAGCTCATGCAGCCGCTCCCGTCTTCGCCTGCGGCGCGAGCAGCACGACTTTGCTTTGCGGGACCTGGACGTAGACCTCTTTGCCTTCCGGCCACACCTCGGGCGGGCTGAGCTGACCGCGCAGCACCAGCGGGCCGGCGGCAACGTAGATATCCGCGATGTTGCCGAGGAAGAACGTGCTGTGGATCTTGGCGCGGAAGACGTTCGGCCCCGCCATCGGTGTGGCCGAGACCTGCAGGTCTTCCGGCCGGAACATCACATCGACCTTGTCGTTCCGGCTGAAACCCGTGCTTGCGCTGTCGAGCTGAACGCCGCCCGGCAATTCGACGCGGGTGGTGGCGCCGGCGTCAATGACGGTCGCCTCGTTGATGTTGGCGAGGCCGATGAACTCCGCGCCGAAGCGTGACGCGGGGCGCTGATAGATTTCGACCGGCGAGCCGATCTGGTCGATGCGGCCCTCGTTCATCAGCACGACGCGGTCGGCGATCACCATCGCCTCCTGCTGGTCGTGGGTGACGTAGATCGAGGTGACGCCGAGGCGCTTCTGCAATTGCCTGAGCTCGAAACGCATTTTCTCCCGCAATTTCGCATCGAGATTGCTGAGCGGCTCGTCGAACAGCAGGACGCCCGGTTCCAGCACGATGGCACGCGCCAACGCCACGCGCTGCTGCTGGCCGCCGGAGAGTTGGCTGGCGCCGCGGTCGCCGTACTTGGTGAGACCGACGAGATCGAGCGCGGTGTCGACGCGCGTGCGGATCTGGTCCTTCGGCAGTTTCTTCAGCGTGAGACCGAAGGCGACGTTCTCCGCGACCGTCATGTGCGGCCAGATGGCGTAGGACTGGAACACCATGCCGATCTCGCGCTTCTCCGGAGGCAGCGAGAATTGCGCGGACGAGACGACCTTGCCGCCCATCAGGATTTCGCCGTCGGTCAAGTGTTCGAGGCCCGCGACGGATCGCAGGGTCGTGGTCTTGCCGCAGCCGCTCGGACCCAGAAGGACGATGAACTCGCCCTGCGCGATCTCGAGGTTGATGCCGCTGACGGCGGTCACGCCGCCGTACTTCTTGACGAGGTTGCGAATGGAAACGCCGGACATCTCACTCAGGCTCCGATTGCCGGCCATCCGAGGGCTTTGATCTCCTCGGTCTTTGCGCCGGGTGGGGTGCCCGGGCGTACCTCGCCCGGAGTCTTTTGGAATCGCCATGGAACGCCGCCGACGGTGAGCGTGCCCCAGTCGGGCGTCTCGAATGTCGTCAGCATCCTGTTCTCGAGATAGTGCACGTTGTGCCGGTATTCGTCGTAGCTGGTGAACAGCGCCGCCGGCACCTTCGCCCGCTGCAGCCTGTCGAGCCACCAGGCGGCAGAGCGCGAACTGAACACCTCCTTCAGGATGGGGATCAGGACGTCGCGGTTTTTCAGGCGGTCCGGATTGCGGGCGAAGCGCGGATCGTCGGCGAGTTCTGGGCGCTCGATCGCCTTGCAGAGCGAGCGCCACTCGCGCGGCGAGCTTGCGGTGACGGCGAGCGGCCGGTCTTTGGTGGCAAAGGCTTCGTCCGGAACCAGGTAGCTCACTGCGCTGCCCATCGGCTGTGGCGTCATGCCGGCAAGGTGCTCGGAAATGCGCACGCGCTGCAGCGCCATCGCCGCCTCGATCATGGTGACGTGCACGTGCTTGCCGCGGCCGGTGGTCTCCCGCTCGAGCAGCGCCGAAAGCGCGCCCTCGACGATGCACATGGCGGTGGTGCAATCGAAATGGCCGTACCAGCGCCAGCGCTGACGTGCGCCGCCGGGCATGCCGTTCACCGAGCAGGAGCCCGTGAAGGGCTGGATATGCGGATCGGTGGCGCCGATCTTCACCATCGGGCCGCTCTGTCCGAAGCCGGAGCCGGACAGATAGACGAGCCGGGGATTGATCGCCGACAATGACCCGTAACCGATGCCGATCCGATCGGCGACGCCGGGGCGGAAGTTCTCGATGAAGATGTCGGCGGTTTCGACCAGTTTGTGCGCTTCGGCGCGATCTTGCGGGTTCTTCAGGTCGAGCACGAGGCCCGACTTGTTGAAGTTCATCGAGATGTAGGTCGCGCTCAGGCCGCGCTTCGGCGGCATCACGTTGCGAATGAAGTCGCCCTGCGGCCCTTCCATCTTGATCACATGAGCCCCGAGCATGCCGAGCAGCGTGCCGGCCCATGGACCGACGGCGCCCGCACTGGCGTCGAGGACGCGGATGCCCTTGAGTGGCCCGCTCATCGGTTCCTCCCCGTGCCGGTGGCCTCGCTGCGCCCAGCCTTGGCATTGCAGAATTCCTCGAGCACGGCAGCGGTGTGCTCGCCCAGGCGCGGCGCGCGCCCGTATTCCTTGCGGCGCGGCTCGCCGGCATAGCGGAAGGGGAAGCCGATCTGGCGGCGGCCCGCCTCCACCTCGTCGGGCACGTCGATCAACGTGTCGAGATGCTCCACTTGCGGATGCGCCAGCATCTCGCCGTAGTCGTGGAATTTGACTGAGATGCCGCCCAGTTCGTTGATGAGGGCGCTCGCATCGGCGCAAGTCTGCTGGGCGAACCACTTGCGGTACGGCTCGCCGTGCGTGAAGCGGCGGTCGCCGAGATAGATGGTCGAGCGCCAATCCTTGTATTCGGGATCGTTCGGCAGATGGCCCTGGCCGATGCGCTCGCAGAACGCGACCCATTCCTCGCGCTGCTCGTGACGGAAATCGAAGGTCACCTGGCCGTCTTTGGTGTGCCAGCCGGTGTCGGCGGGCCAGTGCGGGCCGTTGAGATGGAAGCCGCTCCAGAAATCCATGCCGCCGGTCTGCACTGCCAGCAGGATGGTCTTCATCGACAGGAGCGAGTTGAGCGCGCTGACGCGCACATATTGACCCTCGCCGGTGCGGTTGCGGCTGAGGATGCCGGCCGCCACGGCCTGATAGGCGTGCATGGCGGTGGCCATGCCGGCGATCTCGAAGCCGACGCGGCACGGTGGCCCGCCGGCCTCCCCGACATAGCGAGTGAAACCGGACATCGCCTGCACGGTGAGCTCGGATCCGGGCAGGCCTCCATGCGGCCCGACCGGGCCGAGATCGTCGATCTCGCAGACGACGAGATGCGGATGACGGCGTGCGACCTCGCTCCAGTCCGGCAAGTTCTCCTCGGCCGGATCGTTCTGGGCGAGCACGGCATCGGCGGCGGCGAGGATGGCGTCGAGCCTGGCGCGCCCGTCGTCCTGGGTCAGGTCGAGGGTAATGCTTTCCTTGCCGCGGTTGAGATGAATGAAGATGGCGGCGTCATCCTCGGCGACCGGCGGGCCCCATTCGCGCGTGCGATCGCCTGCCGGGGGTTCGATCTTGATGACGCGGGCGCCGAGATCGGCAAATTGGAGGCCGCAGCAAGGTCCCGCCACACCCTCGGCGATTTCGACAATGAGCAGGTCTTTGACGGACATCCTTGGACTCGAACCTCGACTGGGAATATTCGGATCAAGATTTGGCGAGCGCGTTCTCCAGTCGCACCCGGAAGATGGCGCGCGTGATGATCACGAGCGCCATCATCATCAGCGTCTGGATGACACCGAGCGCGGCGGCGAACTGGTAGTTGCCGGCATCCATGAAGTGCCAAGTCAGAACGGAGAGAACCTGGCTGTTCTGTGTGTAGAGGAGCAGTGAGGCGGAGAGCTCCTTGATGCTCATCAGCATCACGAAGAAGAGGATGGCGATCAGTGTCGGTTTGAGCAGCGGCATCGTGATCTTGCGCAGTGTCATGAGGCCGCTCGCGCCCGACATGCGCGCTCCTTCCTCGAGATCGGGATGGATCTGGAGAATGGCCGAGCGGCTGACGACGATGCCGTAG
>Ga0182749_1001365_pt1 | contig 19376 bp, 18 predicted proteins | sample eDN3rd37CKraftMG_FD_128875 | JGI IMG/M metagenome (GOLD analysis project Ga0182749, IMG submission 128875) | Enriched Miracle-Growth compost microbial communities from Emeryville, California, USA - eDNA 3rd pass 37_C Kraft MG (version 2) (version 2) ...
AGGGCGGGACACGCCCGTTGCGCCTGTGAAGTGAGTGGTTCAGTAATGCCGCCAGCAGCAGGAACCCACCGAAGCGACTCATCCCGGCTCGGTGCCGGGGGGAGCGCCGTAGGAATCCCCCGATTTTAGGCGGGGGAGGATGTCAAGTTAGGGCTGTTCGGACCCCTTTTGTTCGAAATGCCCCTTCAGCATTTCATAGATTTGCAGGGTCAGCGGGCTGATGGTGTCATTGCGTGTCCAGAGCATATAGGTCATGGGCGGCAAGGGCGGCAAACCGTCAGACTCGCCCAGGACCCGCATGTCGGCGCCAAGAAACTCCACGCTGCGGGCTGTGACGCCAAGCCCGGCGCGCACGGCAGCCTTGATGCCGACAAGGGTTGGTGCCAGATAGTTGATGTGCCAGCTCAGATGTGTAGGGGCAAGCGCCTCAAGCGCGATTTTGCGAAAAATGCTCCGTTCGTCCGCGAGGATGAGCGGCAGCGTCGCTCGCCGGTTATAGACATAATCTGCGGCGCAGATCCAGGCGGTAGGCGAAGTACGCAGCGCAAACCCCTTCAGCCCGGCATCGCGGCGCGTGGAAATGGTCAGATCGATGTCGCCGGACGCGAGCGCATCCATCAGGAACGGGCTGCGATCCACGCGGATTTCCAGTTGCACCTTGGGGGCGTGCCGGGCGATATGCGTCAACACCGGAGGAAGTATGGTGTCGGCCACATCGAGCGGCGCACCAAAACGTATCTGGCCTTCCATCTGCTTCTGGCCGACCGTGCGCAAGGCCTCGTCATTGATTGCCAGCAACCTGCGGCCATAGTCGGCCAACTGTCGTCCTTGTTGGGTAAGCATCCGGCGCCTGCCTTTTTTCTGGAACAGCGGGCAGCCCATCTGGCTTTCAAGGCGCTGCATCTGCTGGGTCACCGCCGATTGCGTCTTGTACAGGACATCCGCCGCACCCGAAAAAGTATTAGTTTTTTCAATGGTTACAAGCGTGCGCAGCAGATCAAGGTCCAAATTATTCATAGGGAATACCCTAGATATCAAGCTACAGAAAAAAGCCTTCTCATAGCCAAAAGATTAGCATCTCTAATGTATTTCTTAAAAGAATTAATTTGTGGGCTTTCTGGCGGGCACCTATATTGAGCGTAGTCATAGGAGACCGACGTGAACAACGCAACCGAGAAACAGCAAGCCATTTCCGAGTTCATTGATCAAGCCAAGCAGCAGACCGCCGGTGAGGTGACACGGCAGAATCTGGACGTGGTGCTCGAGGGCCTGAAGGCCATTGCGGCACACCCCGATTGGTGGGATGCGGCGCAGTACCCCGCGCCCGAAGGTGACGAACTGCAGGCTCGCTACCTGATCCACGAAGAGCCGGACAGCACTTATGCGCTTTATCTGAATGTGATGAAGCCGGGCAAGAAAATCGTGCCGCACAATCATACGACATGGGCCTGTATTGCCGCCGTGGAAGGAACCGAAAGCAATTACCTGTATGAACGCAGCGACGACGGCAGTGAGCCGGGTCGCGCAACCCTGCGTGAAACAGGCATGAAGAAGGTTGGTCCCGGCGCCGGCATCGCATTGCTGGCCGATGACATTCATGCAGTGCGCATCGAGGACGACAGCATACGCCATCTTCATATGTATGGGCTGGCTCTGGAAAAGCTGAATCGGCGCATGGCCTTTGACATGGAAGCGGGCACATGTAAGGTTATGCCGGTGGGGGTCAAGACGCGCCGGAGCGATGCCTGATGGACACTCCGTCGCGGTCGACATCGTTGACCAGGCTTGGCCGGCCATTGTCAAATTTCCTGTACGTGGACGCGCGCCAACTCAAGTCATGGCTGCACGATGGACAAGAAATCGCCCTGCTCGATGTGCGGGAGCATGGCCAATATGGCGAAGATCACCTGTTCTTCGCAGTGCCGCTGCCCTATAGCGTCATGGAATCGGCTGCTGTGCGGCTGCTGCCGCGCAGACAGACGCGTGTCGTTGTCTATGGCGACGCATCGACGCAGCCTGCGGTGCAAGCTTCGGCGCAAGCGCTGCGGCGGCTGGGCTACAGCAACGTTCATATACTGCAGGGTGGCATTGAAGCCTGGAAGAATGCCGGCTACGCCACCTTCGCCGGCGTCAACCTGCCCAGCAAGACATTCGGCGAGCTTGCCGAGCACGCCTACCAGACCCCGAGCGTTTCGGCGGGCCAGTTGCAGCAGATGCTGGATGACGGCAGCCAGCGGGTTATCGTCCTGGACGGACGGCCCGTGAACGAATATCGGAAGATGAACATACCGGGCTCGATCTGCTGCCCCAATGGCGAACTTGCCTTGCGCATCGGCGAACTCGCACCGGACCCTGATACGACCATCGTCATCAATTGCGCAGGCCGGACACGCAGTATCATCGGCGCCCAGACCTTGATCAATCTTGGCATTCCCAACAAAATCTACGCGCTGGAAAATGGCACGCAAGGCTGGTATCTGGAGGACTTTCCCCTTGAGCATCAGTCCAGCCGGCTCTATCCGCAGCAGATCCACCCCGACAGCATTGCCGTGCAGCGCGAGCGGGCCGGCCAGCTGATTGAGCGTTTCGGCTTGCGTAAGATCGCTTGCGAACAGGTGGAGCAATGGCTTGCGCAAGAGGATCGCACAGTGTTCCTGTGTGATGTGCGCACCGAGGAAGAGCACAGACAGGGCGACTTGCCATCCATTGTGCGCCATACGCCGGGCGGGCAACTGATCCAGGCCACGGACCAGTATCTGGGCGTTCGCAATGCGCGCGTCGTGCTGTGCGATACGGACGGTGTCAGGGCGCCCGTCGTTGCAAGCTGGCTAAAACAGCTGGGCTGGGATGTGTATCTGCTCGAAGATCCGGAGCGCCTCGACCCTGCGCACGCCCTGGCGACCTATGAGCCCGTGCTGCGGCACAGCAGGACGCTTTCAACGGACGAGCTGGCTGCATACCTCGCGGCCCATCCAGATGCGGCCTTGCTGGACGCCCGGCCCAGTGGCGAGTATCAGAAGGTCAGCCTCCTTGGCGCTACCTGGGTGATTCGACCCATGCTGCTCGAGCAATTGCAGGGTCGGCTCGGTAATCCACTGGTGCTCATCGGGAACGACAGCGCCGTGCTGGGCTTGCTTGCGCAGGACCTGGAGCGGGCAGGCGCGCGCGACGTATGCCTGTGCGTCATGGACTCGGCTGCGGTTGCCGCGAGCGGGCTGCCGCTCAATGGGCAGGAAGACCCGCTGCCGGACGAGGCGCGCATTGACTATCTGTTTTTTGTGCATGACCGGCATGACGGCAACAAGGAGGCCGCCCGCAAGTATCTTGAATGGGAAACCGGGCTGGTGGCGCAAATCGATGATCAGGAACGCAATACCTTTTCGATAGGCAAGTGACTTTCGGCAAGGAGCGCAGAAGAGGTCGATTTCAGCCAGCAATACCTGCAGGGCGACATCAAGGTGTTGGTGCGCGAAGGTTCGAGCACATATCCGGCGCGCCATGGCCAGGCGCACCGGATATTGCATCAGGCCTCGTGATAGATGCGTGCTCCCTTGTTCAGAAACTCCACCGATTTCTCCTGCATGCCTTTGTGCAGGGCATCGCTTTCAGCAAGGCCTTTCTTCGCTGCATAATCGCGCACGTCTTGCGTGATCTTCATGCTGCAGAAGTGCGGGCCACACATGGAGCAGAAGTGCGCAACTTTCATCGAATCCTTGGGCAGGGTTTCGTCGTGGAATGCGCGCGCGGTATCCGGGTCCAGGCCGAGGTTGAATTGATCCTCCCAACGGAACTCGAAACGCGCCTTGGACAGGGCATTGTCGCGGATCGCAGCGCCAGGATGGCCTTTCGCAAGGTCTGCCGCATGGGCGGCGATCTTGTATGTGATGATGCCATCCTTTACGTCCTGCTTGTCAGGCAAGCCCAGATGCTCCTTGGGGGTTACATAACAAAGCATGGCGGTGCCATACCAGCCGATCAGCGCGGCCCCTATGCCTGAGGTGATGTGATCATAGCCGGGCGCGATGTCTGTCGTCAGCGGCCCTAGGGTGTAGAAAGGCGCTTCGTGGCACTGCTCCAGCTGCAGGTCCATGTTTTCCTTGATCAGGTGCATGGGCACGTGGCCCGGCCCTTCGATCATCACCTGCACATCATGTTTCCATGCGACTTGTGTAAGCTCGCCCAGCGTCTTGAGCTCCGACAGCTGCGCTTCGTCATTGGCATCGTAGCCAGAACCGGGCCGCAGCCCATCCCCCAGCGAGAAGCTGACATCGTAGGCCTTCATGATTTCACAGATTTCCTCGAACCGCTCATACAGAAAGCTTTCGTGGTGATGCGCCAGGCACCACTTAGCCATGATGGAGCCACCGCGTGACACAATGCCGGTCATGCGATCTGCTGTCATGGGGATGAAGGGCAGCCGAACGCCAGCGTGTATGGTGAAGTAATCCACGCCTTGTTCCGCCTGTTCGATCAGTGTGTCGCGGAAAATTTCCCAGGTCAGCTCTTCCGCCTTGCCGTCGACTTTCTCCAGCGCCTGGTAGATGGGAACCGTGCCGATAGGCACCGGTGAATTGCGCAGAATCCATTCCCGTGTTTCATGAATGTTCTTGCCGGTGGAAAGGTCCATGACCGTATCGCCGCCCCAGCGTATGGCCCAGGTCATTTTTTCAACCTCGTCGCTGATGCTTGAGCCCAGGGCGGAATTGCCGATATTGGCATTGATCTTGACCAGGAAATTGCGCCCTATGGCCATGGGTTCGATTTCCGGGTGGTTGATGTTGGCGGGAATGATGGCCCGGCCGCGCGCCACTTCATCGCGCACAAATTCGGGGGTGATTGAGGCAGGGATGGCGGCGCCAAAAGACTGGCCGGGGTGCTGGCGCAGCAGGCGCCTGGCCAGCCGCTCCCCGTCGGGGCCACTTGCGCGCAGTGACTCGATGTAATGTTCGCGCCGAAGATTCTCGCGGATGGCGACGAACTCCATCTCTGGCGTAATGATGCCGCGCCGTGCGTAATGCATCTGGGTGACATTGGCCCCCTGGCGCGCACGGCGCGGCGGGCGCACACGTGGGAAGCGCATGTGATCCAGGCGGTTGTCCTGCAATCGCTGGCGTCCATATTCGCTGGTGATGCCGGCCAGCAGCTCGGTGTCGGCGCGCTCGCTGATCCATGCTTCCCGCAGCGGCGGCAAGCCCTTGCGCAGATCGATCACCGCATCCGGATCAGTATAGGGGCCCGAGGTGTCATAGACAGTCAGCGGCGGGTTTTTTTCACCGCCGAACATGGTCGGCGTGTCGTCCTGCGATATCTCGCGAAAGGGCACACGCAAGTCAGGCCGGGAGCCGGTCTGGTAGACCTTTCTGGATTGGGGAAGCGGGGCGATGGCAGCGGAATCAACCGTTGCGTCAACGGCGGAAAAAGCGGTATTGGGCTTCAAGGCGTGCTCCAAAAAAAGTTTTATGGAGCCGATAGGGAATTGTCTCGTATGGGTATGAGTGACGCGAAGTCAATGAGGCTAGAACGAGTACGCTCCCAGCATCGGCGTTATCCGTACTGGTACGAAGGGTTTCATCTCAACCCGCCTGGCAAAGCCAGGCAAGTACCCCTGCGTGCTGCGTAGTATAGGAACTTTTTTCAGCTTGCGCCATCGCGGCGTGGTTTCTTTACCTGCAGCGATTCTTATGGAAGCCTTCAATGACGCCGTGCAGAAGCACATGGCGCTTTCATTCTGGATTCCCCAGGGCTGCTCGCTGTCAGTCGTCCAGCAGCTTCATGCGCTGCCGGGTGCCTTTTATGGGTATGTTGCGAAGACGGGGAAAGGCAGCCTTGGCTGTTTCTCGTTCAATGGCAATATAGGAAACCTGATCGGTAATTGTGATCTTGCCTATTTGCTCTTTATTCAGGCCACCATCGCCGGTCAGCGCGCCGAGCAGGTCGCCCGCGCGCAGCTTTGCCTTTTTGCCGCCAAGCACCAGCAGCGTCATCATGGGGGCGCGCATAGGCCGGCCACTGGCGGGTTTGATGCGCTGCAGGCTATTCCAGCTCAAAGGCCGGGCGAGGTATTTTTCGATTTGCGAAGCAAGATATTGTTCCTGGGGACCGCACAGGCTGAGCGCCTGTCCCTTTTCCCGCATGCGGCCAGTGCGGCCTATGCGATGCACATATACCTGGGGATCACGCGGCAGCTCGACGTTGATCACCATGGACAGTGCGGGAATGTCCAGGCCGCGTGCGGCCACATCGGTTGCCACGAGAATATTGCAGCTCTGGTTGGAGAACTGTGTCAGCACATCGTCGCGGTCGCGCTGGTCAATGTCGCCGTGCAGGGCCAATGCGCTATAGCCCTTGCCTTGCAGGTAGCCGGCAAGTTCCGCGCATGCTGCCTTGGTGTTGCAGAATGCCAGGGCGGATTCGGGTTTGAAGTGGCTGAGCAGCCTGGCGGCAGCCTCGAACCGGCGATCTTCGTCGACCTCGTAGAAATGTTGCTGTATCTGACTGTCGCTATGCAGGGCCTCGACCTGCACCATCAATGGGTGGTTGAGCAATCGATCCGCATCTTCGCGAATGCTGTCGGGATAGGTCGCGGAAAAAAGCAGTGTCTGGCGCTGGGTGGGGCACACGTTTGCGATATCCACCACGTCAGGGAAAAAGCCCATGTCCACCATGCGGTCGGCCTCGTCCAGAACCAGTGTGTGCACGGCAGAAAGATCCAGCGTCTGGCGGTCCAGATGATCAAGCAGGCGGCCCGGCGTGCCCACCACGATATGGGCGCCATGCGCCAGCGATTCGATCTGGGGACGCGCCGATGCTCCGCCTGTCAGTGTCAGCACCTTGATATTTCCTTCGGCGCGCGCCAGGCGGCGAAGCTCGGCCGCGACCTGCTCCGACAGTTCGCGTGTCGGACAGATGACCAGCGCCTGCACGACCCAGCGGGACGGGTTCAGGCGATGCAGGATGCCAAGCCCGAAGGCTGCCGTCTTGCCGCTGCCCGTCTTGGCCTGGGCGATGACATCCCGGCCCTCAAGTATGGCGGGCAGGCTTTTTTCCTGGATGGGCGTCATGTCCCGATAGCCCATCTGTTCCAGGTTCTGGAGCTGCACCTGGGAAAGCGGAAGCGCGGAGAAGGGATGTGTGGTCACGATCGGGGCCGATAAGGGTGTCAAAATGAAAGTCTAACAGTCGCGGCGCGAGGTTGTGCGGCTGTCCGTGTCTGCGGGGCCTTCCTGCGCGGTGGCGACGGAACCTTCCACTGCGTCGCGAAATGCCTCCATCAGTGGTGTCCAGCTTGCGCCCTGCCGGGCAAGCAGACATAGTTTGCGCTGCTGCGGCAGAGTAAATGACAAGGCGGAAATTCTTCCACCGCCAGCCTGCGCAATCAGCGGCTCGGGCGCGAATGAAAGAAATTGCGTGGTGGCCACAATTTCGAGTATGCCGGCGGAAATCAGCGGCACCTCCATGGCGGCGCGGGGCTCGGGCAGACCTTGTTCCGCAAAGCAGTTCATCAGCGTTGCGCGCGCGGATGAGCCTGCAAGAGGCAGTATCCATGGAAAGGCGAGGGTGTCCGCAAGCTGCGGCGCGGCGCTTTCCAGCAAGGGGTGCCTGGCGCTCAGCACAATGCGCATGGTGTCCTGCTTCAGCACGTAATGATCCAGCCCGGTTGCGGGTCCGCCATACAAAGGCGCAACCACCAGATCGAGCTTGCCATGCAGCACTTGGTCGAAGAGCGTATCTGACAGACCTACAGTGAGGCATGCCTTGAGGGCGGGACGCCTGGGCATGAGCCAGGTCAGGGCGGGTGTAACGATGGCGTCCAGCGTCACACCAGTGGCGCCAATGCGCAACAGCCCCGCGTGCCCCGCCTGCAGTGCGCTCGTGTTGCGCAGGGCGTCCTGGTACTGGGCATGGAGCTGGCGGGCGTGTTCGACAAAAGCCAGGCCGGAAGCGCTGAGCCACAGGCGGCGAGAAGAGCGCTCGAACAGCGTGAGCCCTGTTTCTTCCTCCAGCCTGCGCAGCGACTTGGAAAGGGCGGGCTGTGTAATGCCATGTACTGCGGCGGCGCGTCCCATGTGCCCAAGCTCTGCGAGCGTCAGAAAATACTCGAGATCACGAAAACTTAGATTCATGAAATTTAGTTATTGATACATTCCAATTGGAAATTTAATCATAAATCACCAAGCCTACACTCTCTACCAGTTTTTGCTTTCCGGATACGCGATGTCGAAGGTTTCACCGAATATTGTCCTGATACTTGCCGATAACCTGGGTTGGGGGGAATTGGGCTGCTATGGCGGAGGCGCTTTGCGGGGGGCGCCCACTCCGCATATCGACCGGCTTGCTTCCCAGGGCTTGCTGCTGCACAACTTCAATGTGGAAAGCGATTGCGTTCCCACGCGTTCGGCATTGATGAGCGGCCGCCACCCGATACGCACGGGTTGCCTGCAGTCTGTGCCGGCAGGCCTGCCACAGGGGCTGAATCGTGACGAGACGACGCTGGCACAGTTGCTGGGTGCCCAGGGATATGCGACAGCCCACTACGGCAAATGGCATCTGGGTGATATCCAGGGGCGCTATCCGAGTGACCGGGGCTTTGATGAGTGGTATGGCATTCCCAGGACCACGGACGAGAGCCAATTCACATCCACAGTAGGCTATGACCCTGAAGTGGTTGATCTGCCCTACATCATGGAAGGCAGCCGGGGCAGCCCATCAAGAAACGTGAAAGTCTACGACCTGGATTCGCGCCGGGGAATAGATGAAGAGCTTGTAACCCGGTCGATTGATTTCATGCGGCGAAATGTTCAGGAGGCCCGTCCATTTTTCCTGTACCTGCCCATGGTCCATCTGCATTTTCCCACCTTGCCGCATCCTGAGTTCGCGGGCCGCAGCAACGCGGGCGACTTTGCCGATTCGATGATCGAAATGGATCACCGGGTGGGGCAGATTGAGGCGGCCATTGCCGAGCTGGGTATTGCCGAAAATACGATACTGATTTTCTGCAGCGACAATGGACCCGAGTTTCGCCGGCCTTACCGGGGAACCGCCGGCCCGTGGTCTGGCACCTACCACACAGCAATGGAGGGCAGCTTGCGGGTGCCCTTCATCATACGTTGGCCGGGGAAAGTCCAGCCAGGCCAGACCAGCAATGAGATTGTGCATGTAACGGACCTGTACGCCACCCTGGCCGCCATGGGTGGCGCCGCCTTGCCCTCAGGCAAACCCATAGATGGTGTGGACCAGACAGCATTCTTCACGGGCAAACAGGAAAAATCCTGCCGTGAGGGCTTTCTTTTCTACATCAAGAATGAATTGCGCGCTGTGAAATGGCGCAACTGGAAGCTGCATTTCTATTGGGAACCGGAGGTGAACAAAGGCGAGGGCAAGCTCGAGTCTCCCTATTTGTTCAACCTGCTGGCCGATCCAAAAGAAGAGACGGATGTCCTGATATTCAATACCTGGGTCATGGGGCCAATGCTCAGGATGATCAGGGATTTCAACGAAAGCGCCAAACAGCATCCACATACCCAGCCCGGCGCGCCAGACGTGCCATCATCAAGCGTATCTTTGCCATGAAAAAATTCAAGACCCTCGCCTCCATGCTCGTGGCGCTAACATGCTGTGCCAGTGCGGCGGCAGCGGCCCCAGGGCAGAGCGCCGAGGGTTGGCCGCAGCGTCCACTGCGCTGGATCGTTGGCTTCGCCGCTGGCGGTACAGCCGACACCCTGACGCGTATCGCCGCCGACCAGCTGGCCGCCAAACTGGGCCAGAGCGTCGTGGTGGAGAACCGCCCCGGCGCCTCCGGCTCCATTGCGCTGAACCTGGTTGCAAAGTCTGATCCTCAAGACACCTTGCTGATTACCGTTCCCGGTCCAATCATTTATCCGAGAGAAGAGCCGGGAATCGGCACAGGCCTGGACCCTGTCATGATGCTGGCGCAAGGGCCCATGATCGTTGTTGGCCCGGCCTCCAATCCTCAGCACACACTTGCCGAGGTCATTGCCGACGCCAGGAAGCATCCCAGCCACTGGAGCTATGCGACATCTGGAACAGGCACATCCCAGCATCTCGCTGGTGAAATGATCAATCAGCTTGGCGGCACGCAGATGGTGCAGATTCCATACAAGGGCGGTGGCCAGGCTGTTTCCGACGTGGTGGGGGCGCAGGTTCCGCTGGCCATACTCGGCCCTACGCCTGTGCTGCCGCACATTGCTTCGGGCGCATTGCAGGCCTATGCCGTGACGACAACCTATCGGCTGCCTTCCCTGCCTGATGTGCCGACAGTGGCGCAGGCTGGCATTCCCGGCTATGACGCGAGCCAGTGGTTCGCGCTGGCGACGACAGCCGGCGCGGCGCCAGCGCGCGTGGCATTGCTTAACAAATATTTGCGGGAAATCGTGCAGACCAATGCTTTTACGGAAGCCGTATCGGCTGCGGGCATGCGCATAGATCCAGGCTCACCAGAGGATCTCGGGCGCTTCATAGTGAGTGACAGCGCAAAATGGCAAACCCTGGTGAAGGATGCCGGCCTGAAAATAGGAGAGTGACCGCCTGCCGCGCCATACTGTCGCGGCAATGCGCTGTGGCGTATGCTATGGAAGATAGGATCTGGATGCTATCTTTCGTGGCAACACGCCGGACGCGGGCGGGTGTCAAGCGGCGTTCGGGACATTCCGGTAAGGAGGCTCGGCAGCCATGGGTTTCGACGACAGGAAGCTCGCCGCATTGCGGGAGCGCTTTGGTGGCGAGAATGAGGACCGCTTGTGGGATGACCATTTCCACAAGGTGGCCGACAGGGTATTCAACACCTTCGGTACCCGGCCTGCGCCGTTCGCCGGCATGCCCACTCTGCTTGATGCGCCGGCACGCGAAATAGACTGGCGCCAGCCTGATTTTGGCGATCTCCAGGTGGCTCTGATAGGCGTGCCCATGGACCTGGGGGTGACCAATCGCAATGGCTCGCGGTTCGGGCCGCGCGCGCTTCGATGTATCGAGCGGGTGGGGCCATACAACCATGTACAGAAATGCGTGCCCACCCGTGAGCTGCGTGTGGCCGATATTGGCGATGTGCCGCTGCGCAGCCGGTTCAGCCTGGAACAATCGCATCAGGATATCGAAGCAACGTATCGACCGCTGTGCGGGGCGGGCGTCCTGCCTCTCTCGGTGGGCGGCGACCATTCAATCACTTCTCCTATCCTGAAGGCCGTGGGCGCGAAGCAGCCTGTCGCGCTCGTGCATATCGATGCGCACTGCGACACGGGTGGACCGTTCGAGGGCAGCCGGTTCCACCATGGCGGACCCTTCCGCCAGGCTGTGCTCGATGGCGTGCTCGACCCGACGCGCACCATACAGATAGGCATACGCGGCTCATCCGAATACCTGTGGGAATTTTCCTATGCCTCGGGCATGACTGTCATCCATGCGGAAGAAATCGATGCGATGGGCATGGATGCGGTGATCGCCCGCGCGCGCGAGGTTGTGGGCGACCACCCCGTTTATGTTTCCTTCGACATCGACAGCCTGGATCCGGCCTACGCACCCGGCACAGGCACCCCTGAAGTGGGTGGGCTGACCACCCGCGAAGGCCTGGATCTTCTGCGCGGGCTGGCGGGAATCCATATCGTGGGTGGCGATGTGGTGGAAGTCGCGCCGCCCTATGACGCCACTGCCAACACGGCGCATGCGGGGGCGCAAATGCTGTTCGAGATTCTCAGCCTGATGTGTGTGCGCCTGGCGCGCTGATGCCGATCTTCCGCCTGACCACGCGTCAAAGCGCAAGCCTCGCCGTTCACGGCGAGGTCAAGCGAGGCCATATCAATGCGGCGCTTGCCGCGCACCGGCTCAAAAGCCGCACAGGGAAACGAAGTTGGCCCATTGCACACGCATGTCCGGCCCCAGATAGCCGACGAAAGCCAGCGCCAGCGCAAGCGAGACGGCAATGCCCCCCGCGATGCGCCACCGCCTGGACAGGCGCGGCATCGGTTGTTCAGGGGGAGGGGGCTTCATGCCAGCGCCTGGCTGGTTGCGGGCCTGGCGGCCGGCAACCATGTCAGCTTGATCGCGGATATCAGTCTCGGGCATGTCGGGCCTCGCTGTTCAGAGAAAGTGCGCCGGATACCCTCTATATTACCTATGCGGCGGCAGGCCGGGCCAGCGGTTCTTCCTTTATCGGCAGGCAAAGAACGGCCGCCGCAACGGCCAGGGCTATGCCGGCCAGCCAGACTGAGGTATAGCTGCCTGTGGTCTGGTAGGCATAGCCGCCCAGCCATACGCCAATGAAGCTGCCGATCTGGTGCCCGAGGAAGGCGATGCCAGACAGGGTGGCGGCATAGCGCAGCCCATAGATCTGGCCGATCAGCCCTTGCGTCAGGGGGACAGTGCCGAGCCAGAACAGCCCCATCCATGCCGCGAAAACATACGCAACCAAGGGTGTGAGCGGTACGGAAATCAGAAACAGGATGCCGAAGGCGCGCAGGAAATATACAGCGGCAAGCAGCGTTTTCTTGCTGTAGGCGCCTCCCAGCTTACCGGCATAGAAGCAGCCGGCAACGTTGAACAGGCCGATCAGGGCAATGGCTATGGCGCCATGGGTCGCAGTCAGGCCGCCATCGGCAAGATAGGCGGGCAGGTGCAGCGTGATGAAAGCGGTGTGGAAGCCACAAACGGCATAGCTCCAGAACAGGAAATGGAAGGATTTGTGTGCCATTGCCTGGCGGATGGCGGCAGACAGCGAGTGGTCCTCGCCCTCTACGACCGCCGGCCTGCCCCGCAGATAGCAGGCCAGCGGCGCACCCGCGGCAACGAACAGGGACATCATCCAGAGCGCCCCAGTCCAGTCCATGGACGAGATCAGCCACTGTCCGGTAGGCACTATCGCAAACTGGCCCAGGGAGCCGCCAGCGCTGGCAATACCCATGGCGGTGCTGCGATAGGCAGGGGGGACGGCGCGCGCCACCACAGGCAGGATAACGGGAAAAGTCGTGCCCGCCTGCCCCAGGCCGACCAGCACGCCGGCAGTCATATAGAGCCCAAGCTCCCCATGAACGAGGCGCATGCCTATCATGCCCAATGCATAAAGCACGGCGCCCAGCGCGATGGTGCGCCCTGAGCCATACCGGTCTGCCAGTATACCCATGAAGATGGAGCCGATCCCCCAGACAATATTCTGGATGGCGAAGGCCATGGAGAATACATCCCGGCCCCAGCCCCGATCCAGCCCCATGGGCTGCATGAACAGCCCGAATGTTGCTCGTACCCCAAGGGCAAGCAAAACCACGAAAGCGCCTATGTATAGCGTTCGCAGGGAAATTTTCTCGGACTGGGATGCCATTTGTATTTAGAAAAGGAGGTGGGCGGATGTCCGCGCAAAAGGATAGGAGATGATAACTGAGGATGCGGAGGGCCTGAGGCGAAATTTATATGTCCCCAAAAACATAATAATTTCTTTCTTCCATGAAAGTGGAATAAGGTGTTCCGTTTTTGTATAGAATGGTCTGTTCAGCTAGTGTAGCCGGATGCCCCCCGCATGATTCCTTCCCTGTCTCTTCTTGCCGTGTTTGTCCTGATCGTCATCGTCTCGGTTTACTTCCAGACCGTGACCGGGTTTGGCCTCTCGATGATTGTCATGGGGCTGGCGGGCGGCATGGGTATCGCATCGATTGCAACGCTTGCGTCAGTGGTCTGCGTGGTTGCGCTGGTCAACAGCGGCGTGGCCCTGGGCGGCGCGCAGCGGCAGATGAATTGGCCCATCGCGTGGCAGCTGACAGCGGGCGTGCTGCCCGCGAGCGTGCTTGGCGTATTGGTGCTGGATGTGCTCAGTGCGACGGCAACAGACATTATCCAGCTCCTGCTGGGGCTGGTGATCGTATACGGCGGGATCAGCTTTGCATGGCGTCCGAAGCCGTTGCCGAAGGTGTCGGGCGCTGCAGGCTTTGTCGCATACGGTTTTGTGGGAGGGTTGTTGGGAGGCATGTTCGGCATACCGGGGCCTCCTCTCATTTTTCACCTGTACCGGCAGCCCATGAGCCTGCCGCATATCCGCAGCCTGCTGATCTTCATCAACGCGGTAGTGGCGCTTGCACGCACGCTTTTCGTGGGGGCGCAAGGCCAGCTTGGCGCTGATGTCTGGGTGCTCAGCCTGATTTGCCTGCCCATGGTCGCGCTGGCAACGCTTGCCGGAAAGCGCTATCCGCCGCCCCTCTCGACCCAGGCCATGCGGCGGCTCGCTTTCGCTGTGCTGATACTAATGGGGCTTGCGCTGATGGTGCCGGTGCTGATCGGATATGGGAAGGCGCTGTTATAGCCGTGGGCTGTCTGGGTGAAAGCGTCAAGGTGAAAAATAGGTATTAACCCTTATTTTTCGCTTAAAATACCTGTTTCCGAAACCGGCCCCTGATGTGCGCTGCAACTGCGCGCCGTTCGTCCAGCATCACGGCTGTCACATTCCTCGTCCATGCCAGCATCCCGTTCCGCTTTGAATCCGCCCGCCTGTTCGCCTGGGCTCGTTATTTTTGCGCTTGCCATCGGCGCCTTTGCCATCGGCACCACAGAGTTTGCCACGATGAGCCTGCTGCCTTACTTTGCAAAGGATCTGGGCATTGACGCGCCCACAGCGGGCCATGTGATCAGTGCTTATGCGCTTGGCGTGGTCGTGGGGGCGCCGGTGCTTACCGTCATGGCGGCCCGCATGGCGCGGCGCACGCTTCTGCTCTGGCTGATGGCCATGTTTGCCGTTTTCAACGGCCTGTGTGCTTTTGCCCCCAGCTATGAATGGATGCTCGTCCTGCGCTTTCTGAGCGGCTTGCCGCATGGCGCCTATTTTGGCATCGCCTCGCTCGTGGCGGTATCGCTGGTGCCCCTGAACAAACGCAATCAGGCGGTGGGGCGCATGTTCCTGGGGCTGACCGTCGCCACCATTATCGGAGTCCCCTTCGCCAACTGGCTGGGGCATGCCATTGGCTGGCGCTGGGGGTTTGGTCTGGTCGCGTTTTCAGGCGCGCTGACTGTCGTGCTGGTGGCCATGCTGGCGCCGCGTACGCCGCCGCAGCCTGGATCAAGCCCATTGCGTGAGCTGGGAGCCCTCAAGCATGCCCAGGTCTGGCTGACGCTGGGTGTAGGCGCCATAGGTTTTGGCGGCCTGTTCTGTGTCTATACCTATCTTGCCGATACCCTGATGCAGGTGACACAAGCATCCCCCGCGACTGTGCCTGTCGTGCTGGGGGTATTTGGTGTTGGCATGACGGTCGGCAACATCATCATTCCCTGGCTGGCGGATCGCGCCCTGCTGCCTACCGCGGGAGGGCTGTTGCTCTGGAGCGCTGCCGCTTCGCTGCTGTTCATGGCGACGGCGGGCAACATCTGGGCTGTTTCGATCAATGTGTTCCTGATCGGCATGGGCGGCGCGCTCGGCACGGTGCTGCAGACCCGGTTGATGGATGTCGCCAAGGATGCCCAGGGGCTGGCGGCGGCACTCAACCATTCCGCTTTCAACTTCGCCAATGCGCTTGGCCCGTTGCTGGGCGGCATGGCCATTGCCAGGGGCTATGGCTGGACATCCACGGGCTGGGTAGGAAGCCTGCTGGCCCTGGGCGGGTTTGTATTGCTGCTGGTTTCGGTGGCCCTCGACCGGTCCAGGGGCGCGCTGCGGCACGCCAGGGCCTGACGGCTGGTCTGCGGCAAAGGGCCGGCGATTCGTTTTCCGGGCTTGCGCAAGCGCGCCTGTTCGCCGCAGCCAGGTGCGTGGCGAGGCGGAGCTAGCCGCGAGAGCCCGCCGCCAGCGCGCGTTCCAGGAAATCAAGGCGATCCTGGCCCCAGAACGGCTCATTCTCATAGATATACCAGGGCGCGCCGAATACCTTGCGCTCGATCGCTTCCTGGGTGTAGCGGTTGTACAGCTCAAGCGATTGCTCGCGCGCCGCATACAGCGAGGCGCCGTCCAACCCGCATTCGTTGCCGATGGCGACCAGGGTTGCTTCATCGGCGATATCGCGTTCCTGCGCCCAGACGGCTCGCAGCACAGCGCCTGTAAGCCGCAGCGCGGCATCAGCACCGTGGCGCTGCTCCGCAGCAATAATCATCAGCGAGGCGATGGATTCGTCAGTGGGAAAATAGCGCGGATTCAGGATCAGCGGGATCTGCAGATATTCTGACCAGCGCTTGAGCTCCACCGAGCGGTATATCACCCGCTGCACGGGGCGCTGCTTGAGCGACAGCCCGCCAGAGACTGGAAAGATTGCCTTGTTCAAGGCGCATGGCCGGACCACAATCGATGCGCCCTGTTGCTGCGCAATTTCCATCAGCCGGTCGTGGCCGAGGTAGGTCCAGGGAGATTGCGGCGAAAAATAATAGGTGATGGTTTTCATGATGCTTCTGGGGGTGGCACGCCCCGCGAAACTGGCGGCGGGGGTTGGCGACGGTTTGATGGGGCGTACCGCACCGGAGCCAGGCAGGCTGCCTCGCCCGGTGCAGGGTGTGATCAGTCTTGACGCGCGGTGACTTCAACCAGGTGGTAGCCGAACTGCGTCTTCACCGGACCTTGCACGACGCCGACGGGGGCGCTGAACACCACCTCGTCGAACTCGCGCACCATCTGGCCGCGTCCGAACGTGCCCAGGTTGCCGCCGTCGCGACTGGATGGGCAGGACGAATTTTCACGTGCGACCTGTGCAAAGTCCGCACCGTTTTCGATTTCCGTTTTCAGCGCCTTGCACTTTTCTTCACTGTCGACAAGGATATGACGGGCCGAAGCTTGGGCCATGGGTATTACTCCTCAAAAAATGGTGCTCACAGAGTAACGTAAATTCGGCGTCCGCGTGTAACGTGTTCTATACGCTGTCACGGCTTGCCGCACCGCGCGGGTGTACGTCTTCAGATTACTGGATTGTATTAACCGGCAGGTGTACCATGCCTGAAACACATAAGAGACCGGGCTTGCGCCTGGCCAGCCAGTGGCGCAGCCATCAGAAAAACCATTCATTCATCGCGCTGCCTGATGTAACCATTGCCAACTATTTCGCTTTTCTCTGTATCTGCTGTATCTGATAAAAGGAGCGCATATGGAAAGCAGGGCAAATTCTGTAATCGGCGAACCAGGGGAAATGGATCTACGCAGCCCCTCGGCTTTGCGCGAAATGGAGGCGCGCTTTCTGGCGCAGGAGCGCCGTGATCCAGCTTCCCCCTATTATCAAGGGGACAGTGGGCAAGGTGAGCCAGGCGGTATTCCCGCGCGCAGGCGATTCATGCTTGGCGCCGTGGCCGCGCTGGGCGCCGCAGGCACGCCAGGCATGGCCTCTGCTGTCACCCCTGGCGCCAAAGAGCGCGCCGTGCCGCCCGATGCCACCAAGATCCAGGGTGTGGGTGTAAAGGACGATGATGGGGGCTATGGTTTTCGCTCGCAGTTCGAGACCGAGGTGCGCGAGCGTTATGCAACCAAGACTACGCAGTCGTCCTGGAGCTTCACCCCTCTGCAGAACAGCATAGGCATGATTACGCCTTCCGGCCTGCATTACGAGCGACATCACGGAGGGATCGCCACCATAGATCCGGCCAGGCATGAATTGTATGTGCACGGAATGGTGAAGCGGGCCAGGAAATTTACCGTGGCGGACCTCAAGCGCTATCCGGCGCTGTCGCGGCTGATGTTCATGGAGTGCTCGGGAAACGGGTTGACGGAATGGGCCAAGCCCACGCTCAAGACAGTCCAGGGGACGCACGGCCTGACATCCACGTCCGAATGGGTGGGCGTGCCTTTGGCCACTATATTGAACGAGGTTGGCCTCAAGCCTGGGGCCAAATGGTTGTTGGCCGAGGGTGGAGATGCCGCGGTCATGACGCGCAGCATCCCCATCGAAAAGGCCATGCGCGACTGCCTGCTTGCATATGGGCAGAATGGCGAAGCCATACGGCCAGAGCAGGGCTACCCTGTTCGCCTGTTCGTGCCTGGATATGAAGGCAACATGTCCATCAAATGGCTCAGGCGGATCGAGGTATCAGATGCGCCCTTCATGACACGTGAAGAGACGTCCAAATACACGGATCTCATGCCGGATGGCAGCGCGCTCCAGTTTTCTTTCCTGATGGAGGCGAAATCAGTGATCACATATCCGTCAGGAGAGATGCTGTTGCACCAGCCCGGTTTCTATGAAATATCCGGTCTGGCGTGGTCGGGGCGGGGGAAGATCGTGCGCGTGGAGGTCTCGGTGGATGGCGGCGAGAGCTGGCATGACGCGCAACTGCACGGCCCGGTACTGCCCATCTGTCATACGCGTTTTACCTTGCTCTGGGAATGGGATGGCAAGGAAGCCATTCTGCAGAGCCGGTGTACGGACGAGACAGGTTATGTGCAGCCCACCATCAAGGCGCTTGTGGCGCAGCGCGGGCTTTCTTCCGTGTACCACCTCAATGGCATTCAGAGCTGGAAGGTTGCGGCAAGCGGGGAGGTGTCAAATGTCCATCACTACTAAACATGTGTTCGGCGCGGCCGCTGTCCTCTTTGCCTGTATGCAGGCAAATGCGCAAACGGGTGCAGGCAACGCGGCCTCGCCGGCATCCGGCGAGCATCCTGTTTACGGCTTCGGCGCCAATGTGTCCGAGAGTGAACTTGAGCGCTTCGTCTCGCCCCTGCCAGACGGTCGTGGCTTGCCAAAAGGATCGGGCACAGTGATGCAAGGCGAGAAAGTGTATGCGGCGCAGTGTGTGGCCTGTCACGGTGTAAACCTGGAGGGAGGCATTGGAGACCGGCTTATCGGTGGGCGCGGCAGCCTGGCGGTGAAGCAGGGTGGCGGTGCGCCAGTCAAGACCGTGGAAAGCTACTGGCCCTACGCTACGACACTCTTTGACTACATCAAGCGCGCCATGCCGTTCACCATGCCGGGCAGCATGAGCAACGACGACGTATACGCTGTGACGGCCTATATTCTATCCAAGGCCAGTATTGTGCCGACCGATGCGGTCATGGATGCCGAAACCTTGCCCAAGGTTGTCATGCCCAATCATGACGGTTTTCATCCGGCCAACAGATAGGCAGCGGGATCTTTGATAAAAACGACCAGCCGCATGGGGCGGCTTGGCTGTCGTCGCCGTAGAATACTACTTTCAACAGCGATATAGATTCTTCCTCTCGACGCCATGCCACCACTACGCACGGAATGCCCGCCCGGTTCCTGTATTTGTGAACGCGAAAAGCTGCTGTCCGATCCCGCCAGCGATGCGCGGGTGCTGCTCTTGACGCGCGAGGAGGAGAAGCGTCTGCTCGAAAGGCTGGAAAAGCTCGCCAGCCTTGCCGACCTGCGCCGCATGCAGGACCTCATGCGCAAACAACTGGGCATCGTTGTGGAGGTTGCCCCAGGCCCGAACGAGGTCAGCACCGTGCGCGGCCTGCGCAT
>Ga0182749_1001367_pt1 | contig 19369 bp, 18 predicted proteins | sample eDN3rd37CKraftMG_FD_128875 | JGI IMG/M metagenome (GOLD analysis project Ga0182749, IMG submission 128875) | Enriched Miracle-Growth compost microbial communities from Emeryville, California, USA - eDNA 3rd pass 37_C Kraft MG (version 2) (version 2) ...
CCAATGGCTGGAGAGCGGCGCGCTGCGCCCCCAGGCCATGATCACCCAGACCTTCGCCGCCGCCGATGCGCGCGAGGCCTTCGACCTCATCGAGAAGAACCCGGGCAGCACCGTGAAGGTGCAGCTGGCCTTCGGCTGACCGGACCCCAAGGAGGACCCAGGACAATGACCACCATCACCCGCCGCGGCGCCACCCAGGGCCTCGCCGCCCTCCTGGCGCTGGGCGCTGCGCCGCCGGTGCTCGCGCAGTCCAAGACGGTGCTGAAGCTCGGCCATCTCGCGAACGAGGACAACACCTGGCACAAGGCCAGCCTGAAGTTCGCCGAGGAGGTCGCGAAGCGGACCAATGGCGCCATCGAGGTGCGCGTCTTCCCGAACGAGCAGCTCGGCAAGGAGACCGACCTGATCAAGGGCATCCAGCTCGGCACGGTGGACTTCACCATCACCGGCGAGTCGCTGCAGAACTGGGCGCCCTCCGCCGCGCTGCTCGCGGTGCCCTATGCGGTGAAGGACGTCGCGCATCTCGACAAGGTGGTGCAGGGCAAGGTCGGCCAGGCCATTGCCGACAACATCGAGGACAAGACCCGGCTGCGCACGCTCTGCTACTTCGCGCGCGGCCCGCGCAACCTGACGGCCAACCGCGTCATCGCCAAGCCGGAGGAGCTGAACGGGCTGAAGCTGCGCGTGCCCAACGTGCCACTCTTCGTGAAGTTCTGGGACGCGCTGGGCGCCAAGCCGACGCCGATGGCCTTCTCCGAGGTCTTCACTTCGCTGCAGAACCACACCATCGACGCGCAGGAGAACCCGCTGGCGCTGATCAAGTCCGGCAGCTTCTACGAGGTGCAGAGCGTGGTGAACCGCACCGAGCATGTGGTGAGCTGGATCTATCTGGTGGGCGGCAGCCGCAAGCTCGGCCGCCTGCCGGAGGCGCAGCAGAAGGCCATCCTCGAGGCGGCGCGCGCCGCGCAGGACTATGAGCGCGGCCTGTTCATCGAGGACGAGAAGCAGCTGGAGCAGGATCTGAAGGCGAAAGGCATGCAGTTCGCCGAGGTGGACAAGGAGGCCTATGCCGCCAAGGGCCGCCCGGCGGTGGCCGCGACGCTCTCCGACGAGATCCGCCCGCTCTACGAGCAGATCCTGGCCACGGCCTGACGGCCTCCGGCCCGGGTATCCGGGCCCGGCTCCCGACTCCGGGGGCGCGCGCAGCGCCCCCTCCCTCTCCCCGCCCGCGGGTGGCAGTTCGAGGACATCAAGATGCGCGCTCTTATCGGGGCGGTGCTGCTGGCCGTGCGGACGGTGTGCCGCATCGGCACGCTCGCCGCCTTCGCCGTGCTGGTCGGCGTCGTCGTCATCCAGGTGCTGGGCCGCGTGCCCGGCGTTCCCACCGTTCCCTGGACGGAGGAGGTGGCGCGCTTCGCGCTGGTCTATCTGGTCGGCTTCTCCTGCGGGCTGGCGGTCCTGCGCGGGGAGATGGTCAATGTGGATCTCTTCGTCTCGCCCTTGCCGCCGCGGGCGCGCTGGGTGGCCGAGCGGCTGTCGGATCTGGTGGTGCTCGGCTTCTCGCTGGCCATCCTTCCCGGCGCCTGGGACTATGTTGCCTTCAGCGAGGGCGAGCGGGCGCGCTCCCTCGATATTCCGATGCTGCCGATCTACGCGGTGATGCTGCTGATTCCAGCCTCACTCGCCTTCTTCTCCGTGATGCGCCTGCTCGGCTTCGGCCAGCAGGGCTCGCCCGCCCATGGTGAGACCGTCTGATGCTCGTCGGCCTGCTCTTTGGGACCTTCGCGGTCTGCCTCATTCTCGGCGTGCCGGTGGGCGTCGCGCTCGCCCTGTCCTCGGTGGTCTACCTGCTGGGCGCCGACATCGATCTTTCGGTGGTCGCGCAATACTCCTATGCCGGCATGGACAGCTTCGTGCTGCTCTGCATCCCCGGCTTCGTGCTGGCCGGCAATCTGATGAACGGCGGCGGCATCACCGACCAGATCGTGCGCTTCGGCAATTCGCTGGTCGGCCATGTGCGCGGCGGCCTCGGCCTCGCCAATGTCACGGGCTCGATGATCTTCGCGGGCATCTCCGGCACGGCTGTCGCCGAGACCGCCTCGATCGGCGCGGTGATGATCCCGGCAATGCGCAAGTCCGGCTATGACGCGCCCTTCGCCGCGGCGACCACGGCGGCGGCCTCCACCGTCGGGCCGATCATCCCGCCCTCGGTGCCGATGATCATCGTTGGCACGCTGACCGGCCTCTCGGTGGGCAAGATGTTCCTGGCCGGCGCCGTGCCCGGGCTGCTGCTCGGCTTCGGCATGATGCTCACCGTGTACATCCTGTCCCGCAGGCGCGGCTATCCGAAGGGCACCTGGCAGGGCTTCGGCGAGGTGCTGCGCTCCTCCCGCGCCGCCTTCTGGGCGCTGCTGATGACGGCGCTGATCCTCTACGGCATCGTCGGCGGCCTGTTCACGCCGACCGAGGCCTCGGTCGTCTCCGCGCTCTATGCCTTCGTCGTCGGCCTGTTCATCTACAAGGGCTTCAAGCTGCGCGATCTGCCGGGCATCGTGCTGGAGAGCGCCATCGGCTCGGGCGCGCTGATCCTGCTGGTCGGCTTCGCCAATGTCTTCGGCTGGATCCTGACCAGCGAGCAGATCCCCCAGGCCATCGCGCAGGCGATGCTCTCGGTCACCGAGAACAAGTACCTGATCCTGCTGATGGTCAATATCCTGCTGCTGATCGTCGGCACCTTCATGGAGACGATCGCGGCGCTGATCATCCTCTTCCCGCCGCTGCTGGCAGTGGCGCAGGCGGTGGGCATCGACCCCATCCATTTCGCCATCGTCGTGGTACTGAACCTGATGATCGGGCTGACCACGCCGCCGGTCGGCGTCTGCCTCTTCGTCGCGGCGAATATCGCGAATGTCTCCCTCGGGGCGATCAGCCGCGCCATCTGGCCCTTCCTGGTCTGCAACATCATCGTGCTGCTGCTGGTTTCCTACGTGCCCTGGATCTCGCTGTGGCTGCCCAGCCTGTACTTCGATTGAGCGGAGGTCTGAGATGAGCGAAACCCTCCCGCGCCTCGCTCCGGAGCGTCTGGCCACTCTCCCGTCCGGCGTCACCCGTCCCGGCTACGATCGCGCCGCGCTGCGGCCACGCATCGTGCATCTCGGCCTCGGCGCCTTCTTCCGCGCGCATGGCGCGCACTACACGGAGGATGTGCTGCAGCGCCTGGGCGGCGACTGGGGCGTGGTCGGCGTCAGCCTGCAACGACCGGACCAGCGGGACCGCCTGGCCCCGCAGGGCGGCCTCTACACCACCATCAGCCGCGACGCGGCGGGCGATGCCGCGCGCGTCGTCGGCTGCGTGCTGGAAGTGCTGGTGGCGCCCGAGGACCCGCAGGCCGTGCTGGCGCGCATGGCGGCGCCGGAAGTGGCCATCGTCAGCCTGACCATCACCGAGAAGGGCTATTGCCACGACCCCGCGAGCGGGCGGTTGAACCGTCAGCACCCGGACATCCGGCATGACCTCGCCGAGCCGGGCGCGCCACGCTCGGCGGTCGGCTTCCTGGTCGAGGCGCTGCGGCTGCGGCGCGCGCGGGGCCTGCGCCCCTTCACTGTGCTCTGCTGCGACAACCTGCCGCAGAACGGTCGGCTGCTGGCCGGGCTGGTGCGCGACTTCGCCGCCGCGCACGACGCGGATCTGGCCGCGTGGATCGCCGCCGAGGTTCAGTTTCCCTGCAGCATGGTGGACCGGATCGTGCCCGCCATGGTGCCGGAGGACCTGGAGGCCGCCACCCGCGCCACCGGCTGCCACGACGCGGCGCCGGTGGTGCATGAGCCCTTCCGGCAATGGGTGATCGAGGACCGCTTCGTGGGCGGTCTGCGCCCGCGTTGGGAGGAGGTGGGCGCGCAGCTCGTCGCCGGGGTCGAGCCCTTCGAGCATATGAAGCTGCGCCTGCTGAACGGCGCGCATTCGGCGCTGGCCTATCTCGGCTATCTCGCCGGACATGAGACCATCGTGGACAGCGTCTCCGACCCGGCCTTCCGCGGCTTCGTGCAGCGGCTCTGGGCGGAGGAACTCATCCCCGAGGTGCCGCCGCCACCGGGGGTCGATCTCGCCGCCTATACCGGCGCGCTGCTCGACCGCTTCAGCAATCCGGCGATCCGCCACCGCACCTGGCAGATCGCCATGGATGGCTCGCAGAAGCTGCCGCAGCGCCTGCTCGGCGTCGCGCGCGAGCGGCTGGCAGGCGCGCGTCCCATCCCGCTGCTGGCCCTCATCGTCGCCGGCTGGATCCGCTATGTCGGCGGCCTGGACGAGCGTGGCAATGCGATCGACGTGCGCGACCCGCTGGCCGGAGAGCTGCGCGCCGCATTGGATGCAGCCGGCGAGGACCCGGTGGCGCGGGTGCGCGCGGCGCTGGGCTTCACCGCCGTCTTCGGCGAGGACCTGCCGCGCAACCCGGTGTTCGTGCAGGCCGTGACGGCGGCCTATGCCCGGCTGCTGGCGGATGGCGCGCGCGCCAGCGTCGCGGCGTGATGGCTTGTGACTTCTGATCCTGCGGAGAGCACCATGGAAGAAACCTGGCGTTGGTTCGGCCCCGACGACCGCGTCACCCTGCCGCAAATCCGGCAGACGGGTGCGCGCGGTATCGTCACGGCCCTGCATCAGATCCCCTATGGCACCGTCTGGAGCGAGGAGGAGATCCGCGCCCGGCAGGCGATGATCACCGCCGATCCCTCGCTCGGCCTCTATTGGCGCGTGGTGGAAAGCCTGCCGGTGCATGAGGCGATCCGCCGCGGCAAGGGCGACCTGGAGCCGCTGTTCGAGAACTACCGCATCTCGCTGCGCAATCTCGCGGCCTGCGGCATCAGCACGGTCTGTTACAACTTCATGCCGGTGCTGGACTGGACGCGCACCGAGCTCGCGCATCCACTGCCCGGCGGCGCCACCTCGCTGCGCTTCAACTACCATGAATACGTCGCGCTCGACGTTTTCATGCTGCAGCGGAAGGGTGCCGAGGAGGGCGTGCCGGAGGATGTGCTGGCCCGCGCCAAGGCCTGGTTCGACGCCGCCTCGGAGAGCGCCAAGGCGAAGCTGCTGGCCAATGTCATGGCGGGCTTGCCCGGCGCCTATGACCGCTACGACATCCCCGGTCTGCGCGCCGTCCTGGCGAGCTACGGCGAGACGCCGCCCGAGGCGCTGCGCGAGAACCTCGCCCGCTTCCTGCGCGCGGTGATCCCCGCTGCCGAGGAAGTGGGGGTGCGCATGTGCATCCACCCGGACGACCCGCCGCGCCCGCTCTTCGGCCTGCCGCGCGTCGTCTCCAACGAGGAGGACATCGCCGCCATCCTCACGATGGTGGATTCTCCCTCGAACGGCCTGACACTCTGCACCGGCTCGCTCGGCGCCGGGCCGGGCAACGACCTGCCGCGCATCGCCCGCCGCTTCGCCGACCGCATCTGGTTCGCCCATCTGCGCAATGTGGCGAAGGAGCCGGACGGTTCCTTCATGGAGGCCGAGCATCTCGGCGGCGATACCGACATGGTGGCCGTCGTGCAGATCCTGCTGGAGGAGCAGCAGCGCCGCAGGCAGGCCGGCAGCACGGAATGGCGCATTCCCTTCCGGCCCGACCATGGGCACGAGATCGCCGATGACATCGGCAGGGGAACCTTCCCGGGCTATCCGCTGATCGGCCGCCTGCGCGGGCTGGCGGAAATCCGCGGGGTGATGACGGCGCTGGCGCAGGTGAAGGGCCTGCCGCTGTAAGGGAAGAAGTCTGGGGGAATTCTTTCCCCCGACCTTTTTACTGGAGCATCGCTGTGAAGCTCGCCTTGTCGAGCAGGCGGTCGATGGCCTCGCTCATGGCCTGCTGGGTGATCTGCCGCAGCGCCTCCGTGGAGGTGAACACACCGGTGGTCGGCAGGATGGCATCGGCGCTGACGAAGGCGGCGCGTTCCTGATCGACCAGCACCGGCGCACCGCCGGGCATCGGCCGCAGCGTGATGCGGAACTCGGCGGTTGCCCCGCGCCGGCTGTACTGGTCCAGGTTCAGGGTGAAGATGTCCACCTCAAGCCCGTAGCGCGCCCACTCCGCTTGGGGCGCCAGCAGGCCGCGCGCCTGCAAGGCGTCGGTGAAGGCCTGGCGTACCGCCTCCGTCACCGGCACCGGTGTTTCCAGCCGCTTCACCGGCCTGCGGAATTCGTCACGCACGGCACCCACCTCGCGCGGGTCCCGCTGCCCTTCCTCCCGGCGGTCGGTGACCTGCGTGACCACGACCACCGGGCGCGCCATGGGCTGCACGACGGGCGGGGAGGCCGGCGCATAGGCCAGGTTGGTCTGGGCGGTGCCACAGGCCGCAAGGCCGAGGCAGAGCAGGAGAGCGACACGACGACGCATGGATGAACCTTTCAAGACCATCCGGGGCAGGAAGTATTCCGCCCCGGGCTTGTCAGCGCAACGCGGCGGTGAAGCCTGGCTTGTCGAGCAGCCGGTCGATCGCCTCGCTCATGGTCCGCTGGGCGATCAGCCGCAGGTCGTCCGCCGAGCCGAACACCCCCGCCGAGAGTGTAATGGCGCTGCCCCCGACCCGGTTGGCGCGGTCCTGGTCCATCAGCACCGGTGCACCGCCTCAGCGGCCGGCGCCAGCAGGCCGCGCGCCCGCAGGGCATCGACGAAGGCCTGCCGCACCACCTCCGGCACCGGCGCCTCCAGCCGCTTGTTCGGGTTGCCGAAGCCGCCGCGGATGGTGCCGATCCAGTTCGGGTCCTCACGCCCGTCCTCGCGGCGGTCGGTGACCTGCATGACGGCGACCACGGGCCGCGCCATCGGCTGTGCCACCAGCGGCGAGGCCGGCGTATAGGGCAGGCTGGCCTGGGTGGTGCCGCAGGCGACAAGGCCCAGGCAGAGCAGGAAGGTGGCCGACGGGGCATCGGCGAGCCTTTCAGGAGGCGTACGGGAAAAGGCGTCATTCGGCCGCCATGGCGGGCAGCGCCGGCGGCATGCGCCGCAGCTTGCCGTCCCGCAGGCGGTAGCCCGCACGATGCGCCAGGCTGAGCGCGCCATAGACCGCCTTGAAGGCCAGCACGGGAAGCTGCCGGTTGGTGTCGGCATGCACGTCGCCGGCCAGCAGGCTGACCAGCCCGTCGCGCATGCGGAAGCGGTTGGAGGGCTGCATGAACATGTCACGCAGCACCGGGCGGTTGATGCGGTAGATCAGCCAGGCCATCGAGCCGATGGCGCGCCGCACCTTGTGCTCGAAATTGCGCATCAGCGGCTCGGCACGGGCGGGGTCGTCCAACCATGTGTCCGCCGCCTCCGCGCCCAGCTCGGCGCTGGCCATCGCCAGCATCACGCCGGAGGAGAAGACCGGGTCCAGGAAGGCGAAGGCGTCCCCCACCATCAGCCAGCCCTCACCCCGCATCACCTTGGCGCGATAGGAATAGTTGCCTGTTGTGGTGACGGGCGAGGTCAGCTCCGCCGCCCCCATTCGTGCGCGGATCGAGGGGCTGGCATCGAGCGACTCACGCAGGAAGGCCTCGAAGCTTCCCTTGCGGCGCTTGAAGAAGGCTGGCGTGCCGACGACGCCGACGCTGGTGAGGCCCCCCGGCAGCGGGATGATCCAGCACCAGCCGTCATCGAGCAGGTGGATGGCGATATTGCCCTCGGGGCAGTCCTCGCTGGGCGCCACGCCGCGGAAGTGGCCATAGATGGCGGCGGTATTGGTGTGCGCGTCGCGCTGTTTGCCGCCCTGCTGCTTGGCCAGCAGGGTGTCGCGGCCCGAGGCGTCAATGACGAAGCGCGCCTGCCAGGCATGCTCGCGCCCCGAGGCGTCGCGGGCCGTGACACGCGAGCCCTGCGCGCCGCCGAGTGCCACATCCGTCACCAGCATGCCCTCATGCACCTCCGCGCCGCGCGCGGCGGCATTGCGGAACAGCAACTCGTCGAACTCGGCGCGGCGCACGTGGTAACTGTGCGTATAGGCCTTGTTCAGCCCGTCGGCGAAGGAGAAGGAGACCTTGTTGCCGTGCTCGTCGGAGATGAAGGAGGCGCCGGGCTTGAACACACCGATCGCGCGCACGGCCTCCGCGACCCCAAGCCTCTCGAAGATGCGCAGGTTCTGCGGTAGCAGCGACTCGCCGATGTGGAAGCGCGGATGCCTCTCCTTCTCCAGCATCACCACATGCCGCCCCCGCTCCGCCAGCAAGGCTGCGGCGGTGGAACCGCCAGGGCCTCCGCCGATCACCAGCACGTCGCAGGAGCCGCCCGGCAGGGCACTCTCCCGGGTGGAGGAGGAAGCAAAGGCATCGGATGACATCGACGACGGACCCTCTGGCTGCGGCGGGGCGGCGGTTGCGACTGGCTCTCCATGCCCCGGCCGGCGGTGGCGGGACCGTTCGCCGGCCGCATCATGGCGCATTCTTGCCGGATGAGGAGATGGTTTGATGCGGAAAGGACCCGTCAGGGGGGGCTGGCTTTGCCGGGGCTGAAGGGGGCTGGCCGGGCGCGCTGGCGGCCTCCGCGCCGCCCTGGATGGTCGGATTCTCCGTCCGGAGAGCGCATCATCGCGCAACTGCTGGTTTATATGTCCCTGAAAGTGATGCTGTGGGTGGTTCAAGGGACAAACCGTGGCCTATCCGCCGGCAGGATGAGGGAGAAAACGGTGATGGCAGCGCCGGCAGGCCTGCGCGTCATGCCTGGACTGACTGCGTGTCGGGCCGCATCCTTCACCGCGCAGGCTGGGCCGTGATTTTTCCCACCGCCTGCCGAGCTCCCGGCCCAATATGGCCTGCACCGCCACCGCGCCGGAGCGTCAAAGCGCCATGCGAACGCCCTCTCCTCTGCCACAGCGCCTCGTCATCGTCACCGGCGGCAGCCGCGGCATCGGCGCGGCGACCGCCCGCCGCCTGTCGGCCGCCGGCTATGCCGTCGCCATCGGCTATCGGCGGGATGCGGAGGCCGCCGCCGAGGTCGTGGAGGACATCGAGCGTGCCGGCGGCCGCGCCCTGGCCCTGCCGGTGGACACTTCGCGCGAAGCCGAAGTCGCGCGCTTCTTTGAAGAAGTGGAAGAGGCGCTTGGCCCCTTGCATGCCTTGGTCAACAATGCCGGCATCACCGGGCCGCTTGGCCGCTTTGCCGATCTCGCGACCGGGGTGATGCAGCGCGTGGTCGAGGTGAACCTCACCGGCACCCTGCTCTGCACGCAGACGGCCCTGCGGCGGTTCGCCTTGCGTCCCGAGGCGGAAGGGCGCTCGATCGTCAATATCTCCTCCGTGGCGGCGGTCACCGGAAGCCCGGGGGAATATGTGCACTACGCCGCCACCAAGGCGGCGGTGGAGACCTTCACCCTGGGCCTGGCGCGCGAGGTGGCGGAGCAAGGTATCCGCGTGAACGCTGTGGCGCCGGGCACGGTGCAGACCGGCATCCATGCCGCGGCGGGGGACCCGGAGCGCCCGGCCCGCATCGCGCCCCGGGTGCCGATGCGCCGGGTGGGCCAGCCGGAAGAGGTGGCGGAAGCCGTCCTCTGGCTGATCTCCGACGCCGCCTCCTACACGACGGGTGCGGTGCTGCGGGTGACGGGTGGGCTGTAGCACCGCCCGACGGCCCTGTCTCAGCAGACCCGCACCAGCCGCTCCGCGCAGACGGAGAGGGTTTCGTCGGTGGCGCGCTGCCACCAGTTCCCGGCGGAGAAGATTTCGACCTCCACCAGCCCGTCATAGCCCGCCGCCTCGACCGCGGCGCGGATGCCGGGGATGTCGATGACGCCATCGCCCATCATGCCGCGATCGAGCAGCACATCGCGCGTCGGCACCAGCCAGTCGCAGACATGGAAGGCGGCGATGCGGCAGTGCCGCGCCGCACGCTGCAGCTCGCGCGGCAGGGCGGCATCCCACCAGAGGTGATAGACGTCGGCGGCGATGCCGAGGCCGCCCTGTGCCTCGGGGTCCAGGGTGTCGCAGAGGTCGAGCGCCTCACCGAGGGTGCAGAGGCAGGAGCGTTCGGCGGCATAGACGGGATGCAGCGGCTCCAGCGCCAGGGTGACACCAAGCTGCCGCGCCTCCTCCAGCAGGGCGCCGACGCCGTCCTGCAACTGCCGCCGCGCCGCGGCGAGATCGCGCGAGCCCGGCGGCAACCCACCGGCCACCAGCACGAAGCAGCGGGCGCCCAGGGTCGCCGCGTCGCGCAGGGCGCGGCGGTTGTCCTCCACCGCCGCGCGCGCGGCCTCCGGCGTGGCGGCGGGGAAGGCGCTGCTGCGGCAATAACCGGTGACGGTAAGCCCGGCATCGCGGATGCGGCGCGCGACGGCAGCGACATCCTGCCCTTCCAGGTCGCGCCGCCAGGGGGCGATGCCGCCGAAACCGCGCCGCGCCACGGCCTCGACCACCGTGCCGATGGCCTCGCGATGACCGAGCGTGGCGGTGTTGATGGCGCAGAGATCGAGCCGGCCGGCGAGCTCCCGCACCGCCTCAGCCCTCCACCCCATAGAGCGCGAGGAGGCGCCGCATCCGCGCCGCCGCCATCTCCGGATCGCGCAGCAACCCGGCAGCATCGGCCATGCGGAAGACATCGGCGAAATAGGCCAGCGGCCGCATGGATTGCTGCCCGCCCACCATGATGAAGTGGTCCTGGTGCCCATTCAGATAGGCCAGGAACACCACGCCGGTCTTGTAGAACTGCGTCGGCGCGCCGAAGATCCGCCGCGACAGCGGCACCGTCGGCTCGAGGATGGCATGGAAGCGCGCCGCATCGCCCGCCGCCAGCGCCGAGAGCGCCAGCGAGGCCGCCGGTGCGATGGCGTCGAAGATGCCGAGCAGCGCGTCCGAATGGCCCTCCGCATCTCCGGCGATCAGCTCGGGGTAGTTGAAGTCGTCGCCGGTGTACATCCGCACGCCTTCCGGCAGCAGGCGGCGCATCCGCACCTCCTTGCCCGCATCCAGCAGCGAGATCTTGATGCCGTCGATGCGGTCGCGATTCTCCTCGATAATCTCGAGGCAGGTCCGCAGTGCGCCCTCGAAATCGGCATGGCCCCAATAGCCGGCCAGGGCGGGGTCGAACATGTCGCCGAGCCAGTGCAGGGCCACCGGCGCATCTGCCTGGGCGAGCACGCGGCGATAGACCGCGCGGTAGTCCTCCGGCGAGCGGGCAACGCGGGCCAAGGCGCGGCTGGCCATCAGGATGATCCGGCCGCCCAGCGCCTGGATTGCCTCCATCTGCTCAGCATAGGCGCGCAACACGTCGTCGATCCCGCGCGCATCGCCGGGATCGAGCTGGTCCGTGCCGCAGCCGGAGGCGAGGCGGATGCCGGGGATGTCGCGCGTCTCGCGGATGCTGCGCGTGATCAGCTCGCGCGCGGCCGGCCAGTCCAGCCCCATGCCGCGCTGCGCCGTGTCCATCGCCTCGGCGATGCCGAGCCCGAGGCTGGCGAGGTGGCGGCGGTAGGCGATGGTGCGGTCCCAGTCGATGACGGCACCCGCATGCGGTGAGGCCTCGGAAAAGGGATCGGCCACCACATGCGCCGCCGAATAGGCGACGCGGTTGAACCGCGCCCCCGGCGCCCCATCCGGCAGGGGGCAGCCCCGCAGCCGGTAGGGCATCAGGCTGCCGCCGGTCGCGGGCAGGAGAATTTCGGTCATCGCGGCGCCCCCTATCCCTGCACCCAGCGCAGGATATGCGTGCCGGTCACGCAGAGCCGGCCATCCTGGTTCAGCACCTCGAAGCGGGACCGGGTGCGGCCGGGCGATTCCTCCACCGCCTCGACGCTGTAGCGCGCGGTCAGCGCATCACCCGCGAAGACCGGATAGGTGAAGCGGATACGGTCATAGCCCGCCGAGACCGGCGTGCCCGCGCAGCCGCGCTCCACCGCACGGCGCGACATCAGCGAGGAGGCGGCGGAGACCAGCGCCATGACATGCGCCCCATGCGCAATACAGCGGCCGAAAGCCGTGGTACGGGCGAAATCCTCGTCCACATGCACGGGATCGTGGTCGCCGCTCAGCTCGGCGAAGCGGGCGATGTCGGCGGCGGAAATAGCGCGGTGGAACTCCACCTGATCGCCGACGGCGAGGCGCGTGACGCTGTCCATGGCGTTACTCCGCCGCCTGGAGATAGTCGAAGCGGGACAGCGCCCGGCGCTGCCGCCGGCCCGGCAGGCGATCCGCCAGCCCCATCGGCCCCTCCGCGAAGAGCGCGGCGTCCATCGGCCGCAGATCGGGCGAGATGCGTGGCCGGAAGGCCATGGCGCCGAGCACATCGCGCTCCAGATCCAGGCCCGGTGCGATCTCGATCAACTCAGGCCCCGCCTCGCCGAGGCGGAAGACAGCGCGCTCGGTGACGTAGAGCACGGGCTGGCCGCGCTCGCGGGCGAAGCGGCCGGAGAAGGTGACCTGCTCCACCTGCCGGACCGCCTTGGGCGCGCCATTGGCCGTCAGCGTGCCCCCGAAGATCACCGCCTTGGCGCCCTGGCTGATATTGACGAAGCCGCCCGGCCCGACGATGCGCCCGCCGAAGCGCGAGACATTGACATTGCCCTCGGCATCGAACTCCGCGAAGGAGAGGAAGGCGAGATCGAGCCCGCCGCCGTCATAGAAGTCGAACTGGTAGGGCTGATCCACCTGCGCATCGGGTGAGCGCGCGGCGCCGGCCTCGTTGCCGCTGGCCGGCGCGCCGCCGATATTCCCCTGCTCGTTGGTCAGGCAGACGCGGCGCAGCACACCTTCCTCCGCCGCCACATTGGCGATGCCGGTGGAAATGCCGGAGCCGAGATTGCAGATGGCGCCTTCGAACAGCTCCAGCGCGCCGCGGCGGGCAACAATCCGGCGTGGCCCGGGCGGAAGGCGCGGAATGTCCTCCAGCGCGACGCGCAGATGGCCGGAATAGGCCGGGCTGTCCTCCGTCTCGTAGGTCTGCCACTGGTCCGGCACATGCACCAGCGCGTCCACCAGAATGCCGGGCACCTTGACCATCTTCGGATGCAGGCTGCCGCGCGGCACGATATTCTTGACCTGCGCGATCACCAGCCCGCCGGAGCGCCGCGCCGCCTGGGCGATGCTCAGCATCTCCAGCGTCACCGCCTCGTGCTCCATGGAGATATTGCCGTCCTCATCAGCCGCGGAGCCACGCACCAGCGCCACATCGACCTTGAAGGGGCGGTAGTAGAGGTATTCCTCGCCGCGGAACTCGACCAGCTCCACCAGGTCCTCCGTGGCGCGGCGGCTCTGCCTGCCGCCGCCGAGGCGCGGATCGACGAAGCTGTGCAGGCCGATGCGGGTCAGCAGGCCAGGCCGGCCTGCCGCCATCTCGCGCATCAGCTGCGACAGGGAGCCCTGCGGCAGGGTATAGGCCTCGATCTTCTCATCCAGCGCCAGCCGGGCGATGCCGGGGCTGTTGACGAAGGTGCCGGAGACGACGCGCTTCAGCAGCCCCTCCTGCGCCAGATGGCCGGCGCCGCGCGTCTTGCCGTCACCGAGGCCCACCGGATGCAGCGCGGTGATGCCGCGCGGCGCGCCGGTCTCGCGGAACCGCTCGCCGATGGCGGCCAGCAGCGCGTCGGGCACGGCATGGCCTCCGCCGGACCCGCCGATCAGCAGCGTATCGCCGTCCTGAACCAGCCGGGCGGCCTCCGCTGCGCTCATGCGCCTCATCACACGGTCTCCAGTCTCGCTGTGGTGCGGGGCGCGAAGGCCCCGGGGAAATGGCAGGCGACGCGGCGGCCGCCGCCGAGATCGGCCAGCGGCGGCGGCGCCTCGCATTCGGGCCGCGCCACCGGGCAGCGCGCGCGGAAGGCGCAGCCGGTGGGCAGGCGCAGCGTCGAGGGCGGCTCGCCGCCCAGCACCACGCGCTGCCGCCCGGGCTCCGGGATCGCACTGGTCAGCGCCACGGTATAGGGATGCAGCGGGCGCGACAGCACCTCGTCCGCCGGCCCCTCCTCGACGATGCGGCCGAGATACATGACCGCCACGCGATCGCAGAAGGCGCGCACGACCGCTAGGTCATGTGCGATGAACAGGTAGGAGAGGCCGAGCCGCTCGCGCAGGTCGAGCATCAGGTTGAGCACCTGCGCCTGCACGTTCACATCCAGCGCCGAGACCGGCTCATCCGCCACCACCACCGAGGGATCGAGCGCCAGGGCGCGGGCGATCGAGATGCGTTGGCGCTGGCCGCCGGAGAATTCATGCGGAAAGCGGCTGGCGAAACCCGGCTTCAGCCCAACCGTGGCGAGCAGCTCCGCCACCCGCTCCGCAGCCGCCCGGCTCGACGCCGCGCGGCCATGCGCCAGCAGCGGTTCGGCCAGGGCATCGCCCACCGTCATGCGCGGGTTCAGCGAGGCGTAGGGATCCTGGAAGACCATTTGCAGCCGTGGCCGCAAGGGCCGCATCTCGGCGGCCGAGGCGTGGGTGATGTCGTGCCCCTCGAAGAGGACCTGCCCGCCCGTCGGCTGATGCAGCCGTGTCAGCAGCCGCGCCAGGGTGGACTTGCCACAGCCGCTTTCCCCCACGATGCCGAGGCTCTCCCGCCGGTGCAGCGCGATATCGACGCCGTTTACCGCATGCACCGCACCCGGCGGCGTGAACCAGGAGCGGCGCGGCAGCGGGAAATGCTTCTCCACCCCCTTCGCCTCGAGCAGGGGTGCCTCGGCCATGCGCGGCCTCGCGGCTTCGGCGGGGGCAGGCAGGACCGGGCGGGGCAAGGTATGACCTTCGGCGGTGACCCAGCAGCGCGCGCGCCGGCCCGGCGCCACCTCCATCAGCGGCGGATGCTCCTGCGCGCAGCGGCTGATGCGGAAAGGGCAACGCGGCTCGAAGCGGCAGCCCTGCGGCGGGTGCAGCGCATCGGGCGGCGTGCCCTCGATGCTGGTCAGCCGCGCGCCGGTCGGCGCATCCAGCCGCGGCACGGCATTGACCAGCGCCCAGGAATAGGGATGGCGCGGGTCCTTCAGCACCGCCTCCGTCTCGGCCTCCTCCACCACCTCCCCGGCATACATCACGGCGACACGGCGGCAGACCGTGCCGATCACGCCGAGATCATGGCTGATCAGCACGATCGCCGTGCCGAATTCCTGGTTCAGCCCGCGCAGCAGGTCGAGGATCTGCGCCTGGATGGTGACGTCGAGTGCGGTGGTCGGCTCGTCGGCGATCAGCAGCGCCGGGTCGTTGGCGACGCCGATCGCCATCATCACCCGCTGGCGCATGCCACCGGAGAACTCATGCGGGAAGGCGCCTGCCGCGCGCTCGGGGGCCGCCACGCCCATGCGGCGCAGCAGTTCGATGCCGCGCCGGCGCGCCGCGGCCGGCTTCATGCGGCCGTGCGAGACGATATGCTCCGTCACCTGGCGCAGGATGCGCAGCACCGGGTTCAGCCCGGTCATCGGGTCCTGGAACACCATCGCCGCGCGGTCGCCGCGCCAAGCGGCGAGCTCGGCGCGGGACATCGCCAGGACATCACGGCCCTGGAAGCGGATGCTGCCACCGACGATCCGCGCCGGCTCCTCCAGCAGCCGCATCAGCGACAGCGCGGTAACGCTCTTGCCCGAGCCGCTTTCGCCGACGAGGCCGAGCGTCTCCCCCGGCCCGACGCGGAAGGAGACGCCATCCACCGCATGCACCGGCCCGTCATCCGTCATGAAGACGGTGTGCAGGTCCTGCACATCCAGCACGGGCGTCTCGCCCTGCCGCGCGGCGGGCATGGTGGAACCGTCCATGGGCAGGGATGTCCTTTCCGTCGGCAGGGTCACCGGCTGCGGCCCTTGGGATCGAGCCAGTCGCGCAGCCCGTCGCCGCAGAAGTTGAAGCCGACCACGACGGTGAGAATGGCGATACCGGGGAAGGTCGCCACCCACCACTGCTCCACCAGCTCGCGCCCCTCGGCCACCATCGAACCCCATTCCGCGGCCGGCGGGATCACGCCGAGGCCGAGGAAGGAGAGGCCGGCAAATGTCAGGATGGCATTGCCGAGATCGAGCGTGACCAGCACGGCGAGCGGGCCGAGCGTATTGGGCAGGATATGGCGCGCCAGGATGCGGCGTGGCTTCAGGCCGAGCACCGTCGCCGCCTCGACATATTCCTGGCTACGCTGCACCAGGGCGAGCGCGCGCGCGAGGCGTGCGAATTTCGGCCACCACACCACCAGCATCGCCAGGATGGTGTTGACCGGCCCGATGCCCAGCGCGGCGGCGATGGCCAGCGCCAGGATGATCGGCGGGAAGCACAGCACGAGGTCGGTGAGGCGCATCAGCGCCTCATCCCACCAGCCGCGCGCCCAGGCGGCAACGATGCCGATCAGCGTCCCCGCCGCCGCCCCCAGCAGCACGACGGTGAAGCCGGCGAAGAGCGAGAGCCGGGCGCCGTGCAGCAGGCGCGAGAACACATCCCGCCCCAGCGTGTCGGTGCCCATCCAGTGTGCCGCCGAGGGCGGCAGCAGGCGGCTCGAGACGTCCACCGCGTCCGGCGGATAGGGGGCGATCCAGGGTGCCAGCAGCGCGACCAGCACCCAGGCCAGCACGATGCCGCCGCCGAGCCAGGCGGGCCCGTAGCGGCGCAGCCGGCGCCGCAGGCGCGAGCGAGTGGGCGGCAGGGCGAGGGGAGTGGTGGAGACGCTCATCGCCGCACCCGCGGGTCGAGAATGGCGTAGGAGAGATCGACCACCAGGTTGACGAGCAGATAGGTGACCGAAACCACCAGGGTGATGCCGACGATGGCCGGGAAATCCAGCGCCGCCGCCGAGCGGAAGGTGTAACGGCCGAGCCCGGGCCAGCTGAACACCGTTTCCGTCATCACCGCGCCGGCCAGCAGATTGGCATAGGCGAGGCCGCCCAGCGTCACCACCGGCACCAGCGCATTGGGCAGTGCATGGCGCAGCACCACGGTCCATTCCCGCATCCCCTTGGCGCGGGACACCCGGACATAGTCCTGCTGCAGGCTGTCCAGCATGGCGGCGCGGGTGGTGCGGGTGATCAGCCCGATCGTCGCCGCGGCCAGGACGATGGACGGCAGCACCAGATGCGCCACCGCGTCCCGGAAGGTTTCCCAGTCCTGCTGCCAGAGCGTGTCGATCAGGAAGAAGCCGGTCGGCCCCTCCGGCGGGAAGGCGATCGGATCGAGCCGCCCGGGCCCGGGCGCCCATTCGAGCCCGCCATAGAAGATCGCCAGCATGATGAAGGCGAGCCAGAAGGTCGGCGCCGAGACGCCGAGCAGCGAGACGGCGCGCGCCAGCGAGTCGGTCCAGCCGTCGCGCCACACCGCGGCGGCGATGCCGAGCGGGATGCCGACCAGCAGCGAGAGCAGGAAGGCGACCGTCGCCAGCTCGACCGTGGCCGGCGCGTATTGGATAATGTCGTCCAGCACGGGCCGGCGTGTCGCGATGGAAATGCCGAGGTCGCCCTGCGCCAGCCCTTGCAGGAAGATGCCGTAGCGTTCCCACAATGGCAGATCGAGACCCCATTTGGCGCGCCACCGCGCAACCGTCGCGGGATCGCTGGCGGCGATATCTCCCAGCTGCGCCAGCACCGGGTCGCCCGGCACCAGGTTCGCGATCAGAAAGATGACGGCGCTGGCCAGAATCGCCATGACCGCAGCGGTGACGAGCCGCTGGGCAATGTAGCGAGGCATCGGCCCGGTCCTCCCTGCTCTGTCTTCTCGTTGCCGGAATTCATGTCGCATTGGAACGTTATCATCAAGCCCTTTGTGGGCTTCACGCGCGATCTGTTGGAACGTTATAATCCACTACCACTTCAAGGAACGGGGAGGAGGCGCATGCAGGGCGCGGTGCGGGTGACGGTGGCGGAGGGCGTGGCGGAGCTCGTCTTCGATCGTGCTGCGAAGCACAATGCGATGACGCCGGAGATGGCGCGGGAACTGGCCGGCCATGTGCGGGCACTGGAGGAGAATGACGCGGTGCGCGCGGTTCTGCTGCGCGGCGAGGGCGAGCGCGCCTTCTGCTCGGGCAGCGACCTGAACGCGCTGGCCGGCTACCCTACCGCCTGGCATTTCCGTAACCGCCTGGAGTATGCGACCGTGGTGCGCGACATCCGCAAGCCGGTGGTCGCGGCGCTGCAGGGCTGGACGCTGGGCGGTGGCGCCGAGATGGCGCTGGGCGCCGATATCCGCATCGCCGCCGAGACGACGCGCATCGGCTTTCCCGAGGTGCAGCGCGGGTGGGTCGGCGGCGGTGGCGCCTCGCAGCTCCTGCCGCGGCTGATCGGCCATGCGGCGGCGACGCGCCTGCTGATACTGGCCGAGCAGGTGGATGCGGCGGAGGCCCTGCGCCTCGGCATGGTCCATGAGGTGGTGCCGCCGGCGGATCTGCTGCCGCGCGCGCGGGCCGTGGCGCTGCGCCTCGCCGGCTTCAGCCCGGTCGCCGTGCAATCGGTGAAGGCCGCCCTGCGCGCGGCCATGGAGGCGCCGCTCAGCGCCGGGTTGCGCTACGAGAACGAGATGAACGTGCTCTGCTTCAGTGCCGGTGATCACCTGGAAGGCATCCGCGCCTTCAACGAGAAGCGCGAGGCCAGCTTCGCCCGGTGAGCGGGCAGGGCGGCAGGCGCACCTGCCGCCCGCAGCATCAGGCCAGGGTGACCCCGCCCATGTTGAGCTGCCAGCCGGCCGCGGTCAGCGGGAAGTCCTTGATGCTCTTCCGCACGCCGATCTGGTAGGTGGGCTGGAACAGGATGAAGTGGTTGGCCTGATCGACCACCTTCTTCTGCCATTCCACCCAGAGGCGGGTCGCCTCCTCGACATTCTCGGCTTCGGAGGCCTGCTTCACCAGGGCCGTCATCTCGGGCGGGACCTCCCAGCTGACGCGCTTGGCCACGCGCTCGACCACCGCCGAGGCCCAGAGATCATTGGACACGGCGGGCGGGTTCCAGAAGGTGAGCACGGCGCCCTGCATCTTGCCGGTTGTATAGACGGTGCGCAGGTTCACCTGATCCATCGGGTTCAGCTGGACCCGGATACCGACGCGCGCCAGGTCGGATTGAACCTTCTGCGCCAGCACCTGGTAGGAGACGCCGGCCACCGCGGCATTGCCATAGGCCAGTTCCATCTCGAAGCCGTCGGACAGGCCGGCCGCCTGCAGCAGGCTGCGCGCCTTGTCGAGATCCTGGTGGAAGCCGATCTCACGCGCGATCTCCGGCGTGCTGCCGGTGACGCCGATGGGCAGGAAGTGCGCCGGGCGGGTCCCGGCGCCGCCGAGCAGGCTGCTGAGGATACCGTCATAGTCGATGGCGTATCCGATGGCGTGGCGGGCCTCCTTCTTCGCCAGCGCGGGATTGGCGGCGGGGTTCTGCGTCACCGCCATATAGACGAAGTCCAGACTCGGCAGATGCTCGATGCGGATGTTCGGCTCGTCCTGCAACCCCTTGATGTGCTCGGGAATCAGGTTGAAGGCCGC
>Ga0182749_1001370_pt1 | contig 19338 bp, 20 predicted proteins | sample eDN3rd37CKraftMG_FD_128875 | JGI IMG/M metagenome (GOLD analysis project Ga0182749, IMG submission 128875) | Enriched Miracle-Growth compost microbial communities from Emeryville, California, USA - eDNA 3rd pass 37_C Kraft MG (version 2) (version 2) ...
ATGCGGTGGATGGTCGTCTCGGTGCGGGGGCCGGGCATGCCGGGTGAACAGGGGCCCGGGCGGGATGGGGTCACCGGCTCACCCCCTGCCTTCCCAGCACCGGCGTAGCCGCCGTGTCGGGAGTGTCTGGGGTCAGGGCGTGTTCGCGGCGAGCCAGGGCCTGTCTCAGCCGTCCTCGCGCGTCCCGGGCCGCTTCCAGTGCGGTTTGCCGGGCGAGGTCGATGTTGTGCTGGTTGAGCTCCATGCCCTTCTCCAGAACGCGCGCGCCGGCGCGAGCGGCGAGGTCGGTTGGACGTACCCACTGCACGCGCAGCGGGTCGTCCTGCTCCTGTGTCGGGGCCGACGCATCCGTGCCGGATGCCTCCCGGCGGAGCGCGGGGTCGGTGCGAATCATCTCGATGGCCGCTGCCTCTTCCTGCTCGGGGTCCTCTCGGGGTCGCTCGTCGGCTGGCGGGGCGTTACGGTCATGCTGCTCGGGATCGGGGACGCCGGGGTGGGACGTCTCGGTTTCGGCTGGGTTGGGCAGGTCGGGGTCGGTCATCTCACTTCTCCTTCCGCGGGATGATCAGGTGCGGACAGCCACCGGCCGATCGTGGTGGGATGCACGCCCAGTTCCGCTGCGATTTGCCGCTGCGAGACTCCCTCCGCAGCCAGCGCCACCGCGCGGGCCCGGACATCCCCGCCCGCTCGGGTGCGCGGGGCGCCTTCGATCGCCGCCGGCTTTCTCCTGGCGCCTGCCGGAGGGGCAACGAGAGTCACGGTCGTCTGCTCCGTCGCCGGCACGGCAGCGTCCTGGTCGCCGGTCGGGGTCTCGGAGTTGCGAAGCAGCTCCACGGTCAGATGCGTCATGGCCAGCAGCACGAGCGGCGGGATGCTGGCGACCAGCGCCGCGATCAGGGCGGGCACGCGCGCGTCAGCAGCGACGACCGCGTGCGTGATGTTCGCGGCCACCGACACCCCGGCTCCGGCGGAGAGCAGCAGCCAGGCGAAGCGGCGAGCAGAAGCGGCCTGGTTGCGCAGCGCGACGACACTGATGGTGGCCTCGAGGATCACACCGTCGACGATGAGGGGCCAGACCCACGCTTGGGTCTCGGGGATGCCGGCGAGTACGGCAAGATCGCGCAGTGCGGTGAAGCTGAGCCAGAATGCGCCGAGGGCGAGCAGGATCGTGCCCGACAGGCTGATTCCGATCACCAGCCGCGACACGCCCGGTGCGGGCCGGGCCGCACCCGCGCCCGGCCGCACCTGCGGCTCGGGGCGGGCCGTGCCCGTCATCGTGTCACCGCCTCCCGGCTCGACCGAAACGGGCTGTTGGCCGGTGAGGGGTTCGGGGTGACCTGCACCGTGCGCCAGGCGGATCGGATCGTCGTCTCGATCTCGCGGTCGGCCAGACCGGCGGTGCGTGCTGGCCCGTCTAGGGCGCCCTGGATCGCCGGCTCGTCCATGCCGAGCTCGGCGAGCCGGCAGGCAGCCCAGAACAGGCTGCTGTTGCGGTTGCCCTCGACCGCGCCGGCGAGCCAGCCGGCCAGCCGCTCGGCTGCCGGCGTCGGATTCGCCCCGACGACGGGACGGGGTCGGGGCGGGCGGGGTGGCGTGAGCAGGTCGCGGATCGTATCAGCGTCCACCGGAGACCCGGCGCCACCCAGCGAGATCGTCTTGTACTGGCGCAATGTCCCCGCGACCGTGATGGTTGACGGTGGGGCGATGATGTAGCCGCCTGTGCCGCGGAAGTCGACGTGCGAGGTGCCGCGCGCCCAGGTCCGCTGCGGTCGGGCAGGGTCGGAGGGGAAGTAGAGGTGCACGCCGCCGGATGGGGAGCGCACCGACTGTAGGGCGCCGGAGACGAGGCCATTGCGGTGCAGCCGCCGCAGCACCTGGTAGCCGTCGCCACCGGGATGCACGTCCACGTCGAGCACATCCACGCCATGCCCCGTGGCGATCCCGATGTTCGCGGCCGGCTGCCATGCCCACCAGCCCCGGATTCGGCGGGTCGCGGTGGTCGCCTCCTGGTACCCGTTGTGCGTCAGCGGGGTCTTCCCGCCCGGCACGCAGGGAAACACCGGAAGCCCTGCGGCGGCGTAGGCCAGCGCCGCGTCGCGCCTTGCCGCCGGTGGGCGCTCGTACAGCGCCGCCATGACCTCGCGCAGTTCGACCATGCTCGCCTCCTCCCACGGTCCCGAATGCCCGCGCATCCTGGCCGTCGGAGTCAGGTGCGTGTCATCTGCTGGTAACCCGCGACCGGTACGGTGACCTCGGGATTCGTGCCCCGACCCTCCGGAGGCGTACCGTATCGGCGTCCTCTACCGATACGCGCTCGATCCGTCGTGCGTCCAGCGCAAGCCTGCAGGATGCGTGTTTGAGCAATGAACATGCGTGACTCGGTCACACACGCCGGGATCGCGTTCACGCATATCCCGCTCGGATTGTGCTAGCGGGAGAGCCGTGGATCGGGGCCCTCCGAGGGGCCCGACGAATTGGTGCCCGGGTCCAAGGATTCCTCTCGGCGTCCGAGCAGACCGCGCAGCAGAGGATGCCTCCGCCCACGGTCTGTTGAGAGCCCGTCGAGGTCCGCCGCAGGCCGCCCGGTGAACGCAAGAACGGCGTTGACCGCCTCGAGTGTTCGGGCGGCCTGCCGCTCACTGACACCCTCCAGGAGGAAGAAGATGCGGTCCAGCGTCGCCGCATCGTGTGCTGCTGCCGTGAATGCCACGGACTCCGCCTCGCCTGCGGCACCAGGCGCGGCCCCGACCAGTAGGCGCAGCGCTCCATCACCGTCGGCGCTTCTCGCTTGGTAGACGCCGGCGGGAATCCAGCGGTGCGCCTCGGATGCGGGCCCTTCGTAGATCGCGGGCTCATCCGGGTGCTCCGGGTCGGGCACCACGACGTCCAGGTCCGCCGCCAGCAGCAGCTCGCGGATCCGCTCGCGCTCGGGTGCGCTCACCGCCGGCCTGACGCCGTCCTCGGTATCAGCCAGCCGGCGCAGTGTCCGCCACACCAGCAGGTCTGCCGGCGGCAGCACGACCGCACCGGGCTCGTTGCCGGGAACGGGGATCCAGCTTTGGATACTGGAGACGTCCTCGCCGAAGTATTCCCCGAAGGTCCGGTCGCCGTCGGTGACCACCGCGTCGCCCGGGGCAGCGAGGTCCTCCATCAGGGTCTCCCGCACGATGTACTTAGCCTCCTGCTCGGAACGGGCGAGCACGTCGAACGCGATCGTCACGGTGTGATGCTCCAGCGGTGCCGGCACATACCCCAGCGGCGGCGCATCTCGATCGACCATCATGAGCCTGCTCTTCCTTGTTGCGCGAGCGGTCGCCGTCCGGATGACACGAGCCCGCTCACGGAAGAAGGTGTGGCGGCAACTCGCGGGTCACGCGCGCGCGTACTGTGCGCGCGGCGTGGGCCGGGACAGTGGCTTCCAGGCGTCATGTTCTGCGTCAGCTCCAAGACTTCGGCTTCATCAGAGGCCCACCAGCTCGCGCGCCGGACGGCCCGCGGCGGCGCTAGAAGGCCGTAGCCCGATGCTCCCTGCGGCACCTGATGCTCGGGCGCGCGCGGCAGTATCGGGTGGTTCGTTGGGTCAAGCACCCCCGAGAGACAAGTGCAGGACTAGGTTCCCGCAATCGGGAACGTGCGCGCACCTGCCAAACCTCGGAAGGCCAGAAAGATTATGCCGGATATATCTGGCTGACCGGAAGGGCCGTGGTTCGTCACCGTTGGATACATGTCCTCCAAAGCACCGACCACGTGGGAGGACTATGCACGGGCGCTGGGTATTGAGCTGCAGCGCCGTCGCATGGCCGCTGACCTCACCCAAGAGAAGCTCGCCCACAAGGCGGGGATCACCCGCAACCACTATCAGCAGCTCGAACGTGGCTTCTGGAAGCCGGGAGCGCCTGCGAACCCGTCGCTGAAACAGCTTGCTCGCTTGGCCCAGGCGTTGCAGGTCGAAGTCGGCGCGTTGTTGCCGTCGGTGGCGCAGATCGACTGGCCTGTCGACTGACCCGAGCGGGCTACCGGGATAGGCCGCCCGGCTCTGTGTCCTGCGCTGGGGAGGCTGACCCGTCAGGGCCGGGCCGCTCGTCGCCGGCCAGCCTTGCGTGGCGTTCGCGCAGCAGCTCGCTCAGCAGCACGCCCTGCTCGAGCCTCGTCTTGGGCTGTCGGATCTGCGAGCCGGAGCGTCCGACCGCGGCAAGGACCGCGCTGAGGCGGTCACGCAGGGCCTCATCCGGGGCGGCCTGCATAGTGCGGGCGATCTCGTCCAGGACGGCGCCGTCGTGCTCGCCGCGCGGGAACGCGGTCGAGGCGAGCTGGTTGTGTCGTCCGGCGGGGCCGACGACCAGCCGGACCCGCTCGTCGCCGAACAGGGTGGTCGCCTCGTAGACGCCGGCCGGAAGAGTTCCTACTGCACGGGACGCGGCGCCCGCATACAGCTCTCCGCCGCCTGCATCCCGCACCCGAATGTCGAGGTCCCCGACGTGCAGCATCGCCCGCAGATGGGCTCGCGACTCTCTCGATAGCAGCCGCCGCGGCGGTTCGGGCGACTCCTCCTGGTCGACCAGGTCTCGCAGCGCCTGGATGGCGATGAGGTCTCGCGGCAGCCACTCGTTCTGAAACCGCGGCGGGAGTACCGGGCTGCGCCCGCCCGCCCCCGTCAGCAGGCGACGCAGCTCCTGCTCGCGGATGAGGGCAGCGGCATTGAAGTCGCCTTGCCATCCTGCGTAGTCCCAGTCGTAGCGGGAGCCGTCGATCTCGCCGGCGTAGCGCTGGGCGACGGTGACCAGATAGTCCTGCCGTTGCGGCTCCTCCGGAAGCGGAGTCCGCTCCAGCAGGTCGGCGAGCCCGTCGCGCAGCGCCTCTGCGCGCTCGAGGCGGCCGACGATATCGTCAATGCGCGTGACCTTGATCGCGAGATCGAGAGCCTCGCCCGTGAAATTGTCGAGAGCGATGCCCCAGGCGTTCTCGTCGAGCTCGCCGCCAGCGGTGCGGTAGTCCTCCGGGTTCGGCGCCTCGGGGAACGCCTCGGCCAGCAACTCCATGACCGGTGTGTCCTCGTACTCGTCGATGAAGGCGTTCGGGCCGCGCAGGTGCTGCGCCTCGCGGGCGTTCCCGTCGACGTGCTTCAGGGCGGACTCTGGGAACCACCATGATTGGATCGGGACGGTGGGGGCGCCGTGCTCGTCGACGATGGGGACCTCGTAGATGCCGTCGCTCCAGCTGGTCAGCAGCGCATGCAGCACCCGTGCCGCTTGTTCTCGCTCCCCGTTGTTGGCAACTTCGAACACCACCGGGATCCTGTATTGCCGCTCTCCCTCAGCCATCTGGGCCTCCTTCATCGTCCGCCTCAGCGCCTTTCGGGGGTGAGGTAGGTCACAGTGCCCGGCCCGGCTCCCGACCCGATGCCGACGGCTCCGGTTCGGTCCCCTCGCTGAGGTCCTGGGCGCCCTGGTCGAGGGCCTGCGTGAGCTCCGGGCTGGCTGGTGCCGCGGCTGTGGTGGGCGGGGCGAGCGGGACGGAGCGGATCGTGAACGACGGGTAGGGGGTGGCCTCCTGCAGCGCGTTCAGCCAGGCGTCGACGTCCTCCGGGTACTGCCAGTCGGCTGGCACGGTGTGCGAGGCGAGGAACTCGGTCGCGCCGGCGAAGGCGTCGGAGTCAGAGAGCGTCTCGTGCAGTGTCGTGGCGATGGTGCGGGCGAGACGCACCGCACTGGTGTCGGCCAGCACGGTCGGCTCCATGCCGTCCAGGTCCGACCAGACGATGACGCCGACCGAGACCCGTGCCTGCGGGCGCGGTGGGCGTTCTGGCTCGCCCTCCAGCGGAATCCACGACGGGAACGCGGCACGCCGGGTCGTGTTCATCCGACGGCTGATTTGCCGCACAAGCTCGCTCAACGGCTGCCTTCGGGTGTGCTGCTCGAGCAATCGGGAGATCTCATCCAGCGCACGGGCATCGTTGCGCTCCTTCGGGATCGCCGCGGACACCCGTCCGGACGGGGCGAGCTCCGACGGGGCCACGACGAGCGCGTATTCCCTGTCGTCGTAGTCGAACGCCCGGTAGACGCCTTCGGCCAGTTCGCCAGCCGCTGCGCTGGCTGCTCCTTCGAATATCCGCGGTCCGCCCGCACGCCCAGGATCCTCGGCGAAGACATGACGATTCAGACCGTCCAGGACCTCACGGATGCGCGCCCGTGTCTCCCCCGGGAGTCCGTCGGTTGTGCGCAGGAGGACGTCGAGGCCCTCGATGGCGGCGAGGTCGCTTATCAGGCCCGGGTACTTGTCCTGTATGAGCGCGGCCTGCGACGGGCGCGCCGGGACCTGCTGCCAGTCGAGGACGCCCCACCGGCGGTCGTCGTCGAGTTGCCGTTGATCGCGCAGCAGGAACGGTCGTCCGTCCGGGTCCTCCGCGTCCAGAGCTCGCTCGACGATGGCGCGGGCCTCGATCATGTCGCGTGCGGAGACGCCGAAATCGACGCCGATCCGGAAATCCCACAGCGGCTCGTCTTCCTCGGGACCGCGAAGATCAACCATGCTCTCGTCCTCTCTGCGAGCCACGAACCCGTTGCCCGCGACTTCGACTTAGCTCTCAGGTAGGCGTCGGGCGGTGCGTGTTGAACGGGGTCCGCTGCTGCGTGGTCGTTGATCGTCGCTTGCTTGTCCGCGGTTCTCAATTCGTCTGCTCAGGACCAGCCGAGACCCTCGCGCTCGGCTTTGCCCGTCGGGGAGGCGTCGGAGCCATGCGAATCGAGTTCCTGTTCACGGCGTGCGAGTGCGGACGTGAGCATCCGCGCAGCGCGGATGCGGTCGGTGCCGTCAGCGCCGCCGCTGATCGGGACCTCATGGAACGACACGGACGGGAGCGGAGTCGTCTCCCGAAGAGCGTCCAGCCAGTCGTCCACGTCCTTCGGTTCGGCCCAGTCCTGCGCCGGCGGATGCTCCTCGAGGAATCGCGCCAGCGTGTCCGAGGTCGGCCCTTCGGCGATCCGTTGGTGCAGGAGGAGCGCGATCGCACGTGCCAGTGCAGTGGGGTTCGGGTCCGCCAGCACAGTCGGGTCGTCGTCCCCCTGATCATCCCAGACGATCACGCCGACTGCGAGATGGCGTGCGCCGTGTTCCGGGCGGACGGGCGCGTCGCGCGGATCGTAGCTGCGCCATCCGAGGACGCCCCACACGTCTCCGTCGGGCAGGGTGACCTGGCCCTGCTGCACCGGGGCCGGCTCGGCGAACGTGCCGCCGGCCAAGGCCTCGTCGAGAAGCGTTTCCGCTTCGTTCTCGCTTCGAGCCGAGACCTCGAACTCCCGAGTGACGCGGTAGGTCCGCAGCGCAGGGTTCTCGCCACTCTCCGAGGGCGGGGGCGGGTTCGTCATGGCTGTGCCCTGTTCAGCGTCACCCGGTCGACACGGGACGCGATCAGGGGCAGGAATGTCGGGTCCTTCTCGATCGCCACCACCTGCATGCCCTCCCGGAGCGCGGCCTCGACCGTTGACCCAGACCCGGCGAACGGTTCCAGGACGAGCCCGCCGGGCGGGGTCAGCAGGCGGATCAGCCACCGCATCAGCGATAGCGGCTTCACGGTCGCGTGCGAAACCCCGAAGGCGCGCGGCCGCTCCGACTCGGGCGCCTTCTGCTCGTATCGGAAGATCGGGAACCGGGCCGAGACCGGATCAGTACGCCAGGTGCCCGTCAGGAGATCCATCGCGTCGGCCTGCGACGGGTCCAGCACGACGTTCGCCGGCCACTTGGCTTCCCCGAAACGTGCCGCGTCGATATGGATCGCGCCGGTCCCGTGCGTGCGCACGTTGTCGACGACCGTGCCGACCATCGGCTTGCGCGCAATGATGATCGGCTCGAACGACGGCCGCAGCCCGGTGCCCCAACCCTCCCAGCGTTGTGCGTCCTCGCTGACCGCGGTGCCGTGCTGCACGACCCGACGGGTCGCGCCGAGCACGCCGTCGTGTTCGGACTGCTGCACGATCCGGTCCGGGCGACGGATGCCATTGCGTTTATCGAGTGCGTACCCCAGGTCCATGCTCTTCGGCATCCCGGAGGAGTAGATCCACGCAATCTGATCGCGCACCTCGAAGCCCGCGTTCTCGATGCCGCGCACCATCCGGTGCCACGTGCGCGTGCCACCGAACGCGGCCAGGTGCGCACCGGGCTTCAGGACGTGCAGCGCGCCCCGCGCCCACGCGGCGCACCACTCCTCGAACACCTCGCCGTCGCTCATCCCCGACACATCCACGTCCGGCAGGGACTCGGCAAACCCAGACTTGCCATCCCAGTCGTTGCCGTTGAACTCCAGGCCGTACGGCGGGTCGCTCACCAGGGCGTCCACGAGCTCGCCGCGCAGTCGGGGTAAGAGCTCGACCGAGTCGCCGGCCAGGATCACCGCGCCGTCGCGGTCCAGCTCGATCGGCAGCGGCTCAGGACCGAAGGCATGCGGACGCTCTGAGGGCATCGAGAACCAGCTCTCGTCAGCGCTCGCCGCCGTTGCCCAGCGAGCAGGGATGCCAGCCAGGTACGCGGCTCCGCACGCCCTCGCTCACACCTCCAGTCGTCGGTCCGCTTCGCTGCGCAGCCCCTGTCAGCTCCGCCTCTCGGTCCCAGGCAGGGCGGTCCACACGATCGGCAATCGACGACTGCGGCCCTAAGTAGAACCCGTCGCGTCGGATCCGGACGAGCTCACGACACCCGTAGTCCAGTCATCACCGGGCCCGGCCCGTCCGGTTTCGGCGAGGGCTCTTGCGTGACGAACATGCGAGGGCTCATTCCATAGCGGCGCTTGAACGCTCGGCTCGCGGCCGAGGGACTCGCCCAACCGACCATCCGAGCGGCCTGCGTCACCGTCGTATCGGTAGCTGCGAGTATCTCCGCCATGCGATCAGCACGCGCGTTCCAGAGGAACGCCGCAGGACTGACGCCCATGTCTTGGCGGAAGAGGCGGGTGAGCTGCGATTCGGACAACGCCACGGCATGAGCAAGCTCGTGAACATTCCACGCGTGATCAAGCCGCTCATGCAGAAGCCTCACCACCGTGCTGACCTCCCGCCTCGGCGTTGGCGCGCTCCGTGACACGAGTGGCCTCTGCGCACTGAGCGCGCGACCGGTAACGCGCGCCACGTTGTCGAACAGATCAGCCACTCGAGCCAGCATCGCAAACTCGCCGTTTTTGCGTCCATGCAGCGCAGCCAATGCGATCAGCTTCGGCAGAAGTGCACGCATCCCCTCTTCGCTGACCTGGAGAAGCCCAACCCGGCGATCGTGCACGAGCGAGCGCCGCAGGTGCTGCATCAGCGGGTGCGCGACAGGCAGCCATCGCAACTGCGAAAGCAGAAAGTCGACTTTCGCATAGAGCAGCACGGTGTGCACATACTCAGCGGGTGAAGCGGCACACCACACGCCGTCCGGCAGAACGACGATGGTCCCGCTCGCTACTTCTTGCTCACCGTCCGGGAACTGCAGTTGACAAGATCCGCACGTGACGAAGACGACTCGCACGCAGTCGGCCGTCAGCCGCGGAGTCTGAGTGGACATTGACACTTGACGTGCAGTCAACGGCAGACGAGACCCTCGGAAGATGATGGCGGTCGACTTCCGAACTAACTCGGTACCGATGACAGGAGCCAGCGGCTGAAGCGTCCCGCTTCTTTCGGGCGGCGGATGCGCGGATCCCGCGGTGCGTGCTCCTCGCGCGCGCTCACACGTGCACAGAGTCGTTCGGATGCTTGTCGAGTCAGCGCCATTGCTACCCATACCCCCCAAGGGTACTCCGCCTCACGTTCGGCCGAATTTTTCGATCGCCGGTGCGAGGCGCGTGAAGTCTGCGCTCACGCCAAACATTCGCGCCTGCCGTGCAGCGGGATCATGCTTGGCGCCCACGGGCGGGAATACCGCCGTCGGGTGTATCGTTGTGCATACCACTACCCCCTAGGGGTATGAAGCACGAGACGAGGAGAGGTCAATGACAACGAGCGAATACCAGGTGACCGGGATGAGCTGTGGTCACTGCGAGGTGGCGATCCGTGGCGAGGTGGGCCGGATCGACGGTGTTGAGCGGATCGACGTGAGCGCGGCGACGGGCAAGCTCGTCGTGACCAGTGCGGCCCCGCTGGGCGATGCGGTGGTGCTGGCCGCGGTGGATGAGGCGGGGTATGAGGCGGTGCGGGTCGCGTGAACACGCCCGCGCGGCTGGGACTCTACGGCGGGGGGCTCGTGGCGCTGTTCGCCGTCGCGCTCGTCGTCGGGGGCGCGGTCGTGCCGGAGAGCACGGTAGCGGCCTGGTCGCAGACTGAAGGAGAGAGCATGGACGGGCACGGCAGCGAGAGCACGACGGCATCGGTGCGCGGAGTGTCACTCGAACAGGACGGCATCCTGCTGAGTGCGGTGAGCGCGCCCGGCGAGGTCGGCGAAGCGGGAACCCTCTCGTTCGGGATCACGATGCCCGACGGCGTCGCCGTGACCGCGTTCGAGACCGCGCATGACAAGGAGCTGCACCTGATCGTGGTCCGCTCCGACGGCGCGCTGTTCCGGCATGTGCACCCGACGATGGCGTCCGACGGCACCTGGTCGATCCCGTGGACCTGGGAGGCGGCGGGCAGCTATCGGGTGTTCGCCGACTTCGTGCCCGCCGCATCCGGTGAGGACGTCACCCTGACCCGCACGGTGGATGTCGCCGGCGCGTTGACTCCGGAACCCGCGACCGCGGTGTCGACGACGGACACAGTCGACGGGTACGCGGTGACCCTGACCGGGCAGCTGGGAACGGGCGCGAGCTCGACACTCACCGCGACCGTCACGAAGGACGGCGAGCCCGTCACGGAGCTGGAGCCGTATCTGGGCGCCTACGGGCACCTCGTGGCGTTGCGCGAGGGCGACCTGGCATACCTGCACGTCCACCCCGAGGGCGACGAGCCGGTCGCCGGCTCCACCTCGGGCCCCGTGATCGAGTTCATGACCCAGGCGCCCACCCCGGGCCGATATCTGCTGTACCTGGACTTCCAGGTCGACGGCGTCGTGCGCACCGCACACTTCATCCTGGACGCCACGGCGACACCGACCGGCGAGGCCTCCGGCGAGGCCGAGCACTCGGGTCACTGACCCGGGCCCGGCGCGACATATACGAGCAGCACTGACGAAGAGGAGGGCGACAATGTCCGACACCACCATCCAGCCCGGTACGCCCGGCCTGAGCGTCGAGCTCGAGATCGGCGGGATGACCTGCGCCTCCTGTGCGATGCGGATCGAGAAGAAGCTGAACCGCCTCGACGGGGTGACCGCGACCGTGAACTACGCGACCGAGAAGGCGAAGGTCAGCGCTCCTGCCGGTTTCGACCCGGCCGCGCTCATCGCAGAGGTCGAGAAGACCGGCTACACCGCCACCCTGCCGAAGCCCCGGCAGGCCCGGAGCGAGGACGGCAGGCCCCTGGATGCGCGTGACGTCGAGCTGCGATCCCTGCGGCACCGGCTCATCGGCTCGATCGCGCTCGCGGTCCCGGTGATCGCGCTGGCGATGATCCCGGCGCTGCAGTTCACCTACTGGCAGTGGGCGTCGCTCGCCTTGGCCTCCCCGGTGGTCCTGTGGGCGGCGTGGCCGTTCCACCGGGCGGCGTGGATGAACCTGCGGCACGGGGCGGCGACGATGGACACCCTGGTGTCGGTCGGCGTGCTCGCGGCGTACCTGTGGTCGCTGTACGCGCTGTTCCTCGGCACCGCCGGGGTGCCGGGCATGACGCACGGCTTCGAGCTTACGGTGACCCCGTCGGACGGGGCCGGCAACATCTACCTGGAGGTCGCCGCCGGGGTGACGATGTTCGTGCTGGCGGGTCGCTACTTCGAGAAGCGGTCCAAGCGTCAGGCGGGCGCTGCCCTGCGCGCCCTGCTGGAGCTCGGTGCGAAGGAGGTCGCCATCCTGCGCGATGGGGTCGAGACCCGGATTCCCGTCGAGGATCTGGCCGTAGGGGACGAGTTCGTGGTCCGTCCGGGAGAGAAGATCGCCACCGACGGGATCGTGATCACCGGCTCCTCCGCGATCGACGCCTCGTTGCTCACCGGCGAGTCGGTGCCCATCGAGGTCGGCGTGGGCGACTCCGTGACCGGCGCGACCGTCAACGCCGGCGGCCGGCTCGTGGTCCGAGCGACCCGGGTCGGCTCGGACACCCAACTGGCGCAGATGGCGAAGCTCGTCGAGGACGCCCAGTCCGGCAAGGCCGAGGTGCAGCGACTGGCCGACAAGGTGTCCGGGATCTTCGTGCCCATCGTCATCGCCATCGCCGTGGTCACCCTCGGCGTCTGGCTGGGCGCCGGGTTCCCTGCAACCGCAGGGCTGACCGCCGCGGTCGCGGTGCTGATCATCGCCTGCCCCTGCGCGCTCGGACTCGCCACCCCCACCGCGCTGCTGGTCGGCACCGGCCGCGGCGCTCAGCTGGGCATCCTCATCAAGGGCCCGGAGGTGCTGGAATCGACCCGGACGGTCGACACTATCGTGCTGGACAAGACCGGCACCGTCACCACCGGCAAGATGACCCTCATCGACATCATCACCGACGAGGGAACGACCCGCGAGGAACTGTTGCGGCTGGCCGGCGCGGTCGAGGATGCCTCTGAGCACCCCATCGCCCAGGCGATCGCCAAGGGTGCCACCCAAGAGTTGGACATCACCCTGCCGACTCCCGAGTCGTTCGAGAACATCGAGGGCGAGGGTGTGCAAGGCATCGTCGAGGGGCACGCCGTGCTCGTCGGTCGCGAGAGCCTGCTCGCGGCCTGGTCGCAGCGACTCACCCCCGCGCTGGCCGAAGCGAAGGCACGGGCGGAGGCCGAGGGCAAGACGGCCGTCGCAGTCGGCTGGGACGGGCAGGCCCGCGGCATCCTCGTCGTCGCCGACCAGGTCAAGCCCACCAGCGCGCAGGCGATCGCCCAGCTGATCGCGCTCGGACTCACCCCGATCCTGTTGACCGGTGACAACCGGGCCGTCGCGGACCAGGTCGCCGCCGAGGTCGGCATCACCCGGGTCATCGCCGAGGTGCTCCCAAGAGACAAGGTCGACGTGATCGCAGGGCTCCAGGCCGAGGGCCGGATCGTCGCGATGGTCGGCGACGGCGTCAACGACGCCCCCGCGCTCGCGCAGGCCGACCTGGGCCTGGCGATGGGCACCGGCACCGACGTCGCGATCCAGGCCGCCGATCTGACCCTCGTCCGCGGTGACCTGCGCGCGGCGGCCGACGCCATCCGCCTGTCCCGCAGGACGCTCGGCACGATCAAGACGAACCTGTTCTGGGCCTTCGCCTACAACACCGCCGCGATCCCGCTGGCCGCCCTCGGGCTGCTCAACCCGATGCTCGCCGGCGCCGCGATGGCGTTCTCCAGCGTCTTCGTCGTCGGCAACAGCCTCCGCCTGCGCTCCTTCCGGAGCACGACGGCGGACACCCCGGCATCCGCACGCTCCGCACGCCCCACGCGAGCACTGCAGGATGCCTGACCACCTCCACCCCGAAGGAAAGGACCCCGACATGGGACGCCACGACGAGCACGACCACCACGAGCACGGCCACGATCACTCGAGCGCGGAGAAGCATCACCACCATGCCCCGCACCCCGGGGGCAACCTCCTCGGCCCCGCCGCCGACGAGATCGCGGACTGTCCGGTCATGCCCGGCAGCGTCGTGGTGAAGTCCGAGGCGGAGGCCAAGGGGCTGTTCCGCGACTATGAGGGCACCCGGTACTGGTTCTGCTGCGCCGCCTGCGAGCCGCTCTTCGACGCTGACCCCGCCAAGTACGCCACCGCCGCCTGACCGGCGGCGTGCCGAGGCCCGCAGCAGCACCCCATCGCGAGCCTCGGCACACGGCTGGTTCTGAGCAGCTCGACCCGATGAACGGAGATGTCACGATGGACACCATGACAACGAAGACGACAGCGCCAGCCGAGGGAGCGCACAGCGCGACCGGCACTCACACCACCCACGGCTACATCAGCGACAAGGACAACTACCTCGCCCGGCTCAAGCGCATCGAGGGGCAGGCTCGCGGCATCGCACGGATGGTCGACGAGGAGCAGTACTGCATCGACATCCTCACCCAGGTCTCCGCCCTCACCAAGGCACTCGAGGGCGTCGCTCTCGGTCTGCTCGACGACCATCTCAAGCACTGCGTCGTCGACGCCGCCCGGGTCGGCGGTGATGAGGCGAACAGCAAGATCAAGGAAGCCTCCGACGCCATCGCCCGGCTCGTCCGCTCCTGAGAACGCATCGCCCGTGCCGCCGACAAAACGACGGCATCTTCACCGAAAGGCATCCCGACCGTGATTGAGCTGCGCACCGACGCTGAAATCGAGCAGATGCGGGCCGCCGGCGCGTTCGTCGCGGAGACCCTCTCCGCGCTGGAGTCACGCGCTGCGGTCGGCGTCGACCTGCTGGAACTCGATGCGTACGCGCATGAGCTGATCCGTCAGCGTGGGGCCGAGTCGTGCTATCTGGACTACGCACCCTCGTTCGGCGACGGGCCATTCGGGTACGTGCTGTGCACCTCCGTCAACGACGCCGCCCTGCACGGCAAGCCCCATTCCTACCGGCTGCGCGACGGCGACCTGCTCAGCCTCGACTTCGCCGCCAGTGTCGACGGATGGGTCGCCGACTCGGCGATCAGCCTCGTCGTCGGCAACGCCAGCTCGGAGGACCTCGACCTGATTGCCACCGCGGAACACGCGCTGGACGCCGGGATCGCGGCGGCCGTCGTGGGGAACAAGATCGGAGACATCTCCTACGCGATCGGAACCGTCGCCCGCCAGGCCGGGATCCCTGTCAACCTCGAGTTTGGCGGCCATGGCGTGGGCCGGATCATGCACGCCGACCCGCACGTGCCCAACGACGGACGGCCAGGCCGCGGCTACCGGCTCCGCCCCGGCTTGGTGATCGCGATCGAACCCTGGTTCATGCGCGGCACCGACCGGCTCCGCGTCGACGAGACCGACGGCTGGACACTGCGCAGCGTCAACGGTGCACGCGCCACGCACGCCGAGCACACCGTCGCCATCACCGACGACGGCCCCCTCATCCTGACCCACCGGCACGGATGAACAGCCATCACCGGAGACGAGGAAAGAGAACGTGCCGCTTGAGGTGATCAGCGAGGCCGAGGCGTTCTCGCTCGGCCAAGGGGCTGTGGCGATCGAGAACGCCACTGTCGACCGCCCCATCCGCGCCCACTCGCACGACTTCGCCGAACTCGCCTTCGTCCGCGCCGGCCACGGACAACAGCACATGGAGCGCGGCGCCGTGACCATCCGACCGGGAACCGTGATGCTGCTCGCGCCCGGCAGCTGGCACGCATACCAGCCTCACCCGTCACTGGACATCACGAACGTGTACCTCTCGAAGAGGGTTCTCCATACCGAGCTCGCCTGGCTCGCTGGGGTCCCACGGATCGGAACCCTCCTCCACGACGAACGCCACTCGTCGGTGGGCGCGGAGGTCGTGACCCTCGAACTCGACGCGGCGGCCCAAGCGTCGGTCGAGGCGTCGCTGGACCAGTTCGCGGCCGCTTCGTCACGGGGCACCCTGTACCGGCTCGCCCGATTCTTCGACCTGCTCGACATCCTCGTGTCGGTCACGGGGTCCGAAGAGCTCGTCGCCGAGGCGGTCATTCGGACGCCCCGGCATCCGCGCGACGGTGACTCGGCCGCCCCGATCCGCTACCGGCCGAGCGTCACGCACGCCGTGTCCCTCCTGCACGCCGGAGTCGACCATGCGTGGACCCTGTCAGCACTCGCGGAGGAGGTGTCACTGTCGACGTCCCAGCTCGCCCGCGTTTTCAAGGCCGACACGGGAACCTCGCCGATGGCGTATCTCCAGCAGGTCCGGGTCGAGCGGTTCGGGTACCTCCTGCGCACCACCCATCTCACGGTCGCCGCCGCGGGGCGCGCGGTCGGGTGGGACGATCCCAGCTATGCGGCCCGTCGCTTCCAGAGTCACTGGAAGACCACCCCGACGGCCTACCGCGATCGCCTGCGCTGAGGCGCTCGACGGCACATCAGGCCCCTCGTCTCCGCGGTCCCGGCCGGGTTCTAGCCCGGGCTGGCCTTGCCGTGCTTCCAGTAGCCCTCGAAGGTGATGTCCGCCTTCGGCACGCCGCGCTCGTTGACGAGGAAGCGCCGGGCTCCGGTGGCCAAGCCGCTCTCGCCGGCAAGGAACGAGTAGGACGGGTTGGCGGCCGGCAGGCTAGCCGAAGCCAGGGTCTCCAATGCCAGCCGGCCCGGTATGGCGTGCTCGTCCTCACGCGGCAGCCAGTGCATGACCACACCCGGGGGCACGGCGATATCCCGGATGTCGGCGGCGTGGGGAACCTCGAGGAACACCTGCGCCTCCAGGTCCGCGGGAGCCTGCTCGAGGATGGAGAGGATCGCGGGCATCGCGCTCTCGTCGCCGACGAGGAGCTGCCAGCCGGACCCGGCCGGCGGCGCGTAGGTCCTGCCCTCGTCGAAGATGCCGACCGGCTCACCGGGCTTTGCCCGCAGCGCCCAGCCCGAGGCCGGGGAGGCATCGCCGTGGGCGACGAACTCGATGTCCAGTTCGAGGCGGTCTCGTCGGAATGCCCGCGCCGTGTACAGCCGGACCTGCGGGCGCGTCGACGGGGCCATCAGGTACCACTGGGCGATCCACCCGTCGTTGGTCCAGCTCGGCATCCGCAGCTCGTCCTGCCCGGGGCGGCGGAAGAAGAACCGGAACATCTGATCCGCGCCGACGTACTCGAAGTGCTCGAGCTCCGGACCGCCGATCGTCACGCCCACGAGGCTCGGGCTCAGCTCTCCGACCCGGAGCACCTTCGCGGTGAGCATTCGACGGCTCTTCGGGATCTGGCGCGAGGGGCGCTTCCGACGGGCACTCGGCTCAGCCGTGTCGGCGGGTGCCTGGCTCATGCGCCGGCACCTGAAGAAGCAGTCGATGACGTCATCGCGGCGGTCCTTGTCTCTGAGGAGCCGCGAGATCGCACCGCGACGTCGACTCCGGATTCGTATGAGGGTAGGCATACCTAATCTACGCGCCCGGACTGGCGCCCACCAGGGCAATCCGCGCATGCATGAGGACGATCGATGCACCGGCTGCCCGGCGAGGTCGGCCGACCGGCGGGCAGCGCGCACAGTTCTCGATCCGTCCATGGAGTCGGCGACGTCCGGACTCGACCGGACGCATCGCAGTACCTGGAATGCTCGAGCGCGCGTGGGTGTTGGACCGACCATGGAGGACAGCGCGCTCAAGTCCCTGCTCGAAGCGTCACGGACCGTGGCCATCGTCGGCCTCTCGACCGATCGGGAGAAGACCTCGAGCAGGATCGCCGAGATCCTGCTGCACGCGGGCTATGAGGTGATCCCCGTCCATCCCACGGCCGCCGAGATCCTGGGGAGGAAGGCCTATCCGTCGCTGTCCGCGATCCCCGTCCCCGTCGATATCGTCGACGTCTTCCGGCCGGCTGCGGAAGCCGCCGGGATTGCCCACCAAGCCGTCGGGATCGAAGCGAAGACGCTCTGGCTGCAACTCGGCATCGTCTCAGAAGAAGCACGGGCTATCGCCGAGGACGGCGGTCTCCACGTCGTGGAGGACACCTGCATCGGCGCCACGACCAAGCGGCTCGGCAACCGGGCGGCGAGCGCGCCCGCTGAGCGCGACCGCTGAGAGGGGCGGTGCCGGCCAGGAAGACCCGTCGCCATCCCGACCGGAGAGGCAGTGCGGCGATGAGCGCATGATCGAACGGCTGCGTCCGCGTCGCGCCGCCCGGTGAACCGAGTTCGTCGAAGAGGTGCGCGTGGGTCGTCAGGTACTCCCCGCTCAGGCATGCGCTTGCTTCTCGTGCGTCACGTATCCGCCGGGCTCGATCTGGAAGGTGCAGTGCTCCACGGCGACGGCGAAATGCGTCGCGGCGCAGCGCTGCAACTGGCGCAGCACCTGGTGGGTGTGCACCGGTCGGATGTACGGGTCGTCGACGACGACGTGCGCGGTCAGGACGGGCAGGCCTGTGGCGATCTGCGAGGCATGCAGGTCGTGGACGCCGGTCACGTGGGGCATGGCGAGCATGTGCGCTCGCACCTCGTTGAGATCCAGTCCCTGCGGGCTCGACTCCATCAGTATGGCGGTCGTCCGGCGCAGCAGCAGGAACGCCCGCGGCAGGATCAATCCCGCGATGACCATGCCGGCGATCGCGTCCGCACCCGTCCAACCGGTCGTCAGGATCACGAGGGCACCGACGATGACGGCGATGGATCCGAGCGCGTCGTTCGCGACCTCGAGGAAGGCGGCCCGCATGTTGAGGTTCGCCGTCCGCCCTCCGCTCAGGATCGCCAGCGCGAAGAGGTTTGCGACCAGCCCCGCGGTTCCGAGGGCGAGAAGCAGGCGAGGGTCGGACACGGCGGCCGGCTCGACGAGCAGGCGCATGAAGCCTTCGCAGAGCGCATAGACGCCCACCGCGAGGAGGATGATCGCCTGTGCGGCCGCGGCGAGCGCCTCCGCTCGACGAAGCCCCCAGGTATAGCGGCTGGAGGGAACGCGGCGCACGAGCGCCGCGGCGATCAACGCGATCGCCAGACCGGCGGTGTCGGTGAGCATATGGGCGGCATCCACGAGCAAGGACAGGCTTCCGGTCAGCACAGAGCCGATGACTTCGATCAGGAGCACCGAGGATGTCAGGCCCAGCGCGATGCCGAGGCGAGTGCGATTGGCGTCCTGCCGGTGTTCGTGATGGTCGTGCGGCACTGGGGACTTCCCTCGATCGTTGGAGCCGGACCGCGATGCAGCGCAGTCCTGCTCGATGGCGCGCCTTCCTGCTCGGCGGGAGGACCCTTCCAGGATGGGTGGTGCGGGCCGGCTGCGGTAGGGCGGATCCGCGCGACTCCTGGACTCCGAGACGCGACCGATGTCCTCCTACCGGGCCGGGAGCATCCGGCCCGGTGGGCGCGCCCGATCAGCTGAGCGCGAAGGAGTCGTCGAACAGGCCGTCAGGGTCGACCTCGGTCTTCAGCGCGCGGATGCGCTGGATCGTCGAGGCCGGATAGGCGGCCTCGACGCGGTCGAAGCCGCGACCGCTGTCGAACGCGAGATAGACGCCGACGGCGTGCGGGGTGACGGACTGCCAGGCCGCGTCGATGCCCTCCGCGCTCAGCCCGGTCGCGTTGATGGCGACGTTCGCCGTGCGCGCCGAGAAGAGCGTCTCGTCCGCTCCGACATCGCCCACGGCGCCGCCGAGTCCGCGGAGCTGGACGGCGAGCACGTCGGGACCGGCGAAGACGTCGGCGATCACCGCGGCGAGCTCCGGGGTGAGGTGTGCGACGAGCGCGCTGCGGATGTTCGGATCTCCGGGCGG
>Ga0182749_1001372_pt1 | contig 19329 bp, 18 predicted proteins | sample eDN3rd37CKraftMG_FD_128875 | JGI IMG/M metagenome (GOLD analysis project Ga0182749, IMG submission 128875) | Enriched Miracle-Growth compost microbial communities from Emeryville, California, USA - eDNA 3rd pass 37_C Kraft MG (version 2) (version 2) ...
GATTTGGCGAAGGCCGTATCGGGCATACGGTCGAGCCAAAGCCCGCTGGAATTGGGCCAAACCGGCCCGGCCCTTCGGGTTTCCGTCCGGCGGACGCCCACTTTGTCGGCCGGCTTGCCCGATGTCCAGCATCGCGCTGCGCCGCCCTCCGCGTGGATCGTCTCGCCGGACGAGAAACAGAATGATTCAATCTAGCCATGAAAGGCTCTAGAACATGCGCGAGATTGCAGATGCAATCCTCCGGTTCCTTCTTTTACCGGGAGATCTGGTCGCCGACAGGTTGGGAGTAAGCAAAGAGGAAAACAGGGATCTTGTCCGCATGCTTGCGAACGGGCTCTTCTGGATCTTCATTGCAATTATCGGCTTGGCGATCTGGACGTCCACGCTTTCGATTTATCAGTAGAGGCGGGATAATGCCTACCAAAAGGAAAGCGCCCGGTGATGAGACCGAACCGGGTGCAAGGCAATCGGGCGAGAACATCTGTCCCCGCTGCTCCGGGACAGGAAAGATCGACGGCAAAGCCTGCCCGGAATGCCGCGGCTCGGGAAAAGTGGTGGTGATCGTGGGCGACGCCTGACACAAGGACGCCCATATCGATCACAGATCGGCTGTCACCATTTTACGCTGTAGGCCGCCGTGAAGATCGCCGCCCAGCCTGAATCCACCGCGGCCCCGGTCTCGAGGCCCTCTGTAATCTCGGCCGATGTGAGGTAGGAAACACCGCCTCCCAGCCGCAATTCCCCGCCCCATTGATCCTTGAGGCTGGCTCCCGCCGCCAGCAACCATTTGTCGTTGCGCAGATCATAGCCGGTGCTGACGCCGCGATCCCATTGAAGGCTGACCAGACCCGACACCCTGTCGTTGAAGGCATGTCCAACGCCGCCGGTAATGGTCCAGCCGTCGCGCCAGTAGTACTGGTTCAGGCTGTTCAAGTCGCCGATCCCTGGTATGCCGGTTGTGACCCTGAGATTGAGTGTCTCGTTCACCGACCAATCGGTCCATTTCACCGAGCCGAAAGCCAGCCATCCCGGCGCAATTCCGGATTGCAGCCGCAGTTCAACGCTTTGCGGCAGTTCGCCCGAGCCATCGGCAGGAAGTGCCATGCCGGGAATAAGCGGCGTAACCGCGGATCCCGTGGCCTCATGCGAGGTGCCGGAACGATAGAGAAGCTGCGCGCGGAAGGCGATGTCGGGGATATCGTAGCCGATACCGGCGCGCCAGCCATAGGCGGTGCTGTCGAGACCGATATCCATCGGAACCGGCCCGAGGCCTGGCAAGGTCGGCCGCGCTTCCAGCGAATAATCGAACTTCTCCATGAAAGCGCCCCCCAGGAAGGAGAGCCGCCCCCGACCGACATCAAGGAACACCGCGCATGTCGCGCCGAACTCGGCAACGAGGAATTTCTCCGACAGCTTGCCGCTGACACCGTAGGGGTCCGCAAAGCTGGAGCTGGCGCCATTGGAATCGGTGTAGGTTCCCGCGCAGGCAAGATTATCGGAAATGCTGAACTTCACTGCAGCGGACGGAATGACATAGGTGTCGAGATAATTTTCGCCTACCAGCCCCGGATCGGGGGCACGCAGCGGCGCCGAGCGATATTCCTGATGAGGTACCGCGATCAAGGCTCCCGCGCGGAAATTGAAATTTCCTTCTTCGAAAAGAATATCCGTGTCAGCCGTGCCGCGCGAAAACCCGCCGGCGTGAGCACCCCCCACCATGAATGCAAGGCCGATGACCGAGTATGCGAGACGATCGAATTGCATACGGACCCCCCTCCCTTTGACTTTGGCGCTCTACTGAAATGATATCTCAGGCGCCGTTTCGAGCAATCTGCGACTCGCGAGCTAAGGAATTATGAGGATATTAGCTTAACAGACGCTTCGCATCCGTGAAGCGTCTGTGTTTCGCTCAGGCCTCAAAACCGCCAAGCTCCTATGGAAGCTCGACTGCCGGCGCTGAATTTAGCTGAAGAATTCCTATGTTGCGGGAAAGCAACATTCCCTTGAAAAGGGAGGGTGCGCGCGTCGCAAGCACGCACCTCATACAAATCAGGGTCACATCCCCTCGCGAACCCGTGCCAAGGCTGCTCCCAAGCGGGACTTCGCCTCGGAGAATTCCGCGAGCTTCTCCCGCTCGGCCGCGACAATCTCTTCCGGCGCGTTGGCGACGAACTTCTCGTTGCCCAGCTTCTTTTCCAACCGGTCGATCTCGCCGTTCATTCGCGAGACTTCCTTTTCCAGCCTGGCCATCTCCGCCTTGAGATCGATGAGCTCTCCCAACGGCAGGCAGAATGTCGCCTCGCCGATCACGAGCTGCGCCGAGCCCCTGGGCGGTTCGCCTGCAAATCCAACCTCCCCCACACGGGCCAAGCGGCGGATGGCAGGTTCATGCCGTGCTAGCCTTTCACGCGTTGTTTCCTCCGCCCCCACCGCAATGAGCGGCGCCACGGCGGCCGGCGGCACATTCATCTCCGAACGAACGGACCGCATCCCGGAAACGAGATCGATCAGCCAGTTGATGTCCGCGGCGGCAACTTCATCTACGAATTCGAGCCTGGACCAGCGCGTGAGCGCCAGAACGTCCGCGCGCCCGCTTTCCCCCCCGGTCAAGCCCCAAAGCTCTTCGGTGATGAAGGGCATCATGGGATGCAGGAGCTTATAGATCTCTTCCAGCACATAGGCCACGCAAGCGCGCGCCTCTGCCTTGGCCGTCTCGTCTTCCCCCGCGAAAACGGGCTTCAACAGCTCAAGATACCAATCGCAAAAAAGGCTCCAGACGAACCGGTAGGCAGCGCCCGCCGCTTCATTGAAACGGTATGATGTGATGCCCTCGGTGACCGCGCGGTTGGCGCGCGTAAGCTCCGTCAGGATCCACCGGTTGATGGCAAGCTCCGCCTGTTCCGGCTGAAAACTTGGATTCTGAGCGACGCCGTTCATCTGCGCGAAGCGCGTCGCGTTCCAAAGCTTCGTCCCAAAGTTCCGATAGCCAGCCACGCGCGCCGGATCGAGCTTCACGTCCCTGCCCTGAGCGGCCATAATGGCGAGGGTGAAGCGGAGCGCGTCGGCTCCGTATTCATCGATGAGTTCCAGCGGATCGATGACGTTGCCCTTGGACTTCGACATCTTGGCGCCGTTCTTGTCGCGCACGAGGGCGTGGACGTAGACCGTGTGAAAGGGCTCCTTGCCGGTGAAATGCAGACCCATCATCATCATCCTTGCCACCCAGAAGAAGATGATGTCGAAGCCCGTCACCAGCACCGAGGTGGGATAGTAGGTGGCGAGCTCCTTTGTCTTTTCGGGCCAGCCCAGGGTGGAAAAAGGCCAAAGCGCGGAGGAGAACCAGGTGTCGAGCACATCCTCGTCCCGCGTCAGGATCTCTCCCGGCGCGAAATTTTCCAGCTTCTCCTCCACCCAGGCCTTCCAAGGGCCCTCGTGGGAGAGATAGTGCTGGATCGCAGCTTCCAGCGCTGTCTCTTCATCCTTCTCGACGAAGACCTGGCCGTCAGGACCATACCAGGCTGGAATCTGATGCCCCCACCAGAGCTGCCGCGAAATGCACCAGGGCTGGATGTTCTCCATCCATTCGAAATAGGTCTTTTCCCAATTCTTCGGCACAAAGACGGTACGTCCCGCGCGCACCGCCTCGATCGCCGGCTGTGCGAGCGTCTTGGCGTCCACATACCACTGGTCCGTAAGGAACGGTTCGATGGGCACCCCGCCGCGATCGCCGTGGGGTACGGCATGGGTGTGCGGCTCGATCTTGGCGAGGTAGCCGTCCTCTTCGATGATTGCCACGATCCGCTTGCGCGCTTCGAACCGGTCGAGGCCTTGCAGCTGCTGCCAAAGCTGGCGCTGCGCCTGCGTCGGCTCGAGTCCTTCGAGGAATTCCTCGTTGTCCAGGATGTTGATGGATGCATCAGGCATCATCACATTGACGACGCGCAGGCGGTGGCGCTTGCCCACCTCAAAGTCGTTGAAATCGTGCGCAGGTGTGATCTTGACCGCGCCGGTGCCCTTCTCCGGATCCGAGTATTCATCCGCGACGATGGGGATTTTACGCCCCACGATCGGAAGGAGCACATGCTTGCCGATCAGGTGCCTGTAGCGCTCATCCTCCGGATGCACAGCCACCCCGGTATCCCCGAGCATGGTCTCAGGCCGCGTGGTGGCGACGGTGATGAATGTGGAGGGATCATCTGCGTCAAAGAGCATTCCGTCGATCGGGTAGCGCAGATGCCAGAGATTTCCCTTGACCTCTATCTGCTCCACCTCCACGTCGGAAATGGCGGTCAGAAGCTTGGGATCCCAGTTGACGAGGCGCTTGTCCTTATAGATCAGGCCTTGCCGGTAGAGCGTGACGAAGACCTCGATCACCGCCTGCGACAGGCCCTCGTCCATGGTGAAGCGTTCGCGGGACCAATCGCAGGAAGCGCCAAGCCGCTTCAGCTGCGTAAGGATGGTGCCGCCGGATTGCTCCTTCCATTCCCAGACCTTTTCCACGAAGTTTTCGCGGCCAAGCTCGCGACGGTGTATCTGCCGCTCCATAAGCTGGCGCTCGACGACCATCTGCGTCGCGATACCGGCATGGTCCATCCCGGGCTGCCACAGCACGTTCTTGCCGCGCATGCGCTCGAAGCGGACCATGACGTCCTGCAGCGTGTTGTTGAGCGCATGCCCCATATGGAGCGAGCCGGTCACATTCGGCGGCGGAATGACGATTGTGAAGGCCTCGGCCCTCGGCTCGGCGCCGGCGCCCGCCCTGAAGGCTCCTGCGTCTTCCCAGAGCTCTGAGATTCTCGGCTCGACACTGGCTGCGTCGTAAGTCTTTTCCAGCATAGAATTGATCCGTGCTCGGTAACGGCGCCGACTTCCTATGAGATCGAGTGCGGCTCCGTCCCTGTCTGTGCGATCCTTGACGGGAAGCGTCGCAGCTTGCCCGCAACTGCTCTGTTATGCTGGGTGTAAAGCCGAAGGGTAAGGGCGAGTCAACAGCGCGATCGTCTGCGACGAATTTGCTGCCGGACCAATGCCTCACGGAGTCCTTCGTTCAGCGAGGCTGCGACGAATATTATTAGGAGCACGCTAGGCTATGACGCAGACGCCGTAAAGCGTCAGTGCCGCCTAGAGCATCATCCCAAAAAGTTGCAGACTTTTTGGAGAAGATCATGCGGTTAAATCAAACCGCTAGAGCGCGCGTTCCGATTCCATCGGAACGCATCGCGCTCTAGATGCCCCGCGCAATGCGCTCGATTTCCTCGCGCACAAGGCGTTCAACCAGTTGCGGCAGGTTGTTGTCCAGCCAATCCTGCAGCATCGGCCGCAGCATCTCCTCAGCCATCTGGTCCAGCGTCTTCCGCCGATTCGCGATCAAGGCCTCGTTGAGTTCTTCAAACGCGGCAGCCACTTTGCGGCCGGGGAGCCGAGAAATGATCGGGCGGCGTTCCGATTCCGCGGCCTGCTGTTGCAGATCGCCACTGGCTTGCTGAGGCTGCCAGTGCAAAGTTTCATCGTGGCCACCTGCGGGTGACGTTTGCACGTTGGCAGCTACCGGCACGGAGAAATCCTCCTCCTCATCCACATCGGTTTCGAATTTGCTGGAGGTTGTTGGCTCACCGGCTGGCTCGCGGGTCTCATCGGCCCACTCGGGCAGGTCCAGAGCCGACCGCGCGGCTTCATGCGCCTCGTGCATCGGCGCTAGAGGCGAGATCGCCGAAAGGCTGGGGCGAAAGCCTTCGACATCAGCAAGGCTGCGGAAGGTGGTTTCCTGCTCCCGGGGAGCTTCGTCCTTACGCCCAGACTCACTGTCTTCGATGATGCGCCTGATCGATGCGAGGATCTCCTCCATCGAGGGCTCACGCTGTTGCGCGGTGCTTGCCTGTGCCATCGTGCCGCCGTTCTCATGTTCGTCTCTTGCCCGTGATCGAGCACGAGACCGTTTCGAATCATGATCTTAGCCTAGCGAAGGCAAGCCCTGGTGAGAATCCCCCGAAAAAGGTTCAATATCTTTTCGCACAGAAATGACCGTGGCGAAACAATCCGGTTATGCAACGCTTACTAGCGGCCGTCCGGCGTTCTCAGGCCAAACCATTTGTCCTTGACGGCGTTGTAGTGCTCCTGCGGGTCATAGGTCGCCACATTGAGTCCCAATCGGGACGGTGACAAACGCCCGAGGGCAGAAGCAATGGCGTAGCTCGCCACCACCACGGTGTGCTGGGCGTTGACGAGATCGACGCGCGCGTCAATGACGTCCGCCTGCGCGTTCAGCACATCCAGTGTCGTTCGCTGCCCGACATCGCGCTCTTCGATAACGCCGCTCAGGGCAAGCTGCGCTGCATTGACCTGCTCGCGGTTTGCAGCCACGGCCTCTTGCGCGGCCTGATACTGGGTCCATGCAGAGGTTATCGCTTGCCGCACCTGATCTCGCGCAACGTCCACCTGTATGCGCGCCATGCCCAAGGATTCCTTCGATTGCCGCACGCGGGCGGAGGCTTCGCCACCCTGGTAGATCGGAATCGTAAGGTTAAGCCCGACGGTGGCGCTATTCTGGGTGCCGTCACTCCCGCCTCCGGCGGTAGGACCAACACCTCCCCATGTATCGGTCCGCGTTGTCGTAACGCCCGCGGAAGCAGAGAGGTTTGGCAGCAGAGTCCCCTCTGCGGACTTCACCGTGAAGGCCGCGGCGTCGACCTGGTGCAGTCTGGCTGCAATCGCCGGATGTTCGGAAAGTGCAATCGTAATCGCTTGATCGAGCCCGCCAGGAAGCAGCCGGGCCAGCGGCTCGGGCGCCTGAAGCGTGCCAGGATCCTCTCCCACCAGCTGGCGATAGGTCGCCGCACTCGCCGCCGCCTGCGCCCTCGCGGCGGAAAGCTGTGCCAGGGCCAATTGCCGGCTGGCTTCCGCCTGGGCGACGTCGGTACGCGTGCCCTCGCCGACATCAAGCCGGGAGCGGGCGGACCGAACCTGCTCTTCAAGGAACCGAAGGTTCTCCGACCGCAAGGCGGCGATCTGCCTGTCGCGGATGACGTCCATGTAAGCGGTCGCGGCGTCGAAAAGGAGGTTCAGTTCGTCGTTGCGCAAGCCCTCGTTCGCGGCACGGACCTGCGCTTCCGAGGCCCGCACATTGTTTTGCGTCTGGAAGCCGTCGAAAATCGGCTGCTGAAGCGAGATGCCGAACCGCCCAGTACGGATTTCCACGCTGCCACGGTCCTCAAGCTGCAAAGTACCGGTCCCGCTCACCCTCGGCCGCATCCCGGACTTGGCGATCGCAACGTTTTCGTCCGTCACCCGCACATTGGCGCGTGAGGAGTTAAGGGTGGAATTGTTCTGATAAGCCTTCGCGAGTGCGCCGAGGATGGTTTCCGCCCCGGCGGGAAGCGGCGACAGGATAATGGACGTTGCAGCCAAGGCAGCCACAATACGGCTTCGCAAGAATGTCACGACCCACTCACCTCCTGGTTTGGGCGTCGACGACGCCCGGCTGTTTGCGGCATAGCGGCCGAGATTGCCACCCACCAAGACGAACTCGCCCCAAATCATAAGCGGGACGTTACACCATCTAACCGATCAAATCCGTTGCGCTTCAGCAACAATATCCTGACCAAAAAATCAAAAGACGAACCCCGTTTCGCGCTCGAAGCCCGGCAAAGGCTTGATCGCTGCGTTGAAATCCGCCCGCGATGACACCAAGCCGCCTTCCTTTATGAAAAGATGGGCTTTGGCGGCATTTCCCCTTCCGATCACCGCCACTAGGCGGCCTCCCTCGGCCAACTGGGCGAGCAGCGAATCCGGAACATAATCGACCGCTCCCCCGATGAAAATGACGTCGTAAGGGGATTCGTCCGCATAGCCCTCTTTAAGCTCGCCGGTCACCACGCTGGTGTTGATGCAGTCGAGTTCGGCAAGGAGGGACGACGCGGTCTCCGCAAGCGCGGGATCGCACTCCAACCCCACGACAAAGCTCGCGATCTTGGAGAGAACGGCCGTTGAATAACCGGTCGCGCAACCCACATCGAGGACCAGATCGCTTGGTTTCACTTCGGCAAGTTGCACCAGCTTACCGAAGCGCGCCGGTTCCATAAGATAGCGCGCGACACTCCCGCCGGAAGCCGGAGCAATCTCCAGATCCTCATCCATGTAGGCGAGGCTCTTGCGGCGGCTCGGAACAAAGGCTTCCCGGGGGATTTCGCGTATCGCCTGAATCAGCGGCGCAAAGGTCACATCTTGGGTGCGCAATTGCCCCTCGATCATCATCTCGCGCTGCACTGAGAAATCGGCATTCATGAGGTCATTCCCGATCCGCGCGCTCCAGCGCGCCCACACTTCGATTCGCCACTCGGCGGCCGCCGAGGGCGAAGCCGCCCGTGATGTGGCAAAAAACGGCGTTACGGTCAATCAACCATAAGAGCGCAAATTGGTGGAGAGCCACACGCTTCGCAGAGCCGGGAACCGGCGCCGGACTTCACCGTTCGAGGAAAAAAGGAGGCGTTCGTGAAGGTTCGTGAGCTTGCGGAAAGACTGAAGGACTTGCCTCAAGACGCTCCCATATGCGTTGCGGAAATTGATGAAGCCTTTGCTGCGGATGTCGCGGCCATTGAACTGGTCGAAAACGCACGGACAGGGATGCAGCAGGATCATCGGCCGGAGACAGTCGAACTGGCCGAAGGAAACGAGAAAGTGGTCGTCATACGCTGGTAGGCGACCGCTGCGGTGGGCTAGCGTACCGACCGGTACTCGTGCTGCTTGCGCTGAGCGCCGGAAATCGCAACGCGCTGGTCTTCGTCCCCGGAAAGTATTATGGGCGGGCCATGTCAGTTGGTTAGCCCGCAACGATATTGCTCATGGACCGCATCCTTCCTTCTTCCCACCAAAGACGGCCCGTCAAGGCCCTCCCATCCGCCAGCATTCTTGAAAGGGGGTATGGGCGGTAGGCCCGAGAATTCCGCCGACCGAACCACGCATCAACCGGAAACCATCCAAAGTGCACGGTATCATCGTCCGGGCTGCCGCCTATGTGGCCTCCATCTTTTCTCTCTATATTGCCGGGGCGATGCTCATTCCCGCGGCCGTTGACCTGTATTACGGCCACAGCGACTGGCAGATCTTCACGATATGCGCGGTAACCACCGGCGCCGTCGCGCTCACCGTCGCCGCGGCTACGCGCGGTCGCGCACCGGTACGCTCGACCCGGCTGGCGTTCTTCGTCGTCGTCGTGCTTTGGCTGACGCTCGGTGTTGTCGGTGCTCTGCCTATTTACGCCGCCTTGGAGGTCAGCTTCGCCGGCGCGGTGTTCGAGGCGGTCTCGGCCATCACGACCACTGGCTCCACGGTGATCGTCGGCCTGGACGATCTTCCGCCGGGCGTCCTGCTCTGGCGCTCCCTTCTGAACGGAATCGGCGGCCTCGGGGTCGTCGTGCTGGGTCTCTTTTTCCTGCCGCTTCTCAATGTGGGCGGATTTTCCTACTTCCAGATCGAATCCTCGGACATAGAGGAGCGTCCCTTTGACCGCCTGGCCAGTTTTTTACGCGCGCTCGTCGCGATCTATGTCATTCTGACGGTGCTTTGTGCCATGGCTTATGCCATGGCCGGCATGAGCGCCTTCGATGCGATCAACCATGCTATGGCTACCATTGCGACGGGGGGATTTTCCACCCACGACGCCTCCTTCGGACATTTCGAGGACAACTGGGCGATCCTATGGGTCGGGACGGTGTTCATGATACTGGGCGCCCTGCCCTTTTCAATTCTGATCCTTTTTGTGGTGCGCGGACGTTTGGACGCGCTCCGCGATCCGCAGATTCGCCTGTTCATCGCATACACGGCCGTGATCGTGCTCGCCATTGCGATCCACCGCCGCGTCGTGAGCGAAGTTCCCTTTGGCGAAGCCCTGACAAGCGCGGCGTTCAACCTCGTCTCCATCATCACCACGACGGGATTTGCGAGCGAGGACTACACCTTATGGGGGCCATTTGCGGTGGTAATGGTGTTTTTCGCCACCTTCCTTGGCGGCTGCTCCGGGTCTACCTCCGGAGCGATAAAGGCCTATCGCTTCTTCGTGCTCGGACGCATGCTGCAGAACGGCCTTCGCACGCTTATTTATGGGAGATCCGTGCAGCCCCTGCGCTACGGCAATCGAACCATCGACGAAGAAATGCAGCGCTCCGTCGTGCTCTTCATGATTGCCTTTTTCACCGTATGGGTGGGCGGAAGCGTTCTCCTGGCCGCCAACAATCTCGATATCGTGACAGCGCTTACGGCCTCACTTACCGCGCTCACCAATGTCGGGCCGGGGCTGGGGCCGATCATTGGCCCCGCCGGCAATTTCTCGACCTTGAGTGATTACGCGCTGTGGATCCTTTCAGCCTGCATGTTGCTCGGCCGCCTGGAGATCCTTGCCGTTTTCGTCCTTCTCACGCCCACCTTCTGGCGCAACTAGCAGCGTGTCGTCGGACCGGTCTTTTTCCACCATCTCAAGAGCCTTCTTGAGATGAGCATCCCGCTCGTAGATATCAGGATGATAGGAAACGCCGCCGGACGGTTCCGGCCATGCGGTGAAGTAGCCCACATAGACCGGGATTTTTTCGGGCGCGTTCCTGCGCATGTTCCGGCCCTTCCCTATCTCTGAAGTGACCTCCTCCCCGGAAATCCCGAGCACGGCGGCCGCCATCGCGACTGGATCCTCCAATCGAACACAGCCGTGGCTGAAGGCGCGGCTGTCCCGCGCAAACAGCGACTTTTCCGGCGTGTCATGCATGTAGATATCGTGCGCATTGGGGAACATGATCTTGAGCTGCCCGAGCGCGTTACGCGGCCCGGGCGGCTGGCGCACGCCGTAGGGAACGTTTGCGCCGTAAGCGGACCAGTTGATCGCGTATGATGACACGCGCTTGCCGCGTTGATTGATCACCTCATAGCCTGCCCGATCGAGATAACCGGGGTCTCGGCGAAGCCTCGGCAGCATTTCGTTGACGACGATCGAGCGCGGCACGCCCCAATAGGGGTTGAACTCCACATACTCGATCTCGTCATAAAAAAAGTAGGTCTGGTTCGATGGCTTGCCGACCACGGCCCGCATTGACAGCTTTTCCGTGCCGTCCTTCAGATAGCTGGCGGTGAAGGAAGGCACATTGATCATCACGCGCGTGCTTCCGAGGTAGGACGGCAGCCAGCGCAGCCTTTCCATCGCCAGCAGCACCTTATCGATCCGGCCGGCCTTGGATTCTCCCGCGAGCGCTTTCACTGTGCGCTGCCCGATGATGCCATCCGGGTTGAGATTGTGCTGGCTTTGCACCGCCTTGATGATTGGGACAAGCTCTTCCGAATAGGTCTCGCTGCCCATGTGGGCGGCAAGCACCGCGCCGTGCTCGGCCCTGAACGCGGCGTCGGCCTTGTGCTCTATGATGTCCAGAACCTTGGAAAAATCGGGATGGCTTGCGCCCGGGCGAACCAGAATGTCCGGTGCGATGGCGACCTGTTCCCCTTCATCGGACATCTCGTCGCGCAGCGTCTTCAACTCCCGTTGCAATGCGGCGAAGAGTTCGTTCTGCGGGTGAAGCGAGCGAAGATAAGTGGCTGGTTCCGAGGCGGAGGCCATTACCTCCAGGACCACTTTCTCATCCAGGGGCTTGCGCGGGAAATCGTGATAGCCTGACAGCTTGTTCGGATCGAGCCGGCCGAGCTTCGCATCCCGGGCATAACGCAGCGCCCGTGCGGAAAGCATCATCTCGAACCGGATGAGTGCCTTCATACGCGCAGATGAGTCAGCATTCTGCGGTAGGGCCGCGATGGGAGCGCGGACGGCGTAATCAATATGCGAGAGACCGTATGCATCGGCGTCACCGAGGACATCCAGGACCTCGTCCGCCCGCTTGTTCGGCCCGTTCTCATCGACCCAGATGAACCGGGGAGACTGGCTGTAGTGCTGTACCAGCGCGTCGCCGATGCTCTTTTCCGTGAGAAGGTCGAAACCGGAAAGGCCACCCAATGCTTCGACGAACCGGGGATCGCTCTCCTTCGCGGGGGCATCCGCAAGAGCCGAGGAAAGCGCTGCAAAATCGGCCTTTACGAGCGGATCCGGTTTAAAATTGTAGAAGCTTGGCGCCGAAACCTGAGGTCGCTTGGCGGGGGCTCTTGCACGCGGTTCGGCATGCCGCCCAGCTCTTTCGCGAGGAGGCTGCACGACCGCCCGCTCCGGCGTGCGGTTCCCGAAGAGCATATCAAAGAGGTAGCGCTCCGCGCCGGCCGGATGCGTTGAACAGAACAGGGCCGCCGTCATGAAAAGGGCGGACAAGCTTCCTGACCGCAGAACTCGTTTCGTCACTGGTCTTCTCCCGCCGGATGACAGCACTAAAACGACTCCTTCGCCGGTCTGCAAACGGACGCTCGACTATAAGTGTCAGCGAATGAAATTATCGCGATTCCGCGGAGTCTCAAACGTCACGATGGCCCGGTTCTGTAACTAAATCGTAAAGAAGAATTAACCGCGCCATGAATTCGAGCGCCGTTGCCAGAGCTCAAGGGCCGCGTGGACGGCCGGCCAAGCACTACCACATGGTCTTTGCTGCTCGTCCCGGCCATTCCGCGTCGTAACGCCCTGCCTCGATCTCGCCTCCGCTGAGTTCGTCGAGAATGGCCCCAGGCGTGGGCAGGCGCTTGGGATCAACTTTCGCGTCCTCCTCCCAAATACGGGACCGGTGGATAGCGCGAGCACATTGGAAATAGACGCTTTCAACGAAGATCACGACTACGGAACGCGGAGCCTTCCTTTCGACCGTAAAAGACTCGCGCAGCTCCGCATCGACAGAGATCTTCGCCCTGCCGTTCACCCTCAGCGTGGTGCCGGAACCGGGCACCATGAAGAGGAGGCCAACGCGCCCGTCGCGTATGATGTTTTTCAGCGAGTCGGCACGATTGTTGCCTTGTCGGTCGGGCATCAGGAGCGTGCGCTCGTCCTGGATTCGCACGAAGCCCGGCTGATCACCGCGCGGGGAGCAATCGAGTCCCTCGGGCCCCGCAGTGGCGAGCGCCACGAACGGCGAGGCCTTTATGAAGGCCGCATAGGCGGGAATGATTCGATCTATCTCCTTTACGAGCGAGGTAGCGCCGGGCCGGCCATAGAGCGCTTCCAACTCCTCCACCGTCTCGATGAAATCCGAACGGGCGAGTTCCTCAACGCTCACGGCTCAATCCTTTCTCGTGAAGTTCTTCCAGATACCGTTGCCAGAGCTGCTCGCGCTCACGGCCTAGCTGAGCAAGGTAGCTCCAGCTGTATAATCCGGTTTCATGACCGTCGTTGAACACGATGCGGACGGCATAGTTGCCCACCGGCTCGATGCGAGCGATCTCCACATCCTTCTTGCCGGAGACGGTCACCCGCTGATCCGGCGAGTGGCCCTGGACCTCGGCCGATGGCGACAGCACGCGCAGCATTTCCGCGCTGAGCGGCATCGGTTCCTCGTCGGGAAAGCACACATTAAGAAGCTTGCGATCCCTCGAGACCCGCAATTCTCTTGGTGGACGCATCGTTCTCTCCTCTTTCCCTTCCTATGCCAGCGGCGTCAGCGTGAAAAGACCGATTGAACCGTTGCGGCGAATAAGCCGACGGTGCTAGCCTTGCTTGAAAAACAATGCCCCGGACCCGACATGGGCTGGAGGATGAGGACAAGAATGAACGACCTGAGCAGCATGATCGATCCGTTTGGACGCGCGATTACCTATCTGCGCGTATCGGTGACGGACCGCTGCGATTTCCGCTGTGTCTATTGCATGGCGGAAGATATGCATTTTCTGCCCAAGAAGGACCTTCTGAGCCTCGAGGAGCTCGATCGTCTCTGCACGGTTTTCATCCAAAAGGGTGTGAAGCGGTTGCGGCTCACGGGCGGGGAGCCCCTGGTGCGCAAGAACATCATGCATCTCGTGCGCCAGCTTTCGCGTCATCTGGCCTCTGGCGCGCTGGATGAGCTGACGCTCACCACCAACGGCTCTCAGCTCGAACGTTTTGCCGCCGAGCTTGCGGACTGCGGCGTCAGGCGGATCAACGTCTCGCTTGATACGCTCGATGCCGAGAAGTTCCGCGCGATCACGCGGTGGGGTGCTCTCGATCGCGTTATGCGCGGCATCGATGCCGCGCAGGAGGCGGGTCTCAAGATCAAGATCAACACGGTGGCGCTGCGCGGCTTCAACGAGGCCGAAATTCCTGAAATCATGCGCTGGGCCCATGCCCGCGTCATGGACATGACCGTGATCGAGACCATGCCTCTTGGCGAGGTGGACGTGGACCGCACGGACCAATACCTGCCGCTCTCGGAACTGCGCTCCGGTCTGGAACGCCAGTTCACCCTGAACGATATCCCCTACAAGACCGGTGGGCCTGCGCGCTACGTTGAGGTGGCGCAGACCGGTGGGCGGCTGGGCTTCATCACTCCGCTTACCCATAATTTCTGCGAAAGCTGCAACCGGGTGCGCATCACCTGCACCGGCACGCTCTACATGTGTCTCGGGCAAGAGGATGCAGCTGATCTTCGCGCGCCGCTGCGCGCGTCGGAAGGAAACGAACTCCTCTCCCGCGCGATTGACGAGGCGATCACCCGCAAGCCCAAAGGGCACGATTTCGTCATCGACCGGCGCACACGCCGTCCCGCCGTTTCCCGCCACATGAGCGTTACCGGCGGCTGACAATCTTTTCGTTCGTCTGGACCGATTGCCTTCCTCTCATTTTCGGTCATAAGCGAGGCTTGCGAATCCAATTTCGGAGCCGAAGTGGCCCTCAATGCAAATCTGCGTGGTGCGTTGTATATGGCCGTCGCCATGGCGAGTTTCACCACCAACGACACCTTGGTGAAGTCGGTCCTGCCCAGCGTCAATATGGGTCAGGTGATCCTGTTAAGGAGTGTCTTCGCCACCATATTGCTTTCTCTTCTCGTCTCCCGCTCCGGCGGCATTCCGCCGCTCAGAATTCTTGTTGGAAAAGCAGTGCTTATCCGCGTCGGCTGCGAAATGGCTTCCGCGGTGACATTCATTCTTGCACTCCGGCATTTGCCCATCGGCAATATCACGGCGATGCTTCAGGCCTTGCCGCTGGCGGTTACCATGGGCGCGGCGCTGGTTTTTGCGGAACCGGTCGGCTGGCGACGCTGGAGCGCAATCGCGGTCGGCTTTCTCGGCGTTCTCATCATTGTCCGTCCGGGACTTGAGGGCTTCAGCGCCTGGTCGCTGCTCGTGCTTGCGACAGTCGTTTTCTGCGCCATCCGGGACCTCGCCACCCGGCGCATCCCTCAGGATGTCCCCTCCGTCTGGGTATCGGCTGCGACATCCATAGGCGTGATGCTGGCTGGCCTCGTAGTGATGCCCTTTACGGGTGGATGGCAGCCGATCGGGTTTCATCCGCTGCTCCTGCTTTTCGCTGCGGCCATGGTGGTCGTGGTCGGCTATCAGTTCGTGATCATGGCCATGCGGCAGGGGGAGATCTCCTTCATCGCTCCGTTTCGCTACATCTCGCTTTTATGGGCGAACTTGCTCGGCTACCTGGTCTTTGACGAGGTACCGGACAATTTGATGCTCCTTGGTTCCGCCCTCGTCGTTGCCTCGGGACTTTATGCCCTTTACCGGGAGCGTGTTGTCGGCCGCGAGCGCCCAATTGCGGAAAGCACCGCGGCGGCGGTCACCGCCAACGCGCTCGACGCAAAGCCGATTGCGCGTTCATAGCCGATGTCAGCCCGTCCGTTCGACAAGACAACGCCGCCCCATATCCTGACGCTCGTTGCCGTTGCGGCCACGGCCTCGTCCGCAACCAATATTTTTCTGCCCTCCCTGCCTGGGATGGCCGAGCATTTTGCCGCCGACTACGGCCTCGTGCAGCTGACCGTTTCCCTCTATCTGGCGGCGACCGCGGTGCTGCAATTGGGAATCGGGCCTGCATCAGACCGTTACGGCCGCCGTCCTGTGATGCTGGTCAGCTTTGCGATCTTTTGCGTCGGCACGATCGCTGCGGTCTACGCGCCGACAATCGAGGCTCTGCTTGCCTGCCGTGTCCTGCAGGCGTTTTCGGCTTCCGGATTGGTGCTGTCACGCGCGATCGTGCGGGATACAGTGGGGACCGACGCGGCGGCGAGCCGCATTGGCTACGTCACGATGGGCATGACGCTCGGGCCGATGATTGCGCCGCTCCTCGGTGGGATCCTGGATGAGGCCTATGGCTGGCGTGCCACGTTTCTGTTCACCTTCGGCTTCGGAATCGTCGTGTTCGCCATGACCTATTTCGACCTTGGCGAAACAAATGCACATCCGTCCCCAAGCATGACCGCCCAGTTCCGAGCCTACCCCGAACTGTTCCGCTCACGCCGGTTCTGGGGCTATGCGGTGACGGCAGGTTTCGCGACGGGCTCCTTCTTTGCCCTTCTCGGCGGCGGACCATATGTGGCGGCGAAGATCCTTGGTCTTTCCCCTTTTACATACGGGCTCTATTTCGGCGTTGTCTCGCTGGGATACATGCTGGGGAATTTCATCTCCGGCCGCTATTCCCGCATAATGGGCATCAACCGGATGATGTTGTTGGGAAACCTGGTTGCCGTTGCCGGCCTGGCGGTGTCGCTTCCCCTGTTCCTCGCCGGTTACGACCACCCTCTTTCCTTCTTCGGGCCGACATTCTTCCTCGGGATGGGCAACGGCATAACGCTTCCGAGCGCGAATGCCGGCCTGGTGAGCGTCAGACCGCATCTGGCAGGCTCGGCTTCCGGTCTCGGCGGCGCTTTGCAGATTGGCGTCGGAGCGGCCTTGTCAGTGCTCGGTGGCGCGCTGCTTTCGCCTGAAAGCGGTCCCTACCCGCTGCTGATCCTCATGTTGCTTTCGTCGTTCTTCGGCGTTGTAGCAGCGCTTTACGTGATACAGGTTGCCAGGATGAAGGGCGACCTCTGAAAGAGCCGGTCATGGGCAGAATTGCAGGCGTCATTCTGGCAGGCGGTGCGTCAGCACGGATGGGCGGTGGCGACAAGTGCCTGCGCCCGCTCGCAGGCCGACCGATCCTTGGCCATGTGATCGAACGTATGCGGCCCCAGGTGGATGCCCTGGCGCTCAATGCGAATGGCGATCCTGCCCGGTTCGCTGCTTTCGGCCTTCCAGTCCTGCCCGATCCCCTGCCCGGCCTCGGGCCTCTCGGCGGGGTCCTCGCCGGCCTCTACTGGGCTCGGGATTTGGATTGCATCCACCTGATGACGGCCGCCGGCGACACCCCCTTCTTCCCACGCGATACAGTTACGCGCCTCTGCGAACGCGCGGGCAGCGGCGCCATCGTGCAGAGTTCCTCGGAAAGGCGAACGCACCCTACCTTCGCACTCTGGCCTGTTCGCCTGCTCGACGATCTGGATTCATTTCTGCGCGAAAGGGGCGCGGCCTCCATGCATGCCTATGCCGGAGAGCGGCACAGGACCGCTCTGGTGGATTTCGCCGCTGAAACCGGACTCGACCCGTTCTTCAACATCAATACGATGGAGGATCTCGCATTTGCCGAACGGATAGCCGAGGAGATGAGGAAATGAAGGTCTTCGGGATCGTCGGCTGGAAGAATTCCGGGAAGACAACGCTGACCGTGAATTTGACCGGGGAATTCGTGCGTCGGGGATTCCGGGTGGCCACGGTCAAGCATGCCCATCATTCCTTCAACATTGATCAGCCCGGCACGGATTCTTTCCGCCACAGACAGGCGGGGGCCAGCGAAACCGCCATCGTTTCAAGCAATCGCTGGGCCATCATGCATGAACTGCGTGGTGAGGAATCGCCGCCGCTGGCGGATATCCTTGCCCGCCTTTCACCCTCCGATTTGGTGCTGGTCGAAGGGTTTAAGAAGGAGCCGCATGCAAAAATCGAGTGCCGACGGCTGGGTGCGCGCGATCAAGCGCCGCTTGCCGACCAAGTGCCGGGGATAGTCGCGCTCGCCAGCGATCACCCGATCGAAACGAAGCTTCCCCGTTACGACCTCGACGACATTGAAGCGATCGCCGATTTCATCGCGGCCCAACTCCATCTCCCAAAGGGCTGAATGCGACGCCATTGCAACGCTTTATGGTTGCATTTTCCTTGCGAAGAATGGGATTATTCTGACCAAATCCCGGTCTGAAAACCGGGAATGAGAACAGAGAGGAACATGATGCGTATCTCACGGCGTATTGCACTCGGTCTTTCGGCGGCTCTCTTGGCCCTGTCCGCCGGCGCGTCCCAGGCGCAGGAACGGATGCAGCTGAAGATCGGCACCGAGGGCGCCTATCCGCCTTTCAATTATCTCACGGCCGACGGGAAGCTCGAGGGGTTCGACGTCGATATCGCCCGCGCCCTTTGTGAAGAAATGAACGCGGATTGCGAATTCGTCACCCAGGATTGGGATGGCATGATCCCCGCCCTTCAGGCGGGCAAGTTCGACGCGATCATCGCTTCCATGTCCATCACCGAGGAGCGCAAGCAGCAGGTCGACTTCACCAACAAATATTACAACACGCCACCCGCCATTGTCGTAGCCAAGGATTCGGACATCGCCGGCGTGACGAAGGAGGATCTTGCCGGCAAGACCATCGGCGCGCAGGGGTCTACCACCCACGCCAATTTCGCGGAGGCGACGTTCCCGGACAGCGAAGTCAGGGTCTATCCCACGGCGGAGGAATACAAGCTCGACATGGTGAACGGCCGCCTTGACGCCGTGATCGACGATGTCATCGTGCTGCAGGATTGGCTGAAGACGCCGGACGGGGAATGCTGCAAGGTGCTGGGTACGCTCACCCCTGTCGAGGAAATCTACGGTGAGGGAATCGGCATCGCTATCCGCAAGGGCGAGGATGACCTGCGTGAAAAATTCAACGCGGCCATCGAAGCGATCCGCGAAAATGGAAAATACAAGGAAATCAACGACAAGTACTTTGATTTCGACGCCTATGGCGGTTAAAAGCGCAGCGGATGGAGATCTTTAGCGGCGGAGAAATCCCGCCGCTGGCCTAAAGGGGCTGGCGCCACTTTATGGCGTGTGGCCTTTTCGGCTGGAACATTGCTCATTTGCCGGAATTGAGGGGCGTAGCGTGGGGCGAGTGAAGGGCGCGATCGGCAGATGGATGGCATTCTGACCCTCCTCAGTTTCGGCCCTGACGGGTGGAGTGACGAGATCGCCCGGGGCGTGGTCGTCACCGTTTCGCTCGCTCTCGCCACCCTTCCCTTCGGCCTTGCCGCGGGCTTTGTGATCGCGCTGGCAAAAACCTCCGAAGAACCCACCCTCAGGCTTGTCGCCAACATTTATACGACGATCTTCCGCGGCTTGCCGGAGCTTCTGACACTGTTCCTCGTCTTCTACGGCGCACA
>Ga0182749_1001375_pt1 | contig 19325 bp, 28 predicted proteins | sample eDN3rd37CKraftMG_FD_128875 | JGI IMG/M metagenome (GOLD analysis project Ga0182749, IMG submission 128875) | Enriched Miracle-Growth compost microbial communities from Emeryville, California, USA - eDNA 3rd pass 37_C Kraft MG (version 2) (version 2) ...
GCCGGCGGCCCGTTCGGGAACACCTCCTGCTGCTGCTCCGGCTTCAGGTCGCTGTAGCCGACATAGGTGCAGCACAGGCCGCGCCCGCGGTGATCGGCCGGGGTCCAGCGATCGACAGGGATGGTGATCGACTGGTCGGGCGTGCCGAGATAGTTGGTGATGTAGACCGAGGAGGCATCGCCCGCCCGGAACTTGGCATAGGGGCTGGTGGTCACGCCGCCGTTGACGCCATTCAGCACCACCACCTTGTCGGCGAGCCAGTGCTCCTCGACCGCATCGCAGTGATGCGCGGCATGGCAGACCAGCGTGTTGAGGCCGCCCTGGTCGTTGTTGCTGTCGTACTCGATATAGGCGCCCCCGAGCCGGTAGCGGCCATAGCAGCGCACCCGCGGCGGCACGGCCTGCTTCACGCTCTGGCTGCCGTCCTCGAACTTCGGCTTCGGCGGCGTCGGCGCCAGCAGCGTCTGCGCCAGCGTGCCGGCGACGGACAGACCGACACTGATGCCGGCCAGGGCTGTGGTACCGAGCGTGACGCCGAGGATCGTCACCGTCGCGCCGGCCGCAGCGGCGGCGCCGGCGGCGCTGGCGGCAACGCCGATGGCCAGCGGGATGGCCTGCGGCATTACGGCAGCCTCCAGGCATAGGTCGCGGCATCGGCATTCATCAGTTGGTCGCCGGTCTTAGCCTTCCAGGCGCGCCGGCAGCGAATCGCCATCGCCGGCCCGTCGGTGGTCGGGATCACGCCGATGTCGCCGGGCTCGGCTTCGGCCGGATCGATCAGCCGCGCGCCGACATCGGCCAGCGTCTGGGCGGCCACGCGGACGAGGCCGCCGCGGGCGAGCAGCATGCGCATGTATTCGCGCCGTGAACCGTATCTGCCTCGCCAGTCGGCCGCTGGGTCGATGCCGGTGCGCTTCAGCGCCCAGTCGGCCGCCCAGATGCAGCAGTCCATCTCCCGCGGGCCGAAGCCGAACGGCGTCGTGTCGCCAATCCGGCAGTGGACGGCGAGTTCGTGGAGCAGCTCGGACATCAGAACCTCGGCCAGGTCGCGGTCCGGTCGACCATCGTCGGCACGAATTCCAGCGCCTTGTCACCAGGGAAGCGGCGCTGCTGGTCGCGGTCGGTCAGCATGCCGAAGGGGGCGCGGCTGCGCTGCGCGAACAGCGTCTCGCAGGGCAGCGTGATCGTGCGCAGCGTCGGCCCGGTCGCGGTGAAACTGGGCTTCTGCATGGTCCAGACGCCGAGCTGCATCAGGCCGTCCAGCGGCACGAGGTTCGGACTGGTCGCGTCGAAGAAGCCGATCTCGATGGTCAGGTCGCGCCCCTCGATCTCGTCGGCATCCGCGTCCTTGCGGGCGGCCTGGACCACGGTGGCATCGACGCCGGACAGGGTCAGGGTCAGCTGCGGCGCGGTGCCGTTCACCGCCTGCTCCAGCCCGTCGATCGCCTGCAGCGGATTCCCCATCCCGTCGGTGCGGCTGCCCATGCCGCGCCAGGTGAAGCCGCCGCGGTCGATCGGCCCGTCGCCCTCCCATACCCGAAGGGTCTCGCTCTTGAAGGCGAAGGTGACGAACAGCGCGGCGATCACGTGCTGGCCGGCCGCCTGGGCGCGGATGGTGTTGGTGAAGAGGGGCATGGTTCAGCGGTACGGCCAGATGTCTTTCGTCGTGTCCAGCGCGTGAACATGGGCGGCGGACCAGACGATGCGCTCTCCGAGCTCAAGGGCTGCGGTGATGATCTGGGCCAAAGTCATCTCGGCCGTCACGGGAACGACCCGCACGCGCAGATCCATGACGTCCTGAATGTCTAGGGCCTCCTCATCCGGGCGCGGCATCTCGTACCGCAGATGCGCGACAGCGAAATGGCCGCTGGCGCCGTCCTCGGCGATATTGAGATTGGTCACCTTCAGACCGGTTCCACGCCCATGCCAAGGCATACCCGGCGCGTTGATCGTACGCTGCAGCATCACCACACCTCGACAAGGTCGATGGTCGCGGTGCCGGTGCGGGCCAGCTGGATCTCTGTCGCGCCGCTGTCGTCGGCCAGCAGCCGGAACGGCCCGCGGGCATGGCACCATTCGACAGGATCGTCCGGCGCCACCGCGGCCCGCAGCTTCGGCCGGATGTCCAAGCGCGTCTCCTCGCCCGGCAACGGCGTCACGCCGACCACGACATAGAGGAAGTCATTGATGCCAATGAACGTGCCGGCCAGGACCGGCAGCTTCGTGGCGCCGTTGAAGATCGTCACCTGCGTCGCGCCGACCGCCGCAGCCTCCGCAATGGCCGGCGCGGCGCCCCCCTGCTGAAACCCGGCGCCGTCCGTGTGCTTGGTCTTGTCGCTGTACGGGATGCCCTTGATATTGGCGACGACCTGATTGGCGTTCGCGCAATCGCAAGGACCAACCAGCGTATAGTTCGCGCGGCCATCCATCATCGCGAGCCACGACCGCCAAGCGCGGATCGTTTCGGGGCTGTAGAGCGGGACGGTCAGCGTCATCACCCAGCGGCCGAGGCCGGACGACACGACCTGCTCGCGGCCATTGATCGTCTCGCCGCCAGAACGGGTGCGCGCGTCGATCCGCACATTCTCGGCGTTGGGCTTCAGCACCGACGGCCAGGGGACGAGGGTCATGCGAAGCGAATCCGATGCTGACGGTTGATCTCCGGCACGCTGGCGAGCCCCTTCTTCACCGCCGCAGCGGCGATCTGGGCAATGGCGCGGTCGCCGTTGGCGCCGGCCAAGCTGATGTTGAACGTGATCGGCTGGGCACCCGAGCCGCTACCGCTCAGCACGCGGCGGGTTGCATTTGCCGGCGTCACATGGCCTCGGCGCGACAGGCTCAGGATCTCAGGGCCGTTTTCACCTACCAGCACCGGGCCGGGGCCTGCATTGCCGCCGGCGGCGAAGGTGTATCCACCGCCCGGAATACCGCTGGCAGCGCCAGAAACCGCCCCAGCGACCGATCCGCCACCGCCGAGCAAGCCAAGCAAGCCGCCCGCGCCAACTCCGAGGAGGTTATTGGCCAGCTTGCCCAACGGCCCTTGTCCAACCGAGGCCTGCGCCAGCAGATTGAGCAGGCTGAAGCCGACCTTCTGCAACGCCTCGCTGAAAGACTGAGCGTTCTGAATACCGCTGTTGAGTGCGTCGCCTATCGAGGCAATGGCCTGCGACGTGCCATAGGCGCTGTCGCGGGCCTTGTCCATGGCGTACTCGATCGCTTTGCCGGCCTGATCCGCAGAGACACCCTGGGCCTCTAGCGCCTTCATCACCTCGGGATTCTTGAGCAGCCCCTGCATCTCAGTGAACTGCTTCAGCTGGTCAGCCAGCGCCACATCCGGCAGGTTTTCCTTGGCCAGCTTCAGGATGTCGGGCACGCCGACGAGCACGCGGGCCTGCGCCTTGATCTGCTCGGTTTCCGCGGCCGTCAGGTTCGCGCTGTCGCGCAGCTTGTTCTTGTAGTCCTCCTTGGCCTTCGCCGCGGCCTGAGTGAGAAGCTCGTTCTCCTTCAGGGCGATTCCGACCAGACCAAGCGCGGTCACCTCGTTCTTCAGCTGCGCCAGATACTTTTCGAGCTGCGGATCCTTCGCCTCTTTTGCTTTCCTCGACCCACCACGGCCCTTCTTCTCCAGGTCGGCCATCGACTCATAGAAGGCCTTCTCGTCCGCGCTCTGCTCAAGGAACCCGCGCCCCGTCGGATCGACGGGCAACCCGGCGAGCGGCCCCGTCTCGCGCGGGATCTGGGCGAAGCCGGCCCTCGAGCTGCGCACGCCGAATGACAATTGAGCGGCGCCGGCGTCGCGCATCGACTTTGCATACCCGTCGGCGGCAGCAGCCGCCTGACCAAGGCCAGCGGCCTGGTCAATGAGGTACTGGTTGCTCGCCTTCAGGACACCGTTCACCGTATCGATGACGGCCTGGGTCACCTTCTGCTTCTGGCTGTAATCGTCAGCCTTGGCACCCGCGATAATCAGCTCGTTGGAGATGCCTTGGATCGTTTTCTGCAGTTCCGGGCCGGCCGAGGCGGAAATCTGCGAGAGGATGTCGCGCAGCTCCAGATAGCCCTCGACCGGCAACTTGCCGGACGCAAGTTGCTCGCGGAGTTCTTGGAACCTCTTGCCGAGCAGCAACAGGCCCGGGTCTTGCAGATCGTCATTGAACATCGCCCGCATCTGGCCGCGAATGTCGCTGACATTGGTCTGGATACTCTCGCTGGCCGTTGCGATCGCCTGCTCCAAATCCTTCAGCTGGGCCTGCAGCGTCGTCTGCTGTTGCACAATGAAGGCAGCCTTCTGGATCTCGGTGAAGTTGGCGATCTTGGCAATCAGGGCGTCATAGCCCTGCGCTGCCGCCGCGGTGGCCTCCTTGTTCGTGTCCAGCGCATCGTTCAGCTTGTTGAGCTGATCGGCACTCAGCGTGGCAGTTCCGCCAAAAAGATTGAGTTGACCGACGACCGCCCCCAGAACGGCAACCGCGGCGCCTGCTACCGCACCAACGGCACCGAAACCTCCAAGCAACTGCGGTAGCTGCTGGGCGAGTGCACGGATCGCGCTCGTGCCGCCTGCGATCTGCACTGCGGCATCACCGATCTGGAACCCGAAGTTCTGGATCTGCGTACCAAACCGCGACCCGCCTTGCCCGGCCTTCTCCAGCGACCGGCTGACATTGGCCGCCGATCGAGCCGCCTGATCTTCCATCGCCTTGAGATTGCGCGAAGCCGAAGTTGCGGCCTTTTTCGTCTCCCGATCGACAATGAGCCCGGCGCTGGCCATTTGGCGCTGCAGCTTGGTCAGGCTCGCCTCAAGCGAGATCTGAAGCGTCTCAACGTCGGTCGCCATGCCGTTACCTCAATGGATCGTCGCCGGCGGGTTGAGCTCACGGAGCCGCTCGATGGTCATCGGCTCCGGGCCGCCATCCTCGCCGCCCTGCGACCGGTTCCAGCCGTCGACGCAGGCCGACAGCTCCCACAGGCTCATTTCGCCGACTTGCTGCGGCGTGAAGCCGAGCGCGGCGCCGTTTCCGTAGAGGCGGGCGAAGCTGAAGCGCTCGGGGCCTCGCCCGCCTCCTCTTTTCCCACGGGGTCGCCCGGGTCGCCGACCAGGGCCGCCACCATGACGCTGAGCGCGATGCCGGCGCTTTCGATCAATGACCATTCATCGAGATGGCGCGTCACGAACGCGGCAGCTTCCGCGACCGGCATACCGCCGCCGATCAGCCCGAGCCGCAGCACCTGGTACACGTCAGAGACGTGCCATCTGCGCCCATTCAGGCGGTCGAAGACCTCCAGAGGCGTGCTCTTGGTCTTCTCCTCCAGCTCCTCCAGCTGCTTGATGGCGAGGCGATAGGTGTGCTCGCCATCGCCCCAAAGCAGATCGATCCGGCCCGATCGGCTCATCACGGCACCGTCGGGAAGTTCGGGGCCTCGGTGAACGGCACGGCGCCGTCGCTGGCGAGGGTGAGTTCCACAGTGATGAAGCCTTCCGTCTCGGCGCCGACATTGCGAGCGGTCATCAGGAATGGCCCCTGCCAGTAGCCGAACCCGACGATGCCGACACGCCAGTTGTGCGACACGCCCGACTTGTAGATCGTCTCGAAATCCGGGAACCGCTCGCGCGCCAGCAGCCCGGAACCGCTGATCTCCTCCGCGAAGTAGTTCGCGGTCACCCGGCGAACCGGCAGCTGAAGCGGGTCATCGCAATCCTGGATCGGCGTCTCGGTGTTGTTGAGCGTGCCGTTCAGGGACTTGGAGTTGATGCCGCATGCGAAGAGATAGGTGCCCGGAGCATCCGGATCCTCGACATAGAGCAGCAGTTCCCTCGCGCCGGAAACGTTCGGCTGGGTCATCGTGATCTCCGTTTCGAAAGCATCGCCTTGCCGAAGGGCGGTTCCGGCACCCGGCTATGCCGGTGTGGTGTAGGCGCTGAACTCGATCACGCCGTGGCGCGTCTCGCCGTCCGGATCGCGCAGCACCCGGGTAGTCTGGTGCTCGATCAACTGCAGGTCGTGACCGGTGACCGGGAATTTCTGCGCATGCAGGCTGTCGTAGATCGCGGCGCAGATGTCCCGCACGTCGTCGCCGGCCCACCCCTCGCGGGCCCAGACATGCAGCGTGAGATAGATCTGCACGCCATCAATGCACTGCGCTTCCCACGGCAGAACCTGCGTCTCGCCGAGCTGCACGTAGGGAAAGAGGCTGTTGTCGCCCAGCGGCCGGTCATAGACCCGGTCCTGACACTTCGCGGCAATCGCCGGGTCGGCCAAGAGGCGGGCGCGAACGGCCGCCAGCAGAGCATTGCTGCTGTCCTTCATTTCGCGAACGCCTTGATCCCTTTGCGCGCAGCAGCGGCCAGGCGGGACTTGATTGACTTCTTCTTTGCCCGGTAGGCCGGATAGAAGTAGGGCTGCGCCCTGATGCCTGGGTTGTGCGTACCTGCGAACCGGCCCTTGTTGGTGAATGGTCGCGTGCCGAACTCGAAGAACCTGGCGTACCACGCCCGCTTGTTGCCGGCCGTCACGTTGACCGCGAGATACATCTCGCCCTTGGCCGCGATATCGGCAGAACGCCCCTCACGCAGGCCGCTCGAATCGCTATTCCGACCCGCCCAATCCCAACGGATGCTGGTCTCCAGCTCGCCGCCATCGTCGATGTTCGGCGCCAGGCGCTTTTGCAGCGCCACCAGGTCGGCCGCGCTGCCCGCGAGAGCGTCGCTCATCTGATCGCGGATGCTGAGCGGGATGGCGTTCAGCTTGTCCTTGAGCTGTCCGACGCGCTGAAAGGTGGCCTTCGCCATGGCAGAGCCCTCAGGCAGAGGCCGCGCCGGCGACCACGACAAAGTCGATGGTTCGGCGCCGCATGTCGCGATCGGCGACGCTGACGATCTGATAGACCTTGCCGGCGATGATGACGCGGAAATCCGCCGTGACCTGGTCCATGTCGGTCGACCAGCGCACCTGCAGCGTGCCGGGAACCTCGCTCTGGAGCCGGCCCGCTGCCAGCTGCTCGCGCCCGCCCTGCGATAGCAGATCGCCCCACACCTTCTTGTAGAGCGCCCAGCCCTTCTGGACGTTGCCGGTCGGGCTCTCGTTCACGAGCGGGCTCTGGAACTCGCAGCGGGTGCGAAAGCGACGTGCCCTGGCGGCCTTGTCCTCACCATCGGCCATTGTGGGCTGCCAGAAGGGGGCTTCCATCATGCCAGCGCCGGGTCGCGGTCGCGCCAGAGGATCGACTGCACCGCGGCGCTGATAGGCTGCGGTTCGCCGTCGTAGAGCGCGCGGATTACCAACAGGATCGCCGTCTGGACATGCTCCGGCACCGTGTCGATCGTCCAACCGCGGTCGAGCGGCCCATCAGCCGGCTGCGGCTTGAGATAGCCGAGCACGATCCTGGTGCCCTCTCGCGTCATCATCTCGACATCGGCTTCGTCATCGACAGCGTCGATGCGGAGCCGCGCGCGAACCATGTCCAGAGTCACGAGCGGAGCAGTCGCCATCGCTACTTGCCTCCACCCAGCTTGATCGGAGCCGGCGCCTTTTCCGCCAGCACCGTGCCGTCCTTCCCGTCACGACCGCGCTTGGCTGCAAGGGTCCAATGCTTTTGCTGGCCGTCCGGCTTGTCGGTGGTGTCCTGGTCGCAATGCCAGAGCGAGCCGCCCCAGGTCACCGTGTCACCGCGCTCGTATGCCTCTCCCTCGCGGTAAACGCCGCGGTAGATCATCACCGGGAAATGCAACTCGTAATGCTCGGCGACATCGCCGCGGGCGAACTTTAGGATGACCGTGCGGTCGTCCTTCTTCTCCACGTCGAAGTCCTCGAGCGAGAAGCCGTCGCGGCCGTCCTTGCCGATGACCGGGCCTAGGTCGCGTGTCGATCCGTCTGTCAGAGTCAGGATCAGATTGCCAGTACGATCCAGAAAGGCGCCGGCTAGGCCAACACCGTCGCGGCCATCGGCACCGTCCCGTCCATCCTTCGGAGCCGGCATCGCGGCAACCGCCACCGCCATCTTCTCGTCGATCAGCCGCTCAATCTCGGCCGGATCCGCGTCCTTGCCGTCCGCGCCGTCTTGCGGCTTCGGCAGGGCGGCGACGGCCTTGGCCACCTCTGCGGAGATCAGCGGCATGATATCCTCGGCCGTCACGCTTCTTCCGTCGGCGCCGTCCTTCCCGTCCGCCGGCGTCGGGATGGCGGCGACCGCTTCGCGAACCAGCGCCCTCACGTCCTCCAGGCTGGCGGCTTCCTGGGAGGGCGCCGCATCTAGGCGCCGCTCAATCTCCTCCAGGCGAGAGACGACAGGCGCGAGAGCGCCCGCGACGAGGGACTTCATGACGACCGAGATGTCCGCCATGAAGTCTTTCATCTCGCGTTCGTCCATGCCGACATCCTCTCGCAAGCTGGGCATCGTCAGGCGGCGAGCCGATAGCGGCTCTGTTTGATCCCGAGTGCCGGGTCACCCCGCCAATGCGCGCGGACCAATTCCAGCCGGCCGAGGCGGATGCGCAGATGCGATCGCACGAAGTGCAGCGCCTTGGCGCCGGTCAGGTAAGCGTCGTGGGTCCCGCCATCGCCCTGGTAGTCAGGCGGGGTGATGCGCAGTTGGATCTCGGTCCAGGCATTCAGCGGGAACTTGCCGACGATGCCCTTGGACTTGGCGATGGCGCGTTGCAGCCCGGCGTGCGGCATGTGCTGTTTGCGGCCGATCACGCGGGGCGTGTTGATCATGGCCAGGGCCGAGAGCAGCCAGAAGATCCAGCCTCTCATCTGCGCTTCCGTTTCGCCATTTAGATGGCGAGGGACAGGAAACTCAAAGTCCAGCCCGGCTTTTGGCCACGCGCCTCGAAGGAGAAGCTGGCCGATTTTCGGAGAGGACATGAAAAACCCTGGCGCCGCGCTCTCGGCGGCCCATAGGCATTCCGCCCACCGCATCTCGCCGTCTGCGCCGTCCTCAACGTGCTCGATGAGCAGCACGCCTTGTCGAGAGCCATCTTCGCCACGCCACTCAAGCCAGGTTCTGGGCGCTGGGAGAAAGAAGAGATTCTCACCGACCATTCGACCCGCGCGGCCAACATCATTCGCAAGGCGCTCGGCGAGATTGCCGCAGGTCTCGAACACTTCGGAAAGTTCGAAGCAATGAACGTCGTCAAGGCGATCTAGGATACCTGCCCCGTCCCGGAACGTTCGCCGCGCCTTCGGCAGCGTCAGTTCCTTGGCGATGCGGTGCGCGAGAGGAGTCATTTCTTGATCTCGACCGCCTTCATCGCTCTGGATGGGCGCACCTCCATGATGAATGTTCCCACCCCTGCCGACCACGGGGACCAAGGAAGCGACCCACCGATATCTCGCGTGGTGAGGTGAATGTGAATTCCGGCATCAACTGCGTTCTGGACGGCGGCGTTGAGCGCTCTGGCCGCCTCCTCAATGGCGGCCAGCAGGCCGTCATCCGGCCCCGCTACGATCGGCGACAGGCCGATCCGCGCGCGCACTGCGTTTGGCGAAAGTTCGCCATCATTGATTTCCTTTTGGGGCATTCCAAGCTCCGTCATGTTGGACACATCGGCCGACGCGAGCCTCCGCTAGAGCGGAACCGCGCCAAGCCCAACGCCTTTGGCCAGCATCTCCCGCCGCCGAAGGCTGCGCGCCGCCCTGGCCTCGTCCGAGTTGTCATTTGCCGTCGCCGGCGGCTCTGATGGCGCGGCCGAAGGCGCGGCGGTTGTGCCGAATGGATCGGCCTGTGCGTCACGCTTGGCCAGTGCCTCCAGGCTGTAATCCTGCTGCTGCCGGTAAACGGCGTCTCCGCCAGCGACCGGAGGCAGGTTCACCTTCGCCCGGGCTTCATTCGGCGTGAACGTGTTCTTGCCCTTGTCCAGCACCTCCATCTGCGTGACGCTGTCCATCCGCAGGAGGTTGTCCGTGTCGAGTTCAGTCCCGAGCGTGTCGCCAGTCCCGAGGCCTTCATCAAGGCAAAGCTCGATGGCCTCGATCAGCACCTGCAGGCATTGCGAGTAGTACTCGACGTTGAGGCTCTGCACGTTGTTGTAGCTCGGCAGTGCGCCGACGCCGATCTTGTAGGGCGGCACGTGGTAGACCGAGCAGACGACCTCGGCCGACCACTTCAGCTGCTCGATCAGCTGGGAATCGACCGCCTTTGCCGCCAATGCCTCGTACTTCAGACCGTCACCTAGAACCGCGATCTTCCCGGCGTTCTTCCCGGTGAAATTGGCATTCCAATACTCCTTCAGGCGCGCCGCCGTCTCGTCGGCGATAGCCCCTGGGGCCGTCAGAATGCCACCCGGCCGCGCGCCGTTGGTGAAGAAGTTGGTCGAGTTGTTCTGGATCGACAGCCCCTGCATCGCGGCGAGGCCGCCGGCGAAGATCGGCGACAGGCCTACCAGCGGATGGAAGAAGCAATTGAACCGGTCATGAATGATCTCACTGGCCGGAACAACGATGCTCGCCTCAGGGATGCCCGAGAGATTGTCTGTGTTCAGCTCGTAGAAGACCGAACCATCGTCTGCCACCAGCGGCGTAACCAGCAACGGATCAAGTACATAGAGCCGGTTCACCACCTTCCGGCTGTCGCGCTGCTTCAGGATGTAGGCGTTCCCGCGCTGCAGTTTCGACAGCACCCAGCTCTCCATGAACTGGATGCGGTTCTGGAAGTGGTTCGGCTTCCGCAGCACCGGCGAATAAGCGGAGTTCTTCACCTCCTGCCAGATGCCGTTGCTATCCTGCTGGACAAGCTTGATCCGCAGTTTCGCGATATCCGAAGCGATCAGCGTCCGGCAGGCAAAATCGGCGTGGAACGACAGGACGGAGTCGTAACGGACCTCGACGTTCTGCTGCCACGCACCGGAGAAGCTTTCGAGGATGCGCCACCAGCCAGAGCCGCGAGGGACGACTGGCGACAGCGCCTCATGCCGCTTGCGCGTGATGTCGAGGCCGAACAGGCGCACGGGCTCAGGCCTTCGTGGTATTCACGACGCCAAGCCTGGCGCCACCATCTAGGATGAGCAGCGGCGGCGCGTCAGGACCGGCATATTGCTCCCACTGTGCATTGATCATTTCTGCCTGTGCCTGGGACACGACGCGCGGCATCGTCAGCACAAAGCGGTCACCGGGCCGAAGCTCAAGCCGGTGGAGGTCGCCGAGGAAGCGGATCTCTTCTTCCATGATCAAGCTCCCGCCTTCGCTTCCGCGATCTTCTCGCGCAGCTTGTCCGCGTCCCAGTCCATGAACGGCCGCTTGCCGACGAGCTGCTCATATTCGGCACGAAGCGCAGACAGGTCGTCTGCCGGAGCTGGCGCCGGCGTTGAGCGATCTGCGCTCCCGCCGTATCCAAGCTTCTTCAGGACACGAGCGTAGCGGGGATCGGACGAGCGCATCGCCCGGTCCATGTAGGTCTGCGAACGCATCAGATGATCTCCCGCCTGCCAAAATAGATACCGGCCGCAGTCGCCCGCGGCCGGCTGTTATGAGCCCCGATTAGGGCGTGACCGGCTCGCCCCAGTTGACATTGGACAGGAGCGCCACGGCGCTGGCGCGGCGCTTCATCCAGTCGATGGTGCGCTCGGCCCGGAAGCCGACGCTGTTGGTCTGCCAGAGGCTGACCAGCTGCGCAGCCGTCGGGGTGGACGAGTCGCCAGTTGGCGTATCGCTCATCTCCAGCGACGCCTCCTGGCTCATATCGACCGCGATGCCGCCCTCGTCCGCCAGGTAGATGTCGGACGCGTTCACCAGGGCCACATAGGCGCCGGTACCGGGATCCGGCACATACTCGGAGACGATCACCGGCAGACCGAACAGCGTGCCGCCGTTCATGCTGATGCCGGGGAATTCGGCCTGGCCGAGCGGGTTCTGCATCAGCGACAGCGACAGTGCCGTGGTCGCCTTCATGATCCAGACGCCGCTGGTCGGAGCGTTGTTCGCAGCGATGAAGGCGGCAAACAGCGCCTTGATGTCGTTGCGCACCGCGTCGGCGTCGTTGCCGGACGAGGCAACCGGGGCCACGCCGTTCGTGATCGACGCCGGGGAGACGCCGGCCGCCGCCGCCTTGGCGGGGTCGATGAAGTCCCGATCCAGCCGCTCACGGAGCGCGGCGGCCAGCTGGTCGCGGATGATCGTCTCGGCCGACGGGCTGGAGTCCCGCAGGGTCTCCATCGTCGCCACGGCGATGTTCGCGACCTTCAGCGGCTCCAACGTCTTGCGCTCGAAGTCGAACTTGGTCAGCGGCTTCGCCTTGCCCTCACCCACCCAGTAGCCCTGACCGCCGGAGGTCTGGCCGATCAGCGGCACGCGGAACGGCACGCGGCGGAGCGACGGAATGCCGTTGGTGCCGAAGCGGCCCAGGATGGTCTGCGGGCGCAGGAATTCGACGAAGTCGGCGAAGACCGAGGTCTCATCCCCGACGAGGGCGCCCGCCCAGGTCGCGTTGCTCGTGGTCGCGGCCGGGACTGCGGCCTTGGCCAGGATGCCGTAGATCGGCGAATCCTCGCCATACAGTTCCTTGGCCAGCGTCCGCGGGCTCTCGCCGTCCAGCTTGGCCAGCGCCTTGACGCGGGCCAGGCGGGCGAACGCGATGCCGGGGGCGAGCTTCGGCGCCTTCACGACGACCGCGCTACGCGCCTGAGTGCCGGCGTCGGCAGTCTCGACTTTGGTGATGGGCTTGGCGGCGGCGGCCTTGGTGGCCTCCAGGGCGCGCAGGCGCTTCAGGTCGGCGTCGATCGCCTTCACTTCGGCATCGAGGCTATCGAACTCCTCCTGCTCGGCCTGGTCGGTCGAGCGGCCATCATCGATGCTCTTCTGCATCACCTCTTCCATGCGCGCGGCATTGGCGGCGCGCTTGGCTTCCAGAGCAGCGATCTGCTCCGCGAGCGTCTTCATAGTCGTGGCCTCCTTGGGCCTCAGGTTCACGGGTTTGGTGGATCTTCCCGAGGCGCCGGGAGGTGCAGGCCGATCCGCTGCCTTCGGCTCCTTGCCTGTCGCGGCGAGCAGTGGGGCATCGATCGACTTGATGGTGGAGATCACGGCGTCGGCGTTCGCCGGCACGGTGACCAAAGAGAGCTCAAGGACTTCGGTCTTGCTGAACCAGATGCCGCCGTCGTCCATGAAGGCGTATTCGAGAGCGCGGAACCCGATCGAGACGGCCCGGACAAGGCCTGCCTTGACTTCGCCCCAGGCGGTGTCGACGCGGTCCTTCAGCGGGCCAGGCTCGGCGATCTGCGGAAGCCGCGCCTCGAAGGTGATCCCGTCCTTGGTCGGCCGATCGAACGTCACAGTCCCGACCGGCCGGTCGCTGTCGTGTTGGTGTAGCAGTGGCAGGGGGTTCTTGAACTGGACGCCCATTGGATCGACGATGTCGCCGGACCGGTCAGGACTGGGTGTGGTGGCAATGCCACGGATGATGCGCTGGTCTTCCTCGACCGCCTTGACGGTCAGGATCGAATAGGCACGGTCCATAGCTGCCCTCCAAAGCAGAAGGGCGCCCCGAAGGACGCCCTTGCGCTCGGCCTGACCTGGCGGTCAGACGATGATCATCTGGTACTCTGGCTTTCGGCCTTCGAACTCGGCCGAAGCGGCGCCGGTCGCCATGGCCAGCGTCACCAATCCATCAATCCGGCCCCGGCTTCGCTTCTTGTCGAAGGCCCGGTTCTTCTGCCCATCGCTGACCAGCGCCGCATTGGCGGCACAGGCATAGGTGACCGGCGAGGCGTCGATCGTGATGCCGCCAGTCAGGATCCGGTCTTCCAGCTTCTCAACCGATCGCGGCATGCAGAGTTGCCTGTCCTCGAAGATCACCCGCGTGCCTTGGGCGTGGCTGACGATCTTCAGCCCATGCCCTGACGGCTCGTCCGGCCCTCTCCAGCGCCAAACCGGAAAGCCGATCTCCTCGCATGCCTTCTCGAAATCGCCGATCCCCGCCGGGTCGAACGCCAGGAACTCGACATCATGCTCAGCGCAGATCTCCGCGACCTTGGCGGCCACGAACGTCTTATCGATCACGGCGCCAGGCACCGCCTCGATATGGCCGGCCTCGACCCATTGGTCATACGGCGTCATGTCGGCGCGCGCCCGATCGGCGAGACCGGCCTTCGTCGTCCAGTACCAGGTCTTGGCCAATAAGTGCCCTGTGGCAGCCATCCAGACTGCCGTCAGGGCCGTCAGGTCGTTCTTCTGCGAGAGGTCAAGCGACAGCCAGCAGCGACAGCCGCGCAACTCGTCCGGCGCCACCTTCCCCTGGACCGACGACCACGACTCCTCGTCGATCCAGAAATCCACGGCCCCGGTCGGGATGCCGAAATACAGCCGCTTGACCGACATCGCAGTCGAGAGCAGCGACTTCGCCGTATTCACCTCTCCGCGGATGTTCTCGATCGGGAACGTGATCCCCAGCGCCGGGAGCGCCTTCGGCCAGCAGGCCTCGTTCTCGAACACCGTGTCGCGATCAGCCTTATCGACCCGGGCGATGAAGGCGAATGCCTCGTCGTCCTGGATCTCGCCACGGACGATCTTCTGATAGAACTCCGAATAGCCGGTGCCGACCAACTGGGTCGACGCCGGGGTGTTGGTGCCCAAAAGCATCAACGCATCGCCCGGCATCTTCGCGATCGCCCGTTTCCAGGTCTCAATCGACGTGCCGTGCTTGAATTCGTGGATCTCGTCCGCCAGAACCGCCGTCGGACGCGGGCCGCTGATCGCCTCACCGTTGGCCAGAGACCGAAAGAACGACGCCGAATCCGGATGCTCGATCTTCCAGGCGTTGTCCAACTCGCCGCGGATGACGACCTCGCCACGTTGCTCCAGCGTGTCGGACTCTTCGCCACCAGGGATCGGCGACCGGCACATCGCCACGGCGTCGCGGAACAGTACGTTGGCCGTCGCCTTATCCTGGCCGATCGAATAGACCTCAGCGCGCGGGATCCCGTAGTAGCCCATCAGGTACAGGCCGATCGCCGCCATCAGGGGCGACTTCGCTTGCCCCTTCCCCGTCTCCATCCAGCCATTGCGGAACCGGAGCCGGCCGCTTTCCCGGTGCCAGCCGAACAGCGATCCGACGCAGAACTTGTGCCAGGGCAGCAACTCGAACGGCGCCCCTGCCTTCGCGCCCGCCGTGATCGACAGGACCGCCGGGAAGAAGCCGATCGCCCGCTCGGCCCGTTCAGGCCGCCAAACCAGCCCCCTTGCCGCGCCGTCCTTCAGATCGCGGAGATGTCGTTCCGCAGCCAGGCCAACCAGTTCGCCGACGACGATGCGGCCCTCGACAGCGTCGACCGCCCAGGCAGTCGTCGGGTCATTTGGCAACTGGCCGGAGATAAGCATCGGCCGCCCTCGCCTTCCGCGCGGTGCGCTCGACCTTCGCTGCTGCGTTACGGCGTCGCGGCGTCAGCCCCAGCTCTGCCTCCAGCGCCGCCGCGTCGGATGCGGCCTCGCGCATGGCGGTGAAGTACGGGCTCAGCCGCGCAATGGCCTTCGGATTGCCCGGCCGTGGCTTCGTCACCGCGCCCTTCTCGGCGACCACGCGCGCCGCGGCGTCGTAGATCAGGTAGGCGCAGACTAGACGCTGAATCGAGTGGCCGTTGGACGCCGCAAGCGTGTTGCGCTCGCGCATCTCTGTGGTGATCACGCGCCAGTATTCGCGCGCCGCGTTCACCTCCACGATATCGCTGAACAGCGTGCCCCACTCGGGCTCTTGAACGATGGAGCCAGTCCCGTCGACAGCTTCCATTTCAGACCTCGATCAGGCCCGATTTGGCCCAACTTTTTGGTTCAGATTTGCTTTCGGTGCGAATGGAGGGCCCGCGCCGGCCCCCCGGGGAGGCCGCGCAACTTTATTACACCCCCCCCCACCGGATGGTGATATTTCTGCAACACATGCGAATTACGCATGCCGCGACCGCGAATGTCATGCGTACTACGCATGCTGCACCGCAATGCGCTACTGCGATCCATTCTCATCGACCGCGGTTCCATGGATGCCCTGGATCGAGCGGCCGACCGTCAGCTCTGCTGCCGACCACGTGCCCTCTTTTCTCCTGCCGCTGCTTGGTCGCATCGTGGTGAGGCTGGCACAGGCCCCAAAGGTTGGCTCGGTCGAAGAACAGCGCCTCGTTGCCTCGGTGCGGTCGCTTGTGGTCAACGATGGTGGCGGCCGTCACTCGCCCTTGCTGCTCGCACATGGCGCAGAGCGGCTGATCCCTGAGCGTCGCTGCCCTGGCCGCGTACCAGCGCTTGGTCTTGTAGAGCCTGCGCCAAGCCTCAGCCTCGGCGCTGCGCTGGTTACGGCGGACTGTCATGCGTCTCACAGAAGATGTGCCGCAATGTCGTTTTTCTTGTTGCCGCCATACGACGAAGTGTCGTATATCTGGATCGTGGTCAGGGGCCGGATGGTCCGGCTCCCCGCCACTCACCAAAAGGAGGTGAGACCAATAATCGAGGTAACGTTCTGGGTTAAGTTCCGGAAGCTGATCTTCGCGGTCACGATCCGGATCTAACCTAAACCGGCCCGGGGAGCTTGCACCTCTCCGGGCCACCTCGAAATATAGGTCCAAAGCCATGAAGCCGCAAGATCTCGTCCGCTTCCGCCACAACCGTGACATGACGCAGACCGACCTAGCCGTCGAGCTTGGCGTCACCCTCCGCTCGGTTCAGCGGTGGGAGAAGGGTGAGGCGCCGATTACCAAGATGCTGGAGCTCGCTATGGAGACGCTGCGCGCTCGCAGCCCAAGCGTGTTCGACTAAATGGGAAGTCCGCGGCCCCACGAAGGATGCAGAATGACCACGACCATCTACGCCCTGATCGACGCGCGCGACGGCGTCGTTCGGTATATCGGCCAGACCAAGGCGCCGCTCTCGGCCCGGCTGCGCGGGCATCTGCAGGCGGCGCGTCGCCAATCAACACCATTACATGCCTGGGTCGCAGATGCTCACCAAGCCGGCGCGCTCAGCATCCGCGCGCTCAAGCAAACAGATAGGCCGGACGTTGAGGAGCGCGTGGCCATTCGTGAGCACTCACGAAGCGGCCTTCTGCTCAATGTCAGGCACGGCGGCCGGCGGGCGCCGCCGTCCAAGAACCTTATCTTGGCGAGACCAGTCATGGTGGCGCCGGACGATAATGGCACGTTGCTGATCACGTGCCCCTCTCTCCCAGAAGTCACCACGTTCGCCGCTTCGCCGAAGGATATTGTCAGGCGAGCCAATGACGCCATCGAGGAGGCGCTCTACGCGCGCTCAGCCAGCGCCTGAACGAGAAAGCCAGGCGCGGATGACCGGCCGGGCTCATCTTGCGGCCCCAACTCGGGACCATAGCTATATCTGGACCAAACTAGCCCCCGATGTCAAGCGGCTCGTTGCGGCTGGGTTGGCCAACCGCGCATCCGGCAGAACAGGTTCAGCCCGTCAAGGAGCTGTTCCTTGGCGTACCCTTTCCGTTTCTTGCGCGCCGCGTCCACCGCGGCGAGCGCCATCCCCTCGACCAGGACCAGGATTATTGCCGCATGGTCGATCCGCTGGCGCTGCGCCTCCAAAGCCCATGCCCAATACTCGGCCATGGCCTCAGAGTCCCAATCCGAGAAGTCGCCCTTTCCAGACCCGCGCAGCTCATAGACCGGCGGCTTGTGGCCCATGCCGCGGGTGACGAGCGAGAAGCCGCGCTCGATCGCCACGGCCGCGTCCTGAAGCGACGGATGGAGCCCATCCCATAGCCTCGCCTCGAGCACGCGCCGGCGGCACTGGATCACCTCGATCCGCTTCAGCCCCTCTTGCCGGTAGCGAACTTTCACGTCCTCGGTCGGGCTGTGCTTCTCCTGCCAACATTCCGGCGGCGTGTTCTCGGACAGCCGACGCTGCGCCTTAGCCTCCTCGCGCATCCTGCGCTCGGTCGCCAAGTGGCGGTCGATCCTGGCCATCGCCTCGTCGGTCAAAGGTTCGTTCGCCATCATCCCCTCCGCTTCGAAAGCGCCTTCACCAACTCGGCCGTGCCGAGCCATAGGCCTGCCAGCACGCATAGCCACCACGGCACGGTCGCCGGCCTCTGGTCGATCGCGAACGCAGCGGCGCCGAGGTAGAAGAACGTCGCCCAGAACCAGCTCATGCTCCCCTCCGCTGGGCTTGCCGCCCGTAGTTGCGCTGCCGCCGCTGCGCCCGCTCGATCTGTGCGCACCGCCGTTCCACCGCCTCGACTTTGCCCTTCAGCTCGGCCCACCACAGGTCACCCGGCACCATCGTCCGCATCACCGATCCCTCCGCCCGTAGAGCCGCACGGCCTCGGCCATCACGCCCTGGCGCAACCAGTCGTTCTCGATGTCCTCCGGCCGCAGCATCACGACCCCCTGCCGCAGCCAGGCCGCGCGCCGCATCCGGTGCAGCTGGTCGTCGTCCGCCGGGGTCTGCGGCACCAGCCGGCCGAGGGGCGAACGCAGCGCCGTCATGCCGAGGCTCCAGCATCACGATTTCCAACGCCCGCCGCCGTGCCTCGCATCTCGGCGTCGATGCGCCGGATCTCGGGCAGTGCGGCTGCTGGGTCGGCGAAGAACTGCTCCCGGAGCTCGACGGTGCGCTTGCCGTAGCCCTTCCTGGCCATGCGGCCGAAGACGTCGTGGGCGAAGGCGCCGTCGGGCAGGTCGAAGATCGACCGCTTCGGCTTCGCCGGCTGGCCGCCGTGGCCATTCGCCTTCGGCTTGTCGCTCAGCGCGTCGATCACGTCGGGCTCGAACGCCTTCAGCGTCGCCCTGGGCTTGTGGCCATCGGCCTTCAGCTTCGCGTTCCGGCTGTCGAACACGTGCCGGCAGAGCGCAGCCGTGGCGCCCTGCTCGACGAGCCGCTGTGCGACGACGAGGTCGGTGGGGGCGGGCCATCCCCGGGCCTGGGCCTCGCCGTAGACCGCGGCCCGGCTTCGGTCGAATTCGGCGATGATGGCGGCAGCCTCGTCCACGCCCCCGCCCTGGTCCGGCGTGCTCGGACTCGCGGGTCCTGGAACTGACGTAGACGGTAGATCTTCTCTTAAACTGGAAATGGTATATCCATGGGCCTTGGCTTGGGGGTTAACCCCCCGGTTGGCATCCGAGGATATCCCGGAGGGTTTTCCGGGCTGGTTATCCTGGGCCTTGAGTTTCGGGTTCCCCCCTCCCCGGCCGTTCTCCCGGTCCCGCTCCTCCTTGGCCTTATCCCTCACCATGCGGCGGGAGAAGATGGCGCCGGTGTCCGGATCGGTGCTGAAGATGCCGGCCTGCTCGAGCTCGGCCAGTAGCTTCCGGATCTCCTTCTCGCTGCCGCCGAGGAGGCTGGCGAGCTGCCGGGCGCTGGGCGGCTGGCCGGCGATCAGGAGGAAGCCCGGGCGGTCGC